>Ga0302320_10007260_pt1 | contig 24416 bp, 14 predicted proteins | sample Bog_T0_3_FD_202130 | JGI IMG/M metagenome (GOLD analysis project Ga0302320, IMG submission 202130) | Peat permafrost microbial communities from Stordalen Mire near Abisko, Sweden - Bog_T0_3 | ecosystem: Environmental > Terrestrial > Soil > Wetlands > Peat | place: Sweden: Abisko, Stordalen Mire...
GGCATGCCGTCGTCAGGATATCCACAGTCCATTCCCGGCGCGGCGCGCGGAACGGTTCGATTTTCGGGCGTGCATAATTCGACCACTCCATCAGCCACCAGACCGCGTTATAGGCTAGGCTCAGCGCGAGCGGCCAAAACAACCACGCGTCCCCGCGATGGTCCGGGTTGAACATCCAGACGAAGAATGATCCCACCGCCACAGTGCCGGCAAACGCGAGAAGGCGGATCTCGACCACGTCGCGCAGAGAGGGCGCCTTCGGCCGGATCGGCTGATCCGGCCATTCCAGCGGAGGCCATTCGCTCAGGATCTTCTCCCATTCCACGACCGCGGGTAGACATTCATCGGCCCCGTCAGCCGCGCCGGACTCTCCCCCACGTCTACTTTTTTGAGGAGCTTGGATGGTCGTAATTGGATGGGGCCTGAGTTGATGATCACCGTCACCAGCCCGTGGAGACCGGTGTCTTTTTTTATGGGAAAAACGAGGAGTTTTCATCAATCCCTGTGAATTCACAAAATCATTGGGACGAACCACCTGTTTTGCGGGACGAAAGTACGTATTTTGCCTGAGTCGGTCTCCGAGTCAATCGCTTATGGTAACGATGGGACATCTTCCTGCCTTCGCCCGTAGCCGGGGGACATCCCTTACCCCACGTCAACTCTCTCACTCATGGCCCCAATTTTCTTTACTAAAAAGATCGGGAAGTAGAGATAAAGGTGTCTCTCACCTGGCCGTCGAAAAGACCCACGGCCCGTACTGGAGAACATGTCCCTTCCCTCGATGTGACAAACAATTACCGAAAAATCCTATCATGACACGCTCCTCATTATTCATACAACGCCGCATCCTTTCTATGGTAGTGGCCGCGGCAATCCTGATTCCTTTTTCGCCGGTCACATCGCTGGCGGCGGATAATACCGCATACGGCGTGGGCGCTCTTCAATCGGGAACCAAGACCGGTTCATACGATTCCGCCTTCGGATACGGCGCCCTCTATCACGATACCACCGGGGCGTCCAATACCGCGACCGGAGTGAACGCGCTTTTTACAACTACGACCGGCGCCGACAACACCGCGTATGGCCAGGGCGCACTCTATGCCAATACGACAGGAGACTATAACCAGGCCGGCGGCGCCTTCGCATTGCATTTGAATACCACCGGGACGGCGAACACCGCCAATGGCTACGAGGCGCTGTACAGTTGCACTACGGACAGCCGCGAGACGGCCACAGGCTACGCGGCGCTCTACCGCGATACCACCGCCACCGATGGCACTTCTCCCCACAAGAACGTCGCCGATGGTTACGAGGCCCTTTACAGCAACACCACCGGCGCCGAGAACGTGGCCAGTGGCTACCAGGCGCTCTATGAAAACAAGGATGGCACCGAGAATGTGGCCGCCGGATCCTACGCACTCTACAGTAACACGGACGGGGACGTGAACGTGGCCACAGGCTACGCCGCACTCTACAGTAACATAGGCGGTGGCGGCAACGTGGCCGGCGGATTTGCAGCGCTCTATAGCAACACGGAAGGCGGCGGAAATGCGGCCACGGGTTACGTCGCACTCTTTAGCAATACCACGGGGGACGGCAATACGGCCACCGGGTATGGCGCTCTTTATACCAATACCAATGGATATGAGAACGTAGCCGATGGATATGAGGCATTGTACGCCAACACGACCGGGAGCCTGAATGTCGCAGATGGCGGTTATGCGCTGGCCGCGACCACTACGGGCTCCAATAACACCGCCGTCGGCTATTCCGCGCTCTATAAGTCCACGGGGACTGGTAATATCGCCGTCGGTTACGCGGCGGGCTCGAGCGCCACCACGGGCAGCAATAACATCGAGATCGGCAATGTGGGCGTTGCAGCGGAATCCGATGTCATCCGCATTGGCACAAGCGGGACGCAGACGAAGGCCTTCATCGCGGGCGTCGTAGGCTCAACGATCACATCCGGCGATGAAGTCATCATCAATCCCACGACCGGCCAACTCGGCGCGATCGCCGCCGTGGCCTCCAACACCCCGCGGCAGATGCGGGAGGCAATCGCCCGCCTGGAGGCGGGCAATGCCAGCCTCAAAGCGACCGTCGCCCGGCAGCAGCATGATTTTCAAACCACCCTCGCGAAACTCCAGAAGGATTCCGCAACGAACCTCGCACTGCAGCAGCGGGAAATCGCGGAGCTCACGGCCAGCTTGAAGGAGCAGGCGACGCTCCTCCAGAAGGTCAGCACACAGATTGAAGTAACACGCCCGGCGCCGCAGTTTGTCTCAAATACCCACTAATATACCACCCGCTTACTGCCCCTTGAGCATCGCCGCTTGCTTGAGATCGGCGTTCGCCTGGTCTATATCACCCAACTGCTGATAGGCCTGGCCACGCTGGGTGTAATAGGCGGACACCTTTGGATTGATCCCGATGGCCGCGGCATAGTCCGCGATGGCTTTCCCATAGTCATGCACCACGCCGTAGGCGCACCCTCGCGTATAGTACTCAAGGTCACTTTGGGGTTTGAGCGCGATGGCGCTGCCGAAATCTGCAATAGCCTCGTCCAGATTCCCACTCCGCTCATAGGCGAATCCCCGCTGGTGATACAGGTTGCCCAGGTTCGGATTTAGTCGAATCGCATCCGTATAGTCCTGGATCGCCTCCGGGTATTGTTGCTGGTCAAAGTAGGCGTCGGCCCGGTCGTAATAAGCCTGTTCATAGTTCGGAATGAGGCGGATCGCCTCGCTCATGTCCGTCACCGTCCGGGCATTGTCCTTGTGCAAGTAAAAGAGGCCCCGGTCGAACCAGATCGAGGCATCTTTCGGGTCGAGTTTCAGCGCCTCGTCAAAATCGTTCGCAGCCTCCTCCCGGCTACCCTTGATCCAGTTGGCATTGCCCATGATGCAGTAGGCCTTCGCGTAGTTCGGGTACAGTTTGATGGCCGCGCTGCAGTCTGCAAGGGCCTTGTCGCAATCCCGGGTCCCCGAGTAGGCATACGCTCGGTCACAGTAAGCCCGCGCGTCTCGCGGGTTGGCAGCAATTTCCTGGCTCAGCATCTCGATTGCTGGCCCGTATTGCCCGGCGTGCAGCATCGCTTCAGCCTCGGCATCCGGGCCCGGTTGCTGGGCGCGCCCTATCGATGCCAACTCGACTAGGGCGAGCGTGATCGCAGCGATGGTTTTCATGGACACGGAACCGATCCAGAGCAGGGACTGCGCCCAGCCATCCGGCACCTATGCGCGGCGACGCCGCGATACCAGCCATAGCGCCAGCGTCAGGCCCGCAGGAACCAGTCCGCCCGGTTCAGGGACGGAAATGATGGATTGGATCTGCGGCTCGTAGGCGTTCAGTTGAACCATGTAGGAGTCATGGGTCGTCAGATCGACGCCCTCGTTGAAACCCGCGAGATCCCATGAATCGGTGAAATCGTTGTAGATAAAATCACCGCCGCCGGAGTCGCCGCTGATGAGGACGGCATCGTTGGTCGCGCTGTTCGATCCCACGGTAGTGGTGCCGTAGGCCGTTTCGAAATCGGTCGATTCAAAGGAATACCCCTCCACCGTGGCATCCACGTCGTTTGCAGTGACGGTATTGAGACCCCAGGATTCGCCGCCCCCTCCGTATCCGATCATCGCAACCATGTCCCCCGGGCTGGATGCCGAGAGCGCCACGGGCGCGCTGGATGAGATCGTGAGCGCCGGCAGGTCGGGAGCCGTTGCGATCTGAAATAAAGTCAGGTCCGCCGTACCGGTGGAATTGGTAATGCCTTGCGCGGAGCCCGGCACCGCGTCGTAGGTGCCGCTCGTGAGGACAAAATTACCGGCCCCCACATGCCCGGCCGTGATCACCCAGTTATTACCAAGATAGATCCCGCCCCCGTCCCCCACTTTCCCGACGTAACTCCAGCCGTTCACGCTGCCATTACCCCATCCCGTGCCCCAATTGGGTATGTTGCTGGCGGACGGTGCGTAATTTTGCAAAGTCGCCGTCCCATCCACGAGCGCCTCCACCGCCCTGGCGTGAATAACCGACATGCCCAGCATGAAAAACAAAATGAGGGCTCGGGGGTTCACTGGGATGAAAACTTTATCCAGTAGCGGCCCGGCGTCAAGGCACGGGCGATCCGCCAGCAGAGAGAATGTTTGATCGCAATCGCGCCCCGTGAGAATATCCCCAGTTGAGTCCGGCAGAGCCGGTCCCTCCGCGGGACGCGTCCCATGCCATAGTGACTGACCCCCACCGGCCTGGCGTCCCTCGGTCCCTTGGTGCGCCTCCCCCAAAATATGCCAGGATTGAACAGAACGCCCGGTAATCGCCTCCGCACATGTAGCGCGCGGGCCGTACTGGCGTTTGTTGTCTTTCTGTGGGCGCTGGCGCCGCTCGGTGCTCGGGCGGATTATTCCGCAGCCGTGGATGCCGGCGTAAAGTACCAGCTCATCTCCGGATGGGGCACCTCCCTGTGCTGGTGGGCCACCGTCGTCGGCGGGTACCCGGATCCGGCACGGGATTCTTATATTACCGCATTCTTCGATCCTGTGAACGGTCTCGGGCTGAACATCGTCCGTTACAACATCGGCGGAGGGGAAAACCCCGCCTATCACACCCTGGCCTATCGCGCCGCGGTGCCCGGCTTCGAGCCGTCACCCGGCGCCTATAACTGGAGCGCGGATGCGAATCAGCGCTGGGTGCTGCAGCAGGCCATCGCCAAGGGCGCCAATGTACTCGAGGCGTTCTCGAATTCACCTCCCTACTGGATGACCGTCAGCGGCAGCGTCACCGGCGGCACCGCCGGCGGTGACAATCTGCAAACCTCCTACTTTGACGCGTTCGCGGATTATCTCACCACCGTCGTGCAGTATTACCGGGATAACTGGGGGATCACCTTCAATACGCTGGAAGCGCTAAACGAGCCGAGCTCGAGCTGGTGGGTTTTCGGCGGCGACCAGGAAGGATGCCATTTCGACAACGGTGAGCAGAACACCATCGTCAAGGACGTGGGCGCTTCGCTCGCGGCAAAAGGCCTGGTCGGCACGGCGGTGAGCGCGCCCGACGACAACCAAACCAACCAATCCGTCGTCTCAGTGCAGGATTTCGATGGCATTGCGCTCGGATATATCGGCCAATTCAACACTCACGACTACACGGGGAGCGAGCAGGTGCAGTTGAACGCGCTGGCGGGGACTTACAATAAACCGATTCACATGTCGGAATTCGGCGACAACGACGGCTCCGGTCTGACGATGTCCTATCACATCCTCAATGACATGCGGCTCATGCCCCTGTGCACGGCCTTCGTATACTGGCAGACCGTGGACAACGGCTCGGGATGGGGCTTCTGGTATAACGCGCTCGATAACGAAACCACCACCAGCTACACCGTAAATGAGAAGTATTATGTAATGGGCAACTACAGCAAGTTCATCCGTCCGGGCTATCAACTCATCAGTATTAACGACTCCAACTCACTGGCGGCGGAAAGCCCGGATGGACAGACCTTCGTCATTGTGACCACCTGCGGGAGCACAGCCGCCAATGTAACCTACAATCTCGCGAACCTCGGTGCGCGCTCTTTCACCGTCACCCCGCACCAGACGTCCTCCTCCGAAAGCCTTGCCACTCTTTCCTCCTTTACCGCTACCGGCACTTCCTCCTTCACCGCATCGCTCCCGGCCAATTCCGTCACCACCTTCGTGTTGGTCAGCCAGTCGCCGCCTCCGGTGAGCCTTGTCTGGACTGGAGGCATTTATGCCAGCGGCACTAATATCTGGAATACCTCGGCCACAAACCTGCCGTGGCTGGCGGCGTCCGGCGCCAATACCAGCTTCCAGGCGGGCGACCCGGTGCTTTTTAACGATACGCCCTCGAACACGGCGGTCACCATCTCCGGAGCGGTCCTCCCGGGCCTGATGACCATTAATAACAACATCGATAACTATACCTTCAATGCTGCGGCCGGCGGCGGACCCATCGGCAGTTACACCTCCTCGACAGCGTTGGTCAAATCCGGCGCCGCGACATTGACCATCAACGGGAGCAACAATTACTCCGGCTCGACGGACATTAACGGCGGGACAGTCATCGCGAACAACGGCTATGCGTTCGGCTCCGGCCAGGTCAACCTCAGCAATGCCACACTGACCGCCGGCAATGGCGTCGTGATCGGGAACCCGCTCAATATTTCCGGGACGGCCACGTTCAATACGGGCACGATCGCAAACACATTTGCCGGCGCCCTCACTGGCACCGGTGCGGTCCTGAATATCACCGGGGCCAACGCCCTGACATTGAAGGGGAATATGTCCGGCTTCAGCGGCCTCTTCAGCGCGGGCTCCAGCAACGTCCAGATGCGGCTCTGGGGAAATACCGGCAGCGCCACTGCTGATTTCAACCTCGGCGCCGGGGGTGCCGGCATCTTCCCGCGCAACGGAAATGTGACCATTGCACTCGGTTCGCTGGCCGGCGCCCCCGGCACCGGTCTTGGGGGGCCGTCCGATGACTCCAACCCGGTGACCTATGCCATCGAGAGCGACAACAACTCAACCGCCTTTTATGGGCAAATTAACGGAGGCGGGGCTGTCTCCGTGACCACCAGTGGCACGGGTGTCCTGACATTGGGCGGCGTGTCCAGTTACACCGGGGCCACCACCATCAGCTCGGGAACCCTCCTTCTCTCAGGCACTCTTGCGAATACTCCCGTGACCGTTGATTCCGCCGCAACGCTCGCGGGCGCGGGGACTATTGGGAGCGTTTCCGGCGGCGGAGTCACCACCTCCTCGAACGCGATCATCTCTCCCGGCAATAGCTCGGCCACCGCGGGCACACTGACGGTGGGCAATGGTCTCGCGCTCAACCAGGCTACGGTGAACATCGGCCTCTCAAACTCTCCAACAGCCAATAACAGCGACAAAATCCTCATGGATGGAGGAACGCTCTCGCTCACGGGAACGGAGACCTTCCAGGTTTATGCTTTGAATTCCAACCTCACCGCCGGCACTTATACTCTCATTACCGGGGGCACCAGTACGGTTTTAAACGGGGCCGTGCTTGTTTCAAACCTTCCGGCCGGTGCGCGGCAGAGCTATGCGTTGCAAAGTTCGGCCGTGGGCAGCGGGACCGCCTATGTGGACCTCATCGTCACCGGCCCGCCTCCGGCATCGCTGGTCTGGACTGGGACGGGCGGCGGCGGCGGAATCTGGGATGCGCAGACGACTTCGGCATGGTCCGGCGGGCCAACCTCCACCTTCTATAATTACGACTCGGTCACATTCAACGACACCACGCAGAATGGGAATATTACCATCAGCGGCGTTGTCACCCCAACCAATCTGACGTTCAATAACAATGTCACCGCCTACACTCTGGGCGGTCCTGGCTCGATCACAGGACCGGTGGCGCTCACCAAGTCCGGCGCGGGAGCCCTGACGATCAGCGGCAGCAATACCTACACTGGTGGCACGGTCATCAAAGCCGGGACGATCCTGCTTGCAAACAGCACCGCCAATTCCTACGGCCTTGGGACGGGAGCCGTCACATTCGAAGGTGGAACCCTCATCCTGGCGGGTTACACCAGCGGCTCGAGCTTTAGCCAATTCAATAACAATCTGCTCGTCCCGGGTGGCCAGGTTGGCACCCTGGACGTGACCCAGAAGGATGGGGATGGCAGCCCGTACGGATTGCTCTACGGCACCCTTACCGGCAGTGGGACCTTGAACATGAGCATTTACTATAACCGAAGCGGCATCGCCGGGGATTGGTCCGGATTTTACGGCACGCTCAATGTCACCACCCCTGCCACCGCCGATTTTATCTTCTCGGCAAATTATGGAGATCCCGGCATGCCCAACGCATCGATCAATCTGGGCAACAATGTCACGATGAACTTCCCCGGTACCGACGGGAACCCGAGTATGCAGATCAACGTCGGGGCGGTGGGGGGCACGACGACTTCGACGTTCCAGGGTGGTGTGGACGGGGGCCGCACTGTCATCTGGGGCGTAGGCACCAACAATGCCAGCGCAGTCTTTGCCGGCGCGATCAGCGAGCAGGGAAGCTCGGATATCACCGCGTTCATCAAGTATGGCACCGGGACGTGGACCCTTTCCGGCCCCTGCAATTACAATGGATCGACGCTGGTCAACGGCGGCACACTCTCCGTGTCCGGCACGATCAATAGCGCGAGTGTCTTCGAGGTTCAGCAGGGCGCCACCTTGAATCTCGCTGGCGGAATGATCACTGCGCAAAGCCTGACTATCGATCCCGGTGCGACCTGCACCGGCTTTGGAACCATTGTGACCACCTTGATCAATAACGGCGCCTTCTCAACCACCTCCGGCCATACCTTGACCATCCAGGGCAATGCCGTAAATAACGGGACCATGATGTTTACCGGAGGCGCGGCCCTGAGCATATCCGGCACATTCACCAACAATGGGGTTTTCGATCTGATGACGGGCTCCCAAACGCTGCCGGCCAACCTGGTGAATTATGGCGCCGTCATCACCTCCCGCGCCGTCAAGATCAAGTCGGCCGCAAAATCGGGTTCATCCATGTCGGTCACCATCCAATCTTATTCCGGTCACACTTATTCCCTCCAGAGTTCTCCTTCCCTTACCAGTCCCAACTGGCAGACGGTGACCGCCCAGGCAGGCAATGGAAATGTCCTGACCCTCATCGATCCCTCGGGAGCCACTGGCGCCGCGAAATACTACCGGGTATCCATTGCGCCGTGACGCAATTGAAGCCATTCCCATCAAGTACAGCCCCCAAACCAAGGGATGCACCGCAGCCAGGACTTGAACCTGCGCTTTAACTTGAACATGAACCCCTTCCCCCCTCTCCTATCCGATCATGCTCCCCATTCCCACCATCCGTAACTGGTGCCTCTTCCTTCTGGCAGCAGCCCTATCCTTCTCGACGCTCGCGCAGGACTCCCCTCCCCCCGCCCCCGCCGCTGCACCGGAAATCCTTACTCCCCCTTCCCCTCCCACTCCACAAATCCACGGCGCGAAGGTATTCGGTGTGCGGCCCAGCGCTCCGTTTCTTTTCACCATCGCAGCCACCGGCCAGCGCCCCATGCAGTTCTCCGCCGGCCCGCTTCCCAGCGGCTTGCAACTCGACGCCGCGACCGGCCGCATCAGCGGCGCTCTGTCCACCACCGGCACGTACACGGTAACATTGCACGCGCAGAACGCGCTCGGGCAGACCGACCGCCCCTTCAAAATCATCGTCGGCCAGGAAGTCGGGCTGGTTCCGGCGATGGGCTGGAACAGCTTCAATACCTATGGCGTCAGGGTCAATCAGACGCAGATCCTCGCGGCCGCCCACGCCATGGTCGATTCCGGCCTCGCCCTGCATGGCTGGACTTATATCAATACCGATGACGGATGGCAGGGTGCGCGCGGCGGAGACTTGAATGCCATCCAGCCAAACCCGGGCTTTCCGGACATCGCAGGCATGGTAAGCGAGATCCACGGACTGGGCCTGAAGGCCGGTATCTATTCGACTCCCTGGGTGACCTCCTATGGCCGCAGGATCGGAGGCACCTCGGAGGATCCCGATGGCAAATGGAGCCCTGATTTTGCGAGGCAAAACAAAAGGGACCACAGCCAGAAGTTTCCCTTCGCCATTGGCAAAATTCATTTTGCATCCGCGGACGCGAAGCAATTCGCCCAGTGGGGATTCGACTACCTGAAGTACGACTGGGCACCGATCCACGCGCCCGACGCGAAGGAGATGTACGATGCCCTGGGCGCATCGGGCCGTGACCTGATCTTTAGCCTGTCCAATAACGGGCTCTATACGCTCTTGAAAGAAATCCAGGCTGTATCTCCCTATGCCAACTCATGGCGCACTACGGACGACGTCCATGATAACTGGCAAAACGTCAGCAACAGCGCCTTCAACGAGGATCCATGGGCGCCGTACGCCCGTCCCGGCCATTTCAACGACCCCGATATGCTGGTCGTCGGAAATGTGGGTTGGGGCCATCCGCATCCCACGCACCTGACGCCCGATGAGCAATACACCCAGATCAGCATGTGGTGCCTGCTTTCCGCCCCGCTGATCCTGGGATGCGACCTGCGAAAACTCGATCCGTTCACATTCGGCCTCATTACGAATGACGAGGTGCTGGACGTCGATCAGGACAGCCTCGGCAAGCAGGCCACCTGCGTCGCAAAGGACGGAGATATCAACATCTATGCGAAGCCTCTCGAGGATGGCTCCCTCGCAGTCGGCTTCGTGAATCGCGGTCCGGCGCCGGAAAAAGCCGTGCTTCACTGGGGCGATATCCTGGTGGCTGGGCCGCAAATGGTGCGCGATCTCTGGAGACAAAAGGAATTGGGGATCTTCAGTGATCACTATTCCGCCCAAATCGCGCCGCATGGTGTGGTGCTGCTCAAGCTGACCCGGGTCAGGTCGCCGCTTCCCTCGTTTTGATTTGCAATGACTCGCCGGCCACGGTGCAGTTCCGCCGAGTGATTTCAAACAGGGCAAAATTTCAATGGCCACTCGCGCTGGCGTGCGCGCTCGGCTCCGCCTGGCTATACCGTACCTTGGTCCGCGTCGTCCCGAAAATCGGGTCCGCCGAACCCACCGGCGCCGGCGAAGTCCTGCCCAGGGTCAGGCTACTGACCCATGACTCGCTTCTGGCCATTCAGCGCCACACCCATGACTTCTGGTATACCGCCGATTTCATCGGCTGTTGCGCCGGGCTGTTTGCGGTGTACGCCCTGATGTTGTGGCTGGCAAGGGGCATCCGCTCGGGGTGGTTTGTGGCACTGGCCGGCGCCGCCTCTGCCGCTTTCATGGGCATCCTCCTTTTCGCCCCGGCCATGCTCTCGAGCGACACCTATGCCTATGCTTACTACGGCAGACTGCTTTCACATTACGGCGTCGATGCCCAAGCCCCCGCCCCCGCCGCCACCCTCCATGATGCCTTCCTGAGCAACGGCTACTATCAATTTGTCCCTTCCGTGTACGGCCCCCTCTGGACGGTGATCTCCGGCGGGCTGACCCTGGCCGGTCATGGGCACGTCGGCCTTACCATCCTGATGTTCCGGGCTCTGGAAGCGGCGGCGGCACTCGGGTGCGGCGGCCTCATCTGGGTCATCCTGAAACGGCTTGCCCCGGAACAGGCGGCCTTGGGCGCCCTGCTCTTCCTCTGGAACCCGCTGGTGATCATCGAAAGCGCCCTGAGCGGCCACAATGACACCTGCATGATGTTCCTGGCCCTCCTCGCTGTCTGGCTCCATCTGCGCGGATCAAAAACCGGCGCGGTCCTCGCGCTGATGCTCTCCGCCCTGGTCAAGGTAATCACCCTCCCGCTGGTCCCCCTGTACATGCTCATGACTCTGCGAACGAGCGCAAATTGGAAGGCCGGCGCCGCTTTCCTCGCCCGGGCAACCCTTGCCTCCGCGGCGGCGCTGCTGGCCTCGATGGTCTGCGCCCGCATGAGCCCAAATGGCCTGACGGTCCACACCGCCTCCTCCGCCCAATTCTTCGAGAACAACTACCACGAACTCCTGTTCAAGGGCCTCCGCCGCCTCCTCGGCGAACCGCCGGACTCGCTGGAAGTCCCCATGGACTTCCGCCCATACTGGGTGGCCGCCAACAAAAACACCGTCCTCCGGGCCGGCGTCTCCGGCAAGGCAACCATCCTCTGCTCCCTCAAGGCGGAGCAGCCCTTGCTCCTGATCTCCGACGAAGATTCCGACGATTGGATGCGCGTCCTCGATCCCGTGAACCACATGCAGGGCTACGTCGATTGGTTCCACCTCACCGTCATCGGCGACCCGCCCAACGCCGACAGCGACCCCTTGGTCCGGCAACTCTCCGGCTGGCCCCCCGACTGGCCGACTGTCCGGAAGGCCAACCTCATTATACGGATCGTCACGTGGAGCCTTTTCATAGCCTTCGGGATGCTGGCTGCCCTGAAGGCAACCGATTTCAACGCATTTCTTCACTGGAGCACCGCCTTCTTCCTCGCCGCCCAGCTCCTCGTATTCACCAAAATTTGGCCCTGGTACGTAATCTGGCCCCTAGCCTTCGGCGCCTTAAAGCCAAGATCCGCAGCTACCCGCCTGGCAATGCTCCTATCCGCAGGTATGATCGCCATGTATGCGCTATTCGACTATTCAATTTCCGAGCGCTGGTACCCCATCAACGATTACCGCTCCCTCCCAACGATTGTCCTGCCGGTTTTATTGTTTACGATTGCACAATGGTGGCCCATAGGCCGCGAGGAGTTGCCCCTCGAGGGAAAAGTGCCGGATGAGAGGGAGCCAAGGGCGCTGCGCGAGTCGAATCATCTAGGATAGTTCCACCGTCGCGGCCTCTTCCCATTCCCTCGTTTGCAATCGCCCAATTCCTCCCCAAGCCGCGATAAAGCAAACCCGGCTGATGCCGATCCCGGGGGAATCGTGGGGGAAACGCTGGAGGAGTTGCGCGGCGAATCCGCTAATTGGTTCGCCACCACGCTACGCAGCATCGGCGATGCGGTCGTGGCGACGAATGAGGCGACGTCCATCAAATTTCTCAATGCGACGGCGGAAGAGCTGACAGGCTGGACACTGGGCGAGGCAAAGGGCAGGCCGCTGGAAGAAGTGTTTCAGATTATCAATGAATTCAGCGGGCAGCCGGTGGAAAGCCCGGCGGCGCGTGCGCTGAAATCCGGGCGCGTCGTGTCGCGGGCGAATCATACAATCCTTATCGCGCGCGACGGACGCCGGATTGCCATCGACGACAGCGCGGCGCCAATCTTCGACCCCAAGGGGAAGGTGAATGGGGTGGTGCTTGTGTTTCGCGACGTCACGGAGCAGCGCAAGACGGAGGGGGAGAGGGCGGAGGGGGCGCGGCTGGCGCGGTTTGCGGCGGAGGTACACCAGAGGCTTGCAGGTGCTGAGAGCCTCCAGGAGATGCTCGGACATTGCACGGATTTGGCGGTTGAGCACCTGGATGCGGCGTTTGCGAGGATATGGACACACAATGCCGCGCAGAATGTGCTTGAGCTGCGGGCCAGCTCCGGGTTGTACACGCACCTGGATGGGGCGCACGGGAGGGTGCCGGTGGGGATGTTCAAGATTGGGCTTATCGCACAGGAGCGCATGCCGCACCTCACGAATAATGTGGCGGGCGACCCGCGTGTGCCGGAGCAGGAGTGGGTGAAGCGGGAGGGGATGGTCGCCTTCGCGGGATATCCGCTGCTGGTGGATGAGGAGCTGGTGGGGGTGATCGCGATGTTTGCCCGCAAGCCGCTGAGCAATGCGACACTGCAGGCGCTGCAAACGATGGCGCGGGCGGTGGCGGCGGGCATCCAGCGGAAGCGCAACCAGGAGGCGTTGCAGGAACAGAGCGAGTGGTTCCGCGTGACGTTGGGGAGCATTGGGGACGCGGTGGTCACGGTGGATGTAGAAGGCCGCATTACCTTTCTGAACGGGGTGGCCGAGAAGCTGACCCGATGGTCCAACGCGGAGGCAGCGGGAAAACCGATGGAGCGGGTCCTGCGGCTGGTGGATGAGACGACAGGCGCGCCGGCGGCGAATCCCATTGAAAGGGCGCTGGCGGAAGGAACGGTGGTGGGACTGGCGAACCATACGGAATTGGTGGCGAGGGATGGATGCAAAGTCCCTATCGAGGATAGTGCCGCGCCCATCCGGAATCCCTCCGGGCAGATTATCGGCGCGGTCATGGTATTCCACGACGTGAGCGAACGGCGGGTAAAGGAGATGGCGCTGGAACGGAGCGAGCAACGCTTTCGGCTGCTGGGGGAGGTGGTACCGCAACTCCTCTGGACGACGGATGCGCTGGGGAACATGGAGTACATGAACGAGCGCTGGACGGTCTATACGGGCCGGGCAACCAATGACATTAATTGGGACGCGGTTGTGCATCCGGATGATTTTGCCAGGACGCTGACCGCATGGCAGACCTCGCTGGCTTCCGGCACACCGTATGAGGCGGAGACGCGGATGCGGCGCTACGACGGGAGTTACCGCTGGTTTGTGTCGCGCGCGGTGCCGCTGCGGGATGACGAAGACCGAATCGTACGCTGGTATGGCTCCTGCACGGATATCCACCAGCAGAAGGTGACTGCCGATGCGCTCCGGGAGGAGTATTCGCTCACCGAGCAACTCCACGAGATTGCGAAGGCGCTGGCCACGGAGCTGGAGCTGTCGAAGGTGGTCCAGATCATCACCGACGCGGGGACGCGCGTGACGCGGGCCCAATTCGGCGCTTTTTTCTACAGCCTGACGGATGAAAAAGGGGAGTCGGTGCTGCTTTACACGCTCTCCGGGGTGACACAGGAGGCGTTTGAGAAGCTGGAGCGGCCAAGCGTGACGCAGCTCTTTGGCCCGAGTTTTCAAGGGAGCGGGGTAATCCGGGCGGACGATGTGCGGGAGGATCCGCGTTTCGGGAAACATCCACCCTTCAGCGGAATCCCGGCCACGCAACTGCCCGTGGTGAGCTACCTCGCGGTGCCGGTAGTTTCCCGCTCGGGCGAGGTCACGGGGGGGCTATTTTTTGGACACTCGAAGGCGGGGATGTTCACGGCACGCGATGAGAAGCTCATTATCGGGATTGCGGCGCAGGCGGCGGCGGCAATGGACGTGGCGCGGCTCTACAAGCGGGAGCAACAGGCGCGGGAGATCGCAGAGCAGGCGAGCAAATCCAAGGATCACTTCCTGGCGGCGCTCTCCCACGAGCTGCGGACACCCCTTACACCGGTCCTGGCGATCCTCACGAGCCTGGAGCAGGAGGCGGCGATCCCGGAGGTGCTGGCCGAGGACCTGCAGACGGTGCGGCGGAATGTGGAGCTGGAGGCGCGACTCATTGACGACCTGCTGGATTTGACACGGATCACGCGCGGCAAGCTGCAGCTCCATTGCAAGACCGTGAAGCTGGGGCGCTTGATCCACGACGCGATCAATACCTGCCTGCCGGAGTTGAAGGCGAAACGGCTTAACCTGGCGCTGGAGCTGGATGCGACCTCGCAGGCGCTGACGGCAGATCCCGCGCGGGTGATGCAGATCCTTTGGAACCTGCTGAAGAACTCGGTGAAGTTTACACCGGAAGGAGGGACGATCACGGTGCGCTCGAGGGTGACTGACGATACTCCGTCGCCTGCCGTGCTGGTTGAAGTGAAAGATACCGGCATGGGAATCGATCCGGACCGGCTGGGACGGATCTTTGACGCCTTCGAGCAGGGGAACCCGAAGATCACCAAGCAATTTGGAGGGCTCGGGCTGGGACTGGCGATTTCCAAGGCGTTGGCCGAATCGCACCATGGCACATTGAAGGCCACCAGCGATGGGCCGGGGCACGGGGCGACCTTTACGCTGTGCCTTCCGCTGGATGGATGCCGCGATGAGTTCGATCCGCACGAAGATGTCCCAGCGATGGATTCGAGCCTGCAAACGATTCCGCCGGCCATAGCGGGAATGATGAGCCGGCCCCTGCGCATTTTGCTGGTGGAGGATCATGCTGATACCGCGACGATCCTGATTCGGCTGCTGCGGCGAATGGGGCACGATGTGATCCACGCGGCCACGATAGCCTCGGCGTTGCGATTCGCGCACAAGGAGATGCGTTCCGGGGGCATCGACATCGTGATGAGCGACCTGGGGCTGCCGGATGGCAGCGGCCTGGACCTGATGCGGGAGCTCTCGACGACTTACGGGCTGCGCGGGATTGCGCTAAGCGGGTTCGGGATGGAAAGCGACCTGGAGCAAAGCCAGGCAGCTGGTTTCTCGAAGCATCTGATCAAGCCGATCGACATGGCAGCGGTGAAGGCGACGCTGGCGGAGATGGGACAGGCGATTGTTTAACCAAGGATGATACTGAGATCACGGATAGGCCGAAGAGAGAGGCGAATCTCAAGCAAAGGCGTAGCGCAACGGAGCCGCAAAACGCGGTAAATCGATTAATCACGGATTTCATCCCGCGGTTGCGGGAGGCATGGATGCAGAATTTGGATATCCGTGTCATTCGTGGTTAAAAATCTTCCCAAGAAAAAGCGTTTTGCGGGGTCCGCAACGCAATGGCGCAAAGTGGACAAGAACTTTCGGTCGAAAAGTCTTACATTATGCGGTCAGCGACGGCGGGGGCTGTGGGACTACTCATCACATTTACCGTCACGGTCGCGGGCGCGAGGCCTTCGGCGGTGATCTTTAGAGTTACCGGCCCCGTGGCGTCGGCGTGGGATTTGAGGATTGCGAGAGCCAGGCCGTGGAAGGCTTTGTGCTGGGAGCCCTGGAAGAATTCGTGGTTGGTGGGATCGCCATTGTCGAGGCCGACTATGTTGGCGGCGTCGCCACTTACAGAAAACTGCAACTCCGGGGCGGCATCAGGGCAGACGTTTCCGTCCTTATCCAGGATGCTTACCTTGATGTAGGATAGGTCGCGGTCATCCGCATTAATCGTGCTCCGATCCACGACGGCTTCAATACTGGCCGGGGCGCCTGCGGTTCTCTCGATGTCCGTCGCCACCACGTGCCCGTCCTTGGTAGCAACAGCCTTCAACTCCCCGGGCTGATAGGGAATGGACCATGCCAGGTGGAGGCTGGGTTCCATCGTACCTTTCTTTGGGTCAGCTACCACCTGCTCGCAATCGGCCGGGAACTTTTTCGAGCCGAGCGAACTCCCATTCAGGAAAAGCTCGACGGAATCGGCGTTGGTAAAGACCCGCACGGGAATCGACTTTCCCTCGAAGCCGGGCCAGGTCCAATGGGGCAGCAGATGCACCACCGGCTCACTGGTCCAGTGAGCCTTCAATTGATAGTAGCGGTCCTTCGGGAAGCCACTGAGGTCGAGGATGCCGAAGTAGGAACTCCGCGAGGGCCACGCGTATGGGGTGGGCTCGCCCAGGTAATCGAAACCGGTCCAGATAAATTCGCCGGCGACCCATGGCGATTTCTCGAGGGCGAGAAATTCCTCGTCCGGAGAATTCGCCCAGCCGGGATGAAATCCGTCATACGAGGAGACCTGATGATTGGGCTTCATGTTCTCAGTCACCTGTCCTTGGGCGTCCAGGGTCAGGCCATACTCGCCGCGGGTATCCACCTGGCTTTGCGTCTCGCTGCCAATCATCGGAAGCGTGCCGGGGTAGGCGTTAGGATTGGCTGGCGGGTTTTCCCGGTTTTGCGGGGAATTGGTGGCATAAAAGTTAATCCTGTAATTGATGCCAAATACATCGAGCGCCCTCGCAAGGCCGTCGCTCCAATCCTTCTCCGGGGCAGGACATGCGGATGTCACGGGCCGGGTGGGATCCTCGCGCTTGCAGATCGCCGCGAGGCGCTGGGCCATGGGACCGGCCTCCGGCCGGCCCGACCGCCCCTCGATGATCTCGTTCCCGATGCTCCACAGGATGATGCTGGGATGGTTTCTGTCCCGGTCCAGCATGCTTACCAGGTCGGGCTCACTCCATTGGTCAAAGAATTGACCGTAGCCGTAAGTCTTATGATTTGCCTTCCACTCATCAAAGGACTCGTCCATGACAAGGAAACCCATCTTATCGCACAGCTCGAGCAGCATCGGCGCGGGCGGATTGTGGCTGGTGCGAATGGCGTTGCATCCCATGCCTTTCAAGATCTCGAGCTGACGCTCGAGGGCGCGCGGATAAGCGGCGGATCCGAGCGCGCCGAGGTCGTGATGATCGCACACGCCCTGGATGGCCACATGTTTTCCGTTCAGGAAGAAACCCTTGTCCAGGGTGAACTGGATGGTGCGGATTCCAAATGGGGTCTCAGTGGTATCGAGCGGACCGCCGGCGCCGGATATCTGCGTTACCGCCTTGTAGAGTACAGGGGCTTCCAGGGACCAGAGGCGCGGGTTTGTCACCGTAATGCTCTGGTCAAAACTTTGGTTTCCCTTTCCACTGATATTATCCGGCGCCGTTGCCTTCCCGACCACGTTCCCATCGGGGTCGACAAGGCTTGTCGTCAGTTGCACCTGCTCCGGGGCGGCGTTATCATTATCCACGGTAGTCCAGATCCGGACCTGTGCGCTTTGCGCTCCCACCTGCGGCGTGGTGACATAAGTACCCCAGACGGCGGCATGCACCGGGGATGTCTCGATAAGCCAGACATCACGGTATATTCCCGCCCCCGAATACCAGCGGCAGGAGGGCTGCTGCACATTCAATTTCACGGCAAGGACGTTCTTCTGCGCGCCGTACTTCAGGCCGGGAGTGATGTCATAATAGAAACTCGTGAACCCGTAGGGATGCATCCCAATGTGTTGACCGTTCAACCAGACATCCGCGTTCATGTAGGCGCCGTCGAAGAGCAAAGTCACTTCCTTGCCCTGGTCCGAGGCGGGGAGAGTGAATGTCTTGCGGTACCAGCCGATGCCACCATCCATGTAGGCGCCGCCATTGCCAGCGGGCGAGCCTTTGTCAAACGGGCCATCCATGTCGGCGGGATTCTTGCCCTTCACGCCCTCGATCATCCAGTCGTGCGGAAGGTCCAGTTGACGCCATGCGGAATCGTCGAAAGCGGGATCCTGGGGTTGTGCGCCGCCTGGATCGCCCTGGTAGAAACGCCAGTTGCGGTCAAAGAGTATGCGGACCCGCGGGGAAGACGGCCTCTCCTGTGCCTGCGCCGGAGGGTAATACGCCATGATTAGAAGGGCGGGTATGAGACAGCGCAGAAGACGAGCTACTTTGTTCATGGGGAGGGGTATGTATCTGATCCAAATGGCAGGTGCAGGCAAGTATGGACTGACGAAACGCCGGAAACATTCCAATTTTGGGGAATATCGAATAATCGACTGAACAACAGATACGTCCCTGTCGTCTCGAAGTGGACGGCGAGGTCTCCATTCTCCATGGCCACTTGCAAAGTGGGTGAGACGGAAGACATTCACGGGAAACACCCATGCATCCTGCCGGAACAACGCCACGCAGCAGCGCCGCTTGAGCCCCGGATTTATATTTTAACCCCGCAGGGCCAAGCCATAGCTCCCATCATCCATGAGAATAGGGAATCTCCAACCGGACAATGCCTTTCGGAGCATCTACCTGGCCTGCACGCTTCCATTCATCTTCATGGGCGCAGGCGCGGCCCTCGGACAGCGAAGCACGAACCCGCCTTATGCCTTTTCCACACTTTATCCCGCGTTTCTAAACACCGGAATTACCCCCGCGTATTCAGAGTACGTTTCCCCGACTTCACCCGCAATATACGATCCCACGGCAGGAGACTTTGAATCCCAATTTACCAGTCCAAGCGGGAAGCAGGTCACAGTAGTGGTAAAATCCCCGGTAACGACGGCAGAGTACGACGTTCCTCCAATTTCGCCCAACGAGACCGTCGCCGATTACCTCAACAACGCCTTCCTGTCCGGCTCCCAGCCAAGGACCAAAACGATCATTAAATTCCCGAAGGGTACCTATAGCTTCGATTATCCACTCTATTCGAATGCCGGCGGGCGGTATGTTCATTGGCAGATACCTTCCGGCGCAACCGATTTGGTCGTCGACGGACAAAGCTCGACGGTAAACTTCTCCGATCTCGCCCTGGGACTTAATCTACCCAATGTAAACCGGGTGACGCTTAAAAACTTTACGTTCGCGTGGCCGTCGCTGCAAGTCGCTTCGGTCGGCACCGTAACCGCGGTGGGAGGCAATGCGTCCGATGGGTACACTTACGATCTAACGACCAGCCTCGAATCGTCCGCAACACTGCCGAAGATGCTGGCTGCAACTACATCATGGGATCTCACGGATCAGTATTGGGATCTCGCCAACATCAACGATGATGTGAGCTATGGCGATGGAGTGGACAGCGGTTTTCCTCTAAAATGGGTCAAAACGGCAACGAAATCCACCGGCGGACAAACCACAGTCGAATACTCGGCCGCGAATATCCCCGGTTACGGGGTGCGGCTGACTGTGGGCGAATCAGTTCTTCTGCGGTATTACGACTTTGCGTCGGCAATTAGCGTTTCCGGACAGGATGTCACCCTCGATAATGTCATCCTCAAGAATGTAATCGGGACCGGGTTCAGTTTTGGGCAGGGACGGGGGTTTCGTATCACCGATTCGGTTCTTACCCGCATGTCTGGCCAGCCCATTTCCGGAACGGGAAATTGCACCATGTTTGCAAATGGAGTCAGCGGGGATGTCGTAATTGATCATTGTGCGTTCGGCTACCAGGGCGACGACGCGTTTGATATGAACAGTCAGATCATACGGTTTTCCCCCGGTCCCGTGAACAACAGTACACCGATGGTGACCTATCAATTCACCGCGGGCTCGCTTTCCAACCAACTGGAATGGCCGGCCTATGCCACAGTCCAGGCCGGCGATAAGATCGCGCTTTTCGACCCCGCGATGGCCTTCAAGGGCATGGCAACGATCGAGGGCATTGTCGCCCCTGCAAATGCAAGCAACAATATCCTTTATTTGAATAAGGACATCAGCCCGGCCCTGGCAAAGACGGGCTTTATAGCCACCGACCTCACTTATTCCGCGGGAGCACGGTATTTCATCAGCGATAATGTATTTCAGTTCAATCGCGCCAGGGCGCTGCTCCTGCAAACGCCATTTGGATGGGTGGATCACAACCTGTTTACAGGACAAACCCTCAAATCCGTTTATGTGCTGGCAAGCAAGTACTGGGGTGAAGGCGCGGGCGCACAGGAGCTTATCATTAGCGACAATCTTTTCCGGTCCATGGGGCATGCCAACCAGGACTTCCTGGCCCTGGATATCATGGCGGAAGCCGCCGACTTCCCAAACAACGAAGACGAAGTAACTGGCTCCAATTCGGCCGCGCCCGCGATCAATCAGAATATCGTCGCCGTGAATAACATCTTTACCAGTGATGAGATTACGGCCGTTGTTAATATCTCGTCCGCGAACAATGTCGTGTTTTCCGGGAATGTGTTTGATCTGGCCCAATCTCTGGGCCCTGCTGAGACGGACCAGTATCCCATATCGATTCACGACGCTTCCAACATTTATTTCAGCAACAACGACGCCTATAATCGCAATTGGTTGCTGGCCGCCACAGTCACAAATTCGAGATTGCTTGGCCTCAGCTCTCCGCCACCGGTCGTGGCGCGTTTCCTCCCCGCCGCGTGCGGTATCCCGGCAACTACCTCCAATGTAATTTTCCAGAAGGCGAATGGAAATTGAGAGTCCGGCGGAAGGCTATCCAAGCCGCTTTGCCGGCGGTCCCCCTTAGGTTCGTTCGACAGGCTCAAGAGTTCCCAGACCGCGCATAGTGGCGTCGGTTACCGCGCGGAATTTCCACTTACCGGGCCAGTCACGGTGCATCAGCTTATCGAGGCGATCGGCCCCACCGGATACCACGACGCCCGGCAGGAGCGGTGTCCCCGTGGCCTCGAGCAATGGGAACCGCTCGGCGCTCGCCTTGATCAGTCCCTCGAGGATTGCCGAAAGCATGTTCTCGCGCGTCGTGGCAAGGCTGAGACCGGTGAACGCCCCGTTGCGTTGCTCGATACTGGTGCGCTCGCCGGCCATGTACGGGGCGAACACGACTCCGCCGGCCGCTTTTTCGCCGAGCTTTGCCAGCCGGAATAACTCGGCGCGGAAGCGCTCGATGGGCCACTCGGAGAAGAATTGGTCACGGGCCCAATAGATGGCGGAAGCCACCGCCGCCAGCGTACTGACGGCGAGCCATTTGCGGCCTACACCGAGCGCCCTAGTGAGGAGCCGTTCGTGGGGACGCGGTTTATCCGTGCAAAGCGCCAGGACATCGGTGGACCCGCATACATTGAAGAGTTGCCCGTGGATTGCCCCCGCGGTCAGCATCCCGGCGCTGCCGTCCATGAGGCCGGTCATCATGGGCGTGCCCGCTCGAAGGCCGAAACTCGCCGCGGCGGATGGCGTGACAGTGCCCGCGATCTGATTGGCCTCGAGGACCTCCGGCAAAAGCGATAGAGGGACCCCCAGGTCCGCGCAAAGTTCCTCGCTCCAACCATCCAGCTTCAGCGTGCGATAGAGACCGGTGAACGAGGCGTTCGATGGATCGATGACGCGGGTGCCGGTAAAATGGCGGTGGATGAAGGTATTGAGGTGTCCGATAAGATCCGCGCCGCGCAGTCGGCGGGGTTCGTGGCGGGAATACCAGGCCCATGTCGTGGAACTGATGCCGCCGGGGAATGGCCGGCAGCCGACGATGCCCAAATGCCGCTTCTTCCCGATGCGGTTCTCGATTTCCTTCGCGATCTCGACGCTGCGGCGATCCTGGTGGGTGACCAGTGGCGTAAGGGCGCGTCCCTTTCGGTCCATCACGACCCACGCCGGGCACATGACCGCGAGGGCGATGGCGTCCACGGTGAGTGCCATGCCGTTGAGGCCGGCAATCGCCAGCGTGACAGCCTCGAGCATGTCATCGGCATCCACCTCGACGCGGCCCCCCTTGTAGTGAGTCTTGAAGAAAACCCGCGGCGCTTCGGCTATCGTTTTGTTGCCGCGGAGTATTCCGGCGATGACGGAAGAGGAACCAATATCGAGGGCGAGGAAGGTGGACATGGGCGGGGAACGAAACTCTGCTCAGGGGTTACGCGTGGAGGCAAGGAAGTTCCGAGGGGGGATCAAGGGCGAAATGGTAAAATCAGACCAAGTCAGTTACCCAGCCGCCTTTGGAGGCAACTGCGTCAATTGGCCGCGGCGTCGCGGATGAAATCGACGGCGAGATGGCGGATGCATCCAGCACCGTCAATCGCGCCGGTAAATCCGCACAAGACGCCCGGCGAGTTCCAAAGGGGCGTTAAGCGCCGCGTCAATACGCTGGGCTAGGCCAACGAAATCGGGATCGAAGGTGCAGACGACGATGCCGGCGTGTTGCGGTTGGGCAAAGTGGAGGCGGATGAAATGGCGACGGTTGAAAGTCAGCACCGCGCGGTTTTGTGCGCTGGCGTCGGCGAGTACTTCGGAATCGGGCGCGGCGATGCCGGCACGCCCCACGTCCTGCGTGGTTAGTACGTCATGACCCAACCTGCGCTGTTCCTCTACGACAGGCAGCGGAAAATTTTCGTTCGCGTAAAGCCGCGCCATTTAGGCGGTATCCTCGCCGGTCTCGTTGTCGCGAATCTGCTGGTCTATCTCCACCTGATGGCCACGATGATAGGCTCACGCGTTTGCCAAATCATCCGCAGTGAGCGTAGGATAGGCGCGAAGCAAATCCGCCTCGCTGGTTCCGAGCCGCCGAGCCTGTACGAGCAACCACACCGGAATGCGCGTTCTCACGATGCGCGCCTCACCGCCGCAGATGCCGGGCGCCGCTTCGATGCCGGGAAACGCCTCGTCAAGGTCATTGACGACCCAGCGAAGGACCTGCGCCTTCTCCGCGCGCGAAAGCGCTGAGATTTGCGATTCAATTTCCTCCACCGTGCTCATGCGATGAACGTGCCAGCCCTCAAGGTGACGGTCAAGCCCAGCGGCGCGCGGCAATGAAAGCTGAATTTCCCAACCAGGCATAAAACGGTGCCTCTTATCTATCTGGTATAATGCCTCGCAATTCAGACTCCAAACACTTCCCTTTGCGAAGGTTGCACGGTCCGCATAAGGATTGAAGATTGCCGATCACAGTCAGGCCGCCAGGCGCTACAGGAATAACATGGTCAGCGTGAAGGTCCTCGGCGGGGAATGCGCGCTGACAATGCTGGCAGGTGGAGGCGTCACGGCGAAACGTCTCTAACCGCAATACCCTTGAAACTTCGCGACGAAACTCCATATTCTTCCCAAAATTCGGCAAACTCCTGTTCAGGTAGTGCCCCTTATCCCTTCCTGCGATAACCTCTCGGCGTTCCTCCTTGGTCATTGGAACATTGAATGCGTCCATGATGCGATAAAATGTCGGGTGAACCGCATTCATAAGTGGAAACAGATAGTTGCGCACTTCTCCCCCAATTCCTCTTCGGTTCCCGCTGCGAATTTATGGTCGTAACAAAAATTATTCACGCCTTCTCGGAACTCAAACTCGGGGAGGCGGAGGCGGGAGAGTTAACGGCGCACCCGATCCACCATTTCCTCCCGCTCGTGATAGATACGAACTTTGTTGACGTAGAATTCGATGCAGCAATTTTTTGTCATTGTGCCGCCGATAGTGCCAAAAGGATCATACTGAACGGCGTACTTATAATGATGCCGGTGAGAGATCGTCGGTTGCGCTCGTGCGTTGATGTGATACTGCAGGACGCGAACATCCTTCGAATGTGGAATGACCGTGTAACTTGCCTTGAGAAGGCCATGGATTCAGGGGCCGAGCATCCCGGTTTCGTCAGTGCGTTTCCCGTTAATGAGATCGGAGACCGGACGAAACAGTTTTATAAGCGATTCTTTCGAAAAACACATGGGTGTCGAAGTGGTGGGAGAACTATCGCGCAGCATACCCCTGCCACAGCCATAGGAGCGCAGTCGGCAGCGTCTGATTCAGCACTTTGCCGTC
>Ga0302320_10007261_pt1 | contig 24416 bp, 19 predicted proteins | sample Bog_T0_3_FD_202130 | JGI IMG/M metagenome (GOLD analysis project Ga0302320, IMG submission 202130) | Peat permafrost microbial communities from Stordalen Mire near Abisko, Sweden - Bog_T0_3 | ecosystem: Environmental > Terrestrial > Soil > Wetlands > Peat | place: Sweden: Abisko, Stordalen Mire...
GCTTCACCAACCGGATACATTCTCATGCAAGCGCGTGAAACTGTAAACCCTCACTGCCAAGAAGCTGAGGGATTCTCCCTGTCCGTTTTGACACCCGATTTACCCACAAATTCCCCGAACGAAGCACTTTTCCTTGGATCGAAAAGGCGATCTAGGTAAGAGGCAGAGGTCGAATTAGCAGAGGTCGTGGGTTCGATCCCCGTCGTCCACGCCATAGATGCCAGGTCGTGGCAGGTCTTCCAGACCATGAGAGGCTGATCCTGCGCTGGATCAACATGAAGTGAGCGGCGATTGGTAAGCAGCCATCGGCGGTAGTGAGCCGGCCGCTGAAGGCGTTCGTGAAGAACACCGGAGCAAAGGACCTGCATGTGGATTGGCTCGGGCAGAGGATCGTTTGCCTAAAGAACCTATTCCGAGGGCTCGATTTCTTGCCGGTTGTTCGATGCCTCCCGTATCGAATACCATGGGACCGCGAGTCGCGACAATCCTTCCGCCGCTTCAGGAGCCACACCCATGCGTCTCACCTTCACACCCTCTTTAGTTTTGATCGTTTCCTGTGCTGTGCTTTTCAGCGGGAATGCGTTGGCCCAAATGGCCAGCACCGCAACAGCGCCAGTTCCCTCCAATGTTCCCTACAGGAACGCGAAATTGCCGGCCGACCAGCGCGTCGCGGATTTGCTCGCCCGCATGACGGTGGAGGAGAAAGCCCAAATGCTCGCCGGAGCGGGCTGGATGGAGTCAGCAACCATCGAGCGCCTGGGGATCCCAGGAATCAAGATGGCAGATGGGCCAATGGGTGTGCGTTCCTGGGCGGGCAGCTCGGCCATCACCAGCGGCAGTACGACGGCCAAGGTGCTTGCCACCAGTTTTCCGTCGGGCGTAGCGATGGCCGCGACCTGGGATATCGACCTGGTGCAGCGCGAAGGACAAGCCATCGGCCAAGAGGTGAAAGCCCTGGGTCGCGACATGATCCTCGGACCCACGGTCAACATCAATCGGGTTCCGCTGTGGGGCCGCAACTTTGAGGGATACGGAGAAGATCCCTACCTGGCGGCGCGGTTGGGCGTTGCTTATATCAAGGGTGTGCAAGGCGAGGGCGTGATCCCTTCGGTGAAGCACTTTGCCGCGAACAATGAGGAGTACGAGCGACACCGCGTCGACGTCACCGTCAGCGAGCGCGCCCTGCACGAGATCTACCTGCCCGCCTTCAAAGCCGCGGTGCAGGAGGCCGATGTCTGGACCGTCATGTCGGCTTATAACAAGGTCAATGGAATCCATTGCGCCGAGAGCCCGGCTCTGCTGGACGATGTACTGAAGAAAGAGTTCGGCTTCAAGGGTTTCGTGATCTCCGATTGGGGCAGTACGTATTCCACGGCCCCCACGGTCAACGCCGGCATGGATCTGGAAATGCCCGGCGGGGCGGCCTTCGAAGCATGGTTCAAAAGGCCCCAGACAGCGATTGCCGGCAACAGCGGTGGCTGGCTCGCCGCAGACAAGGTGTTGGCCGAGATCAAGGCAGGGCATATCAGCGAGGCAGCTCTCAACGACAACGTGGGCCGCATTCTGAGAGTCATCTTCGTCAGCGGGCTGTTCGATCATCCCCACATTGCTACGGGAGAAGTGGATACTCCATCCCAGAAGGCCGTTGCCCTGCAGGGAGCGACCGAAGGGATTGTGCTGCTGAAAAATGCGCCCCTGGGATCGGCGGGAGCGTTGCTCCCGCTGGATCCCGCCAAGATTCACTCCATTGCCATTATCGGACCCAATGCGTCGGTTGCGCGGACCGGTGGCGGCGGCAGTTCCTTGGTGCGGTCCGCTTATGCCGTCACCCCGGCAACCGGCATTCAAGAGGCATTCGGAAAGGGCTGGGGTGGCAGCCTGAAACTCGTTCTCGGCGTGGAGATGGAAGGCGAAGACCCCGACCAGGAGACACCCGAAGCCCGTGCCCGCCTGGTCAAAGAGGCAGCAGAGGCGGCGGCGGCTTCCGATGTTGCGGTGGTCGTCGTGGGCCGATCCAGCAAGCTCGAGTCCGAGAGCTTCGACGTGAAGACCATGGATCTTCCTACGGGGCAGGATGAGCTGATTCAGGCCGTGGAGAAAGCAAACCCACGCACGATTGTCGTGCTCAATACCGGCGACCCGGTGACGATGACCAAATGGATCGACGCCACTCCTGCGCTTGTGGAGATGTGGTACGGCGGTCAGGAGGCCGGTCATGCGCTTGCGGCGGTCCTCTTTGGCCAGGCCAACCCTTCCGGCAAACTGCCGGTGACCTTTCCCAAGCGTTTTGAGGACTCGCCTGCCTTCGGCCATTATCCTGGCGAGAACCTGCATGTGAATTTTGCCGAGGGAATCTATGTTGGCTACCGCTACTTCGACACCAAAAAAATCGATCCGCTATTTCCGTTTGGATTCGGGCTGAGCTACACAACCTTCGCGTATAGCGGTCTCACGGTGAGTCCGGTCCAGGGAACCACTCCTGCCGAGGTCAGCCTGAAAGTAAAGAACACTGGTAGCCGCGCGGGTGCAGAAGTCGTCCAACTTTACCTTCATGACGGGCATTCGAAGATCGACCGTCCCGAGCATGAATTGAAGGGCTTCCGGAGGGTGGAACTCAAAGCGGGCGAAGAGAGACTTGTGAAGTTCTCGCTTGCCACTTCCGACTTTGCCTATTGGAGTCCGGAGAAGAAGGACTGGGTCGCCGAGCCCGGCACGTTTGAGGTGCAGGTGGGTTCTTCCTCCCGCGACATCAAACTGAAGGCTCCGCTGGTGTTGGCGCGCTAGGGCCTGTTCGCGCAGGTAACTCCGTGTCCCATCCTTACCGCGTTTTCCGCGGTAAGGTGGGAAGTCAGATACCTTGACCGGGCAGATATGTGCTCTCCCATGCCCCAAAATCGGGGACATGGGGCACCCAATCTCTATGGGCTCCAGAACGCATATCACCGCGCAGGCTGATATGGCTCCACGCGCAGAAAATCGGCCAGTATGCCTCGCTCCTCGGGGCTGAAAACCCCCTGGTAGCGACTGGAATTGAGCACGGTCTGGCGCTGGTCAGGGGGGACCTCGCGCAAGTCGCGAAAGGCGTTCTTCATCAGCGCCTGGCGCTCGACCGGAAGAGTCGGCCAGCGTCGCTGGGAACGCTCAACCTGCATCCGCTCCTGAGGAGCCAGATGCTCAAGAATCTCGGTGCGCGCCAAACGCCGCTGGCGCTGCTCCGGAGTGAGTTCATTGACCTGATGCAACTGTTGCACCAGTCGCTGCTGGTCGGCGGGAGCCAACCGTCTGAAGCTGGGGTCACCGCGGAGAATGCGCTCCTGGTCCTGCACGGGCAGATTGTGATGCTCGTTCAGCCAGGCGCCCAGATGACCGGCGGGAGGATCGGCAGGCGGCACACGTCCCGCAATCGTCGGACGGGCATAGCCTGAACCGAGGGAAGGTGGTCCCGGATAGGCTGGCCGTTGCCCAGAGGCATCGCCCGGCCTCGCCCCACCACCTGGCCCGGCGCTTGAAGGATATGAGGGATAGCCCGGAAGAGGACGCGGCGCATTGTTCCCGGAAGCCCCTGTTGGCATTCCGCGTTGCGCCCTGGGGTTCTGCGGAGCAATTTGGCGAGGGCTGGACTGTGGGCGAGAACTTGGACGAGCAGGCGCGGAAAAGTGCGGCGCCGGCGCAGGGCCTGCGTGGGAATTGTGGTTCTGACCAAGAGCCAGAGCTGCGGGAGTGCACAGAACCGCGATCGCTATCGCGATTGCCGCAGAGCCCGCACCTAACGTTCTGTGCATTCTGGTCATTGATTTTGTCTACTCTCTGTCGTTTTCTCTTCGTTGTGCACCCGCGAAGGCTGACCTTGCACGCTGCAATCCAGACAAGCTTCAAACCAGGCTAGTCAGAAGGGCCATTGGTGGTCGAAAGGGCTTCCAGTTGGTCCAATAGTTGCGCGTCGTTATCCATGGTTTGCAGATCGTGCACGACGGCCGCCTGCCCCGAGGGCAACAGTGGTGAATCCCAACTACTGATCCCCATATAAGCTCCCCCGCCCAGCAACAACATCGCCGTCAGCGCCATCGCGGCAAGAGGGCGAACATGGGCGTCCGGTCCATCGGTCAACTGTCCCTTCATGCGGGCGATCCAACGGGCCGCCCAATTCGCCGGCTCAGCCTGGCGCTCTTCGCGCATCCGGGCGTCCATGCGGGTCAGGAAGTAAGGGTTCGGCTCCGGAGCTTGCCACTCATCCATGAGAGCCATTGTGGACTGCAACTCTTCCAACGTAGTTCGGCAGCCGTCGCACCCGGCGACATGCGATCGAACCGCGGCAGGCACGGTTTCCGGATCCAGCAGCAGATCTGCCATTCTGGCATCGATCCCTCGGCAATCATCGTTCATGTGTTTCATCGTTCGGCCCCGCTTCCCGCCGGTGTTGCCCGGCTTTCGGATACTCCCGTTCTACCCGTGCCCCATTCCTCTTCAAACAAACTCTTTCAACTTCTCTCGCAGCGTCTGATAGGCGCGAAACAGAAGCGACTTGGTGGCGGACTCGCTCAACTTCAACACCTCGCCGATCTGCCGGTAGTCCATTCCTTGATACTTGTGCATGAGGACAGCAATCCGCTGTCGCTCCGGCAGCGCCATCACGTGCTGGCGAATCGCCGCCATGCGTTCCGTCTGCAGTAACCGTGCCTCGACCGACGGAGTTTCGTCCGCCACTTCCGGCATGGCTCCGGTCTCCTCATCGGGAACATCCAGATAGACATTCCGGGCCGCACGCTCGTGCTTGCTGTCGCGGGCCTGATTAACCGCCAGGTTTGTCGCGATCCGATAAAGCCAGGTGGAAAACTTGGCCTCGGCGCGGTAACTGTCCCTTGAGCGATAGACCCGTAAAAACACCTCTTGCGCCAGTTCTTCGGCGATGGCCTGATTGCGCACCATGCGAAAGAGGAAATGAATCATCTGCCGGTGATATTTCCCCACCAGGTAGTTAAATCCTGCCTCATCCCCGGCAGCGACACTCAACATGATGGCAGTATCACTCCCTGGAGAAATGTCTACGGCGAAGGGTGCAGCCTGTTGGGCTTCCACTCTGCTGTCGGGCACTCTGCGGTCGGGCGCTCCTACACTCGGGCCGACAGCCGGTCGCAGCACGTCTCCTATACCCAAGGCCGAATTATTCAGGGCCAGAGTCGCCATGTCTTCTGAAACCCCATTCGGGACGGAAGGTTGCGGGCGATCTGGAATATTTCCCTCCTTGGAAACTTGGCCCGAGGCCTCTGCGGCCCCACCCGAAGCATCGTCTCCCGAGGCTGCGGCCCCAGATGCCGAACTCCACGCAGATTCCCTCTCTATGGGGAGATTAGGCTGTTCGCGAACTGTTTTTGCTTTCCAGCGCATAAAAGATCGGGTCGCTTCGATTGCCGGACGGGCTTGCATCCGTGATTTGGCCGGAAAGCCCCGCAGGAGTTCCTTTTACACCTGCAATCACTATTTTGACACTTTATTCCTCTATGGTTCACCAGACAGCCCGAGGCCAGGTCCGACCGCTCCAATTCCTCAAACACCCGATTGCGTTTGCAATGCTTGATCTTCCGGTTCAGAGGACAGCACGCTGGACACTTTTGGTGTCCACCTGGCGTCCAGTTTAGCAGCGTGCGCCGCACATCCAGGATTGAGAGCGCTCTCCGATTTCCGCCGCGGCTGCAAAAACAAAGAGGAGTCGTTGGGCGGCGCGCCCACAGATCTCCTCTTCGGCTCAAAGACTTCAGAAGACCGGCCGGTGATTTCGCACCTTTATATAAAACGCGCCGCCCGGCGGAAGAGAGATGCCCCTCCTATTCGGGCGTCAGCAGAAATCCGTGCGTCTTTCCTTCGCGGATCCCTGACCCCACGATCTGGCCCCAGGCATTGATATCGGCAACCGAATTCAGCTTCCAGCCTTCCCGGTGGTCGATCAGTGCATTCAAGTCCCTCATCCCACGCAGCCTGGACCAGACAAAGGGACGGCCCGGAATCTGAATCGCGTAGGAAAAAATCGGTCCTGGCTCAATCGCGTTGCCTGAACTCCCTATGACTTCTCCAGAGGGGCTGATGCGAAGCGCCACGCTGGAGATATCTCCTGGCAAAGTGCCCAAGTCCTTTGCATTTCCGGCTTCCCACAGGGCGGCGTGAACCGAAACAGATGAGGGGATCAAACCGAAGCAATACAAAGGAGTGTTCGCGGCGGCAATCGCCGACCAGCCGACTGCCTGCCCCATATTATTGACGCTGTTCGCACCGCTGCATTTCGTGTTTGCGGCAAGCGCGGAAAGTGGGGTCGCTACACCGCCCTTCCAGAGAACCGCCCCGCCAACGACAGCGTCGTAGAAGCCTTGACTTGCGACCATTCCCTGATCGTTGAGGCCGTTTGCGCTGTCCTGATAAGCGTAGTCAATAATGCTCAAACCCTGAGAGCCTGTCCAAAGATACCCATCCAGGTAAGTGTCCCTCTGCTGGTTGTTGCTCACAAGGACCTGCCCCATGTTATTGATGCCGGTGGCATAGAACGCCCAACTGCAGGGATAGCCTCGCCAAGGGTATCCGTCCCTCCAGAGGCCTGCAATGATCGGGATCGTGGGCGCAGTGATCAAACCTTTCCGTGGACTCCAGAAAAAAGGCTGGATCTGGCCCGTGCATTGATAGCTCTCGGTTGCATCGGCTCCGCTCACCACCGTTGCCGAGCCGTCCGCGGAGCCAGCGATTTCTCCAAGATCGTTGATTGCCGCTGCGCGAGCGAAGGTCCCACCCGGCAACAGCCCAAGGTTGTGCAAGCCCTCCCACTTTGTCCAAATGTATGCGTCGTTATTGAGATTTCCAGCGACTTCTCCCCAGAGGTTGATTGCGACAGGGTCAAGCGGGCCTAGGTCCGTAATCCTGTAATTTTGCGCTTCGGCATTCTGCGCCAGCGCGAAGACCAAGGCGGTCAGCACGATGAGCTTCATAGCTCTCCTCTCAAAATTTCGATTTTCGAAGGGACATCTCGGGTCTATCGGAGGCGGCTGGGATGCACGCGGTGCAGAAACCTGTAATTTATCCGCCTCGTTTCGAGGCCATGATGATAGCAATTTATTGAGCTTCGAGGGAAACAATTCTTGGTAATTCCTACAGCGAAACCAGAGTTCGTGTATCCCGAAGGCAACTCATCAAAGTCGAGGCGACCATCAGGAAGTGGCGACCCAGCGGGAAACTCACCCGGGCCACAGGGACTCTGGTTTCGCTTCAGCGGTCCCGGAAGGAAGATGGATTTTCGGACGACGCGCCTCAGGCCTGTGTTGCGAACCGCGCGTAGTCTCCCTGAAAGAATGGCTCAACGAAGCTGCTTCCGTACCGGACCCGCACTGTCGCGATCTGCAGTTCCGCTCACTTCACGAGGGGACTTGTCCGACTCAGCTTTTCCTGCACAAGAGTAAGGGTGGCGACCGGAATCATGCCTCTCGCGTCGCCAAACTGCGGGCAAGAGCTATACAGTTCTTTTGGACCGAACCAGCGCCAACATTACCCCTATGCCAAGCGCCATCAGCCAGATGGTTCCTGGCTCGGGTGTGGGCGGATCGTCGATTTGAACGCTATCGACTGTCCAGATCTCTCCCTGGTGATCCCCGTAAGAGAATGTCGGGCCGTCAGGGCCTATGAGATTCAGGCTAAAAAAGCTGGGAGAAACCGACAACAAAGGATCCAGACTGATGATCCAAGGGGAATAGCCAACGCTTGGGTCCGCCGGGGATATCGGGAATGTCACATCGAGCTTTTCACCGGGAAGCCAAATCGGGAGATCGGAATCAAAAGAAAGCAGACTGCCCTGCTTGCTGCTGGAGTCCCAGGTAAAGAATCCTGTGTAGGTGTTTCCGCTCCATGGGCCGGAGTTTGCGCCAATGGACACGGAAAACTTATCTTTCAGAGTTGTACAAGATGCGCTCTGGACTGCGAAGAAGACTGCTGCGAGCGCGACGGCTGCCGAAATGCGAAACTTGCTCATCTCTTCCTCAACTTCCCAGGCATTCATCCCGATTTGCAATCTTGAGATATCGCTAATGTACTCCTGTCCTGCAAGCTTTGGACAGAGATCTCTTCTATAATTCGCTGCGGCGCTCGCGCACGCGCTTCCGGTCGCTTGTGTGTCCAGGATTCTCATTCCACTGCGTCCAGAGAACGAGTCGAGGCGTCGGAGTCCGGACTTTCTCGCGCCTGCTTTCAAACAGCGAGAGTTGGGATCGATTTGCACCCAAAAAACACGGGGCCGCAACCTTGAGGGTTGCGGCCCCTTGGGTTTCGAGACAGTTTTAGTATTTGACGATCGCAGCGAACGAGTCCGCTTTCAGGCTTGCTCCGCCCACCAGGGCGCCATCGATCTCTTCTTCACCGATGAGAGCGGTTGCGTTGTCTGGCTTCACGCTGCCGCCATAAAGGATGCGCACGTTGGCCGCGACTTCGGCACCCAGCAACTTGGCCACTTCGGCACGGATGATTTTGTGGGCATCGACGGCCATTGCGGGGGTTGCGGTCTTGCCGGTGCCGATGGCCCAAACGGGCTCGTAGGCAATGACGATGGGGGCGGCCATGGCAGCGGTGATCCCTACCAAAGCGCCCGTGATCTGGGTCTTGAGCACGTCGGCGGTCTTGTCGGCTTCGCGTTCGGCCAAAACTTCACCCACGCAAACGACGGGGATCAGGCCGTGCTTCAGAGCGGTGTGCAGCTTCTTGTTGACGATTTCGTCGGTCTCTGCAAAGTACTGGCGGCGTTCGGAGTGGCCGATCAGGGTGTGGGTTCCGCCAACTGCCTTGAGCTGGCCAACGGAAGTCTCGCCGGTGAAGGCGCCTTCTTCGGCAAAGTGGATGTTCTGGCAGCCTACGGCAACATTCGATGCATTGCATGCAGCAACCACCGAAGGCAGCAGCACCGGGGATGGAAACAGGGCGATTTCGTCGCGGTCGTGTCCGGCAACGAGGGGCAGGAAGGCGGCAACGAACGCTTTGGCTTCCTCGGGCGTCTTGAACATCTTCCAATTGGCGGCAATCAGTGCTTTACGGGCCATTTTTTCGAAACTCCTCGCCTCCGATTTTAGCGGATGGAGTTCAGGCCGGGGTGTGACGGTCCGCACCACCGGGCAGCACAGGAGGGATCGAACAAATGGGACCGAGAACGCAACGCTTGGGATGGAACTCATTCGCCGAGACAGAAAGAGGGGAAAAGATGCCTGTTTTCTGCCTTTTTTCGCTGAAAATCCAGGATGTATGTTTACTCTTCCGTCACCTGGGTTCACGATCCAAAATACTGATTTGGAATGATTTGCTCCTGATTTTGCAGCCCCGAAAAGTGCGGATTTTCTGGACTGGGGGGTGGGGGCCGCGGTGGGATACGGACCGGGCGCATCCCGGCGAGTCTGCCGGATGCGCCCGACTTCATTGTGAGTCAGAAGGAGGTAATTCTGCGCAAGTCCGTTGCGAGAGGCCATGGAAGGGTTGGCTAAGCCGGGCGGAACTGGAGGCTTATCTGGCTGGAGGAGGCTGCATCCGCGATTCACAACTGTCGTATGACCGATCGGCCCTCCATTGGCCTGGTTGGCTTCCCACCCATTCCGCAGAAAAACGCGGAATGGATGGGGCACGGAAGTCTACAGGAAAAGCAAAAATGATCTAGTACTACAGTTGTACTTGCTTCGGATTGTTTCAATCCAAGCCTAAAGGCCTCGATGTTTGGGCCTGTTTTCAGGGGGTTAAAACCCCCTGTTCCCTCCGTCGCGGCTAAATACAACTGTAGTACTAGGGGCCGGATCAAAAGGGGGTAAAGATCACTTTGTTGATGCGAATCTTGGAGCACCAAAAGCAGAAGCGGACTTCCTTCTCCAAATCGAGGCCAGACAAGTCGAGGCCGGACAAATCCAGTTCCCGCCAAAAATGAAATCCCATGCGGCAAAGCAATCCGGTGATTGCGCTCGATTCATGTTCTCTATGGGGCCAAAACCGGGCCAACGAGGTCGCCAGAGCGGAATCGACAGAATGTTTTATTGCGGTTGGGTTCGGCATTGCATTTCGCCTCAAGTCTTTCCCGGTAATCCAGTCCGAGACAGGTCCCACCAACTCCAATACTTGCGGACCGAATGCTAACACCATGGGACAAGAACCGCACGACCGGGAAACGTCCCGATTTGATTGTCAGCGGTTTGACAGTTGAATGCGATTGCCATCCGGGTCCTTGCCGTCGCAAAGACAAAGGATGTCTCCTTGCCGGACTTTGCCGAAACTTGCGCCCCGCGCCAACAGCATCTGGCGCAAACCCGCAACATCCTCGGAGAAAAAAACAATCTTCGGACCCTTCTTTCCAGGCGATGGCGGGCCAGAGTGGAGCGCGATCCGTGCCCCACCCGCATCAAACTCCCGCCAACCTTTTTCCTCTGAGACTTGGGTGAGGCAAAGAACCTCGCCATAGAATTTGCTCATCGCCTCCATCTCAGAAGTAAAGAGGATTATGCGCGCCATTTTCATTGAGAGCACCTCAGATTTGGCGTTAGTTCAACCATTTCCAGCAAGGCTAACATGAAAACTTGAAGTCAGAATTGAATTTAGGCCATTGCGCACGACTGCCCGTTTGCATTCCGGGCACTCCCCCGCTTATGATCCAACCATGCGAAGGTGCTCCTGTTGTCGCCGCTGTGTTCCCCGTCGCGCGCAGGCAACCTGGGCCGAGTAGGCCGAAAGAAATTCAAGGTTCCCGCAAGCCCGCGATCCGGCTTAACGCTGACGTGGGCTTTATCTTTTCTATCCAAAAAGAGGAAACAATGACTCCTGACGAACCCGTCGCCGCTGCCGTGGTCAAAGAAACCGGCGCCCAGCGCGCCGAGCGCCTCAAGCGCGAGAAGAACCCCTTTGAAGCCTTTGAAGAAGTGCGCGCCTTCGCGCGGGAGGGCCGCGCCAGCGTCACTCCTGATTGGGCTTCGACCTACTTCAAGTGGTGGGGAATCTATACCCAAGGCGATGGAGTGGGCGCCACCGGAGGCAAGGGCGGCGAAGGCGTCGTCTCCGACTACTTCATGATGCGCATCGGCATTCCCAACGGCATCCTCTCCGCGGATCAGTTGCGGGTGATTGCCGGGATCACCAAGAAGCATGCCCGGAATCTGGCCGACATTACGGTGCGGCAGTGCATTCAGCTTCATTGGCTGACCGTCGAATCGTTGCCTGAGATTGTGGATGCCTTGATTGCCACCGGACTGTCGCCCATCGGCGCTTGCGGCGACGTGGTGCGCAACGTAACCGGCTGCCCGCTGGCTGGAATCGCGGCCGACGAATTGATTGACTCCGGCGCTCTGGCGCAAGAGATCGCCCACCTGCTGATGGGCAACTCGGAGTTCTTTAACCTGCCGCGCAAGTTCAAGATTTGCGTGACCGGCTGCCCTTCCTGGTGCTCGCACCCGGAGATCAACGATGTGGCGCTGACGGCCGCAAAACACAATGGACAGGTTGGTTATTCGCTGCGTGTCGGCGGCGGGCTGTCGAAGGAGCCCCATCTGGCAGTGCGCCTCGATGCCTTCGTGCTTCCCGATCAGGCGTATCGCGTGGCGCGCGCCGTCTGCGAGATCTTCCGCGACCAACAAGGGTTACGCGAAAACCGCACGCGCGCCCGCATGAAATACCTCTTTTTGAAGGAAGGCTGGACTCCGGAGAAATTCTTGGCCGAACTGCAGTCCCGACTGGACTTCAAGCTGCTGCCGGGCGTGCCGGAGAACGTTCCGGACGACATCTATCGGGATCACAGCGGAGTTCATCCGCAACGCCAGCCGGGACTCAGCACGGTGGGCGCGACCGTTCTGCGTGGCCGACTCAGCGGAGACCAGCTGCAGGCGGCTGCCGACCTGGCCGACCGTTTCGGGAACGGAGCGCTGCGCACCACCATTGCGCAGAATCTGGTCTTTGTCGATATCCCCAACAACAAGACGGCCGACCTGGTTGCCGAATTGGGCAAGGTCGGCATCAAGGTCGAGGGCTCGGCTTTCTGGCGCGGCGGAGTGGCCTGCACCGGCACGGAGTTCTGTAAACTGGCCATCACCGAGACCAAGGGCTTTCTGCGCTGGCTGGTGGACGATCTCGAAGGGCGTCTGCCGGAGTTCGATCAGCAGTTGCGCATCAACGTCGCGGGCTGCCCCAACGGCTGCGGTCAGCACTGGGTGGCGGATATCGGCCTGGAAGGCAAGAAGATCAAGCAGGACGGCAAGCTCACCGATGCATACTACTTCTGCCTGGGCGGAGCCTTGGGCCAGCACGCTGCGATCGCGCGGCCGGTCGGCTACCGCTGCCCTGCCCCGCTGGTGCCGGAGGCCATCGAGCAACTTCTGCGCAAACACCTGGCCGACCGGAATCCGGGAGAGAATTTGCGCGCCTGGTTCGCACGGTATTCGGACGAGGAATTGCGGGGCTTTCTGGCAGGCGAGAACGTGGATGCCGTTGAGCGCGACCTGCCCACCGCCCCCGTCCCGCACGGCGTCGCCGACTAGGTCTTGCAGACGGCAGCCGCTTCGCGTGGCCCGCGCCTAGAAAAAAGGCGCGGGAAGAAGTTTCAGGGCGATAATAACCTTGCCTCGGCCCAACCTCTACCGTGCCCCATCCTCGCGCTGTTTTCTGGCGCGAGAGTGGGAGAGCGACAAATCCCGTCATTGCTATTTCTCTAAGATTCATTTGAGAATCGAACTATGCCCTTGTTGCCGATCTTTCTGAAACTCGCCGGTCGCCGCTGCCTGCTGGTCGGGGCGGGCAACGTGGCGTTGGACAAGATCGGCAGCCTGCTGCCTACCGGGCTTCGTCTGCGCGTCGTCGCCCCGGCCGCCCGGCCAGAAATTCAGCAGCTAGCCGCGTCCGGCCAACTGGAATGGATGCAACGGCCCTTCGAAGCTGCGGATCTCGATGGCAGCTTTCTGGTCATCGCCGCCACTGACTCTGCGGAGGTAAACGCGACTGTTTATCGCGAGGCGATCAAGCGCAATATTCCTTGCAACAGCGTCGACGACATTCCCAACTGTGACTTCTTTTTTGGCTCGCTGGTCACGCGAGGGCAGTTGCAGGTGGCCATTTCCACCTCCGGCGCGAGCCCGGCTCTCGCCCAGCGCCTCCGCAAGGAGATCGACGAGCAGCTCCCTCAAGACATCGGCCCATGGCTGGAGGCGTTGGGGCAGCTGCGCCGCGAAGTCCTGAACGCGTATCCGGCGGGAGAAGAGCGGCGCTTGCTGCTGCATGAGCTGGCGCAGCGCCCGGTTTGCGCAAACGAGGATTGCCCGACGCGGCAATTGGCATTTCCGCCAGCGCCGCCGCAGGAAGATTTCTACGACGAGTCGAATACGGTTTACGGGGATTTCCCTGATCTTTCGCAAAGCTTTAGCGCAGAACCGGGAAGCAGTTCCCCCGAGACCGTCTACCTGGTTGGAGCTGGGCCAGGCGATCCCGAATTGCTTACCGTGAAAGCTTTGCGCCTGCTGCAAACGGCCGATGTGATTCTGCACGACGATCTGGTTCCACAGGCGATCCTCGACCCTGCGTCGCCCTCGGCGCTCGTGGTGAACGTCGGCAAACGCTGCGGCGTAAAGCACATCACGCAGGACGAGATCAACGCCCTCATGATCGACCATGCCCGCAATGGCCGTTGCGTCGTTCGTCTGAAAAGTGGGGACCCCCTGCTCTTTGGCCGGGCTGCGGAAGAGCTGGCGGCACTGGCGCTGGCCGGAGTTCCCGCGCAGATCGTACCCGGCATCACCTCTGCCTTTGCCGCTGCGGCGGCGGTGGGCTGCTCGCTCACCGACCGGGAGATCGCCTCCTGCGTGACTTTCTCGACCGGGCATCACGCGCCATCCAACGAGCGAGCGACGGAGCCTCAGCCCGTTCATAGCACCCGTGTGGTGTATATGCCGGGACGCGATCTGCATCTGCTGGCAGCCGAGTGGCTTGCGCAAGGGCTTCCGCCGGAACTGCCTTGCGCGGTGGTTTCGCAGGCCTCCCAGCCAGGGCAGACGGTAAAGATAACGCCGCTTGCCGAGCTTGGCGAATCCGAGCAGGCGGCCGCGCCGAGCCTGGTGATCGCGGGATGGGTTGTGAAGCCGGTTTCCGCAAGTGCAAAGCAGGTTGGCTGATTTTGCGCTTTTGTTGGTGATCTGGCCGCTCTGCCCTCCCCAAAATGCCCGTAAGAACGAGTTTCCTATTCTCGATCCTTGTTTTTGCGCTGGCATATTTTGGCGCGCTCGGCAGCGAGGGCGTGCATTTCCTTGCCCATCTGGCTGCGATTGATCGACAACTGGATCAACAGGTTGATGAGGTTGCCGGTGACCCAGTAAAGAGACAGACCCGAAGCGTAACGCCAAAGAGAAAAGCCCATGACGACCGGCATCAGAATGCCGAGCATCAATCGCTGGGAAGAACTCATCCCTGGCGCGGGCGTAATGGACTGCGTCAGGACCATGCTCCCGATGATGAGAAGAGGCAAGATGTGCAGCGGATCGGGCATGGACAGATCCGCGAGCCATAGCCAGGGAGCATGGCGCAGTTCAGTCGCATTCCGCAGCACACTCATGTAAGCGAAGAGTAACGGCATGGGTAAGAGCATTGGCAGGCAACCGCCATACAGATTCGCCCCCTCGGCTTTGTAGAGGGCCATCAACTCTGTGTTCATCTCCGCCCGTTTTGGATCGCCGATACCGAGGTGCGCATATCGCTTCTTGAGAGCGTCCATTTTGGGCTGAATGCGCATCATCTTCAACGAAGACCTCATCGACAGGATGCGCGGCCAGATGGTGAGCATGTTGAAGAGTACTGTGAATGCGATGATGGCCCAGCCCCAGTTTCCAGCGCCGTGCTCATGAAGAAAGCGGAGGGCCAGGTAGAGCGGCTCGGCGAGGAAAGTCAGCCAGCCAAAATTGGTAGTGGGGTGGGCGGACTGGACGCCAACTGAGAGCACCGAAGCGCTGGTGGCCTCCGCTTGCAGAGTCTGAGATTGCACCGGACTGGCAGACATCGGTGCGGAGGGGTTGGACTTATGCACGAACTGGTAACCGAAGAGAAGCATAAAGCTAAGAAAGGCAAAGGCGAGCAGGGTACCCCGTTCGCGATTTCCACCAGAATTTTGGGGTTGAAGATTGGGATTGTAAGTTTCAGGCAAAGGACACCTTTTCCTTCCGGGACGATGGCCCGGAGAACCGTTGGAAGGTACACGTCTGCATGGCTACTCAAGGCAGCGATGCGCCGATCATCCAATGGAATTAGGAAAAGAGGGGTGGAGGACGCTGGAAGGAAGAAGCGAGACTTGGCTCCGGAGATACCGTGTACAGAGATACAGCGATCCAACGCTCCCTGCTATCCAAGGTTGTCGCGATCCACCACGACGGGAGGGCATTCAGGCAGGTGGCGATGGAGCGACAAATTGCCGGCGAGCGTCCCACTACAAACAGCAGCAGTAAGGTCAGTAGGAGGAAGGAGACCGTCCCGCCCATTCCCGCAAACAAGAGCGATTGATAGTACGGAAGGCAGAGCACAATCAGGCAAAAGAATTGTTCATAAGCTGCTTGCCTGTAGCCTTGAGGCTTGGTCACGTGCTCTCCCTTGCGACCATTGTAGCCCAGGTGCAAGCGGCTCCTCGTGGAGGCCCGTGCAACCTGTTTACTGAGTTGACTTTACGGCAATAATTTGATATAATACTAAAGTCCCACTCGGCACGGAACCTATCTTCTGCGTCCCGAAAAAGGAGACCCCATGCCCCTCACCATCACACCCGTCGCGCGCTTCTTGCGCTCCATGAGCGCGCAGGATTGCGCGACCGAAACCACCGCATCCCCATCCCCCTTCGCGGACCTGTTCATGGCCGTGAATCCGCAAGGCGTCCAATGTGTCCGTGCCGCCGATCTTGCCTTGGCGCTTCCCAAGCGAATGCAACTCTTCAAGAGCCATGGCCATCGGTCCACGACCCTTCTTTCGGTGCAGGAAACCGGCCTTGATGCGTCCCATGTTCTGGCGAAGACCCGGTGGCGATTTTCCTTTGACCGCACAGCCGGCGATCCGGTTGAGATCGACGTCGACTCGACCTTCATTCTCGAAACTTCGGCAGAGTCCATGAAAATCCTGTTCTACCTCAACAGTCAGGATCCCCTTGCGCTCCTGAAACAGCAGACCGCACCGAGCGTGTGAAGGCCGCCATTCTGTCCAGGGCAATCGCGTGGACGGTGTTTTGAGGACTGAATCGCCGGCTTGCCCCATCCCTTGTTTGTTGCGAGCCGAAGCGCGAGGAGGAATTCACGCTTCGGCGGTAGGGGGCGCTCAGAAGGTCAAGAATTCAATCGGGAAGAGACCTGGCGGGTTAGCGCGCTTTGCGCCCTGGCGAGTTGGCGGAGGTTTGTCTCTTTGACCAATGGAGGTGATGGGGCTACGGGGCCCACCGGCTATAGCTGGGCGTTCACCCCACAATGGAGCGCGAGGCTGGAGCATTTTGCAGCTAGTGTAGACCGGAATCTCATGGGGCTCCCACCCATTCCGCAGAAAAACGCGGAATGGATGGGGCACCTAAGTCTACAGTAAAAGCAAAAATGCTCTAACCATCCTTACGCATGCGGCGCGATCGAAAGCGGAACCGCCCAGGTCAACAATTGGGATTCATGCGATTGCCGTGGGCATTGGACCTGCATCCCGCCCTCCTGTAACAAAAAGAGCTCTTCTTGCGCACAAATCATGCGCAAAGCAGCCAGCCGAGCCGTGTCTCGCATGAAAAGTGCAGGAGTGGTAAGGGAGCCTCAGCGCCGGAAGGCCATTTTCGGATATAGTAAGAGTTTCAGCACAGTCCCAGGCGCGACTGGTCATTTAAATCCTAGAGCGGAGCGGTTTCCCCCCAGGGAATCGCGCCGTGTTTGTGTCTTTCGAGTCTGGAACATTCGCAGCAAGCAGCAAAGTTCAATGAGAAGGTTGCCATGCATACATCGGATCATCGTCTCCAAACGCCTCAGCCGCAAGGGCTTTATCATCCAAGCCACGAGCACGACGCTTGCGGAATGGGATTGGTCGCCAGCATTCGCGGCGAGAAAAGCCACGACATCATTCGCAAGGGCCTCGAGGTTCTCATCAACCTGGCGCATCGCGGTGCAGCGGGTTGCGACCCGGAGACGGGCGACGGCGCGGGGATTCTGATCCAGATTCCTCATGCTTTTTTCGCGCGCGAGTGTGGCGAATTGGGGATGAAGTTGCCCGAGGCCGGAGCCTATGGCGTGGCGATGGTGTTCTTGCCGGTCGACAAGCAGGACCGCCTGCAGTGCGAAGGCATCTTTGAGCGCATTGCTCAGGAAGAGGGTCTCTCGATCCTTGGCTGGCGTGATACGCCGGTGAACGGCATCGCCATTGGCCGAGAGGCCCGCGCCTCGCAGCCCTACATTGAGCAGCTTTTCGTCGGCAGTCCTGAAGGACTTTCTGAGAGCAACTTCGAGCGCCTGCTCTATCGCGTGCGCCGCCGCACGGAGAACGAAATTGCCGCCTCCGATATCGAAGGTAAGGAAGATTTTTACATCCCCTCGCTTAGTTGCCGGACCATCATCTACAAGGGCCTCATGCTGGCCCCGCAGATCGAGAAGTTCTATTACGAACTGGGCGATCCCGCCGTCACCAGCGCGCTCTGTCTGGTGCACCAGCGCTTTTCCACCAATACCTTTCCCAGTTGGAAGCTGGCCCACCCTTATCGCTACGTAGCGCATAACGGCGAGATCAACACCGTGCGCGGCAACGTGAGCTGGATGAATGCCCGCCAATCGGTGCTGGACAGCCCGTTGCACGACAAGATGGAAGACTTGTTCCCGGTGATCATGCCTGGGGGCAGCGATTCGGCTTCGCTCGACAACGCGGCGGAGTTTCTGGTGCAGTCGGGCCGTTCCCTGCCCCATGTCATGGCCATGCTCATTCCTGAAGCCTGGTCGGGCAATCCCGACATGGACGAAGACAAGAGAGCCTTTTACGAGTACCACGCTTCGTTGATGGAGCCCTGGGATGGTCCCGCGGCCATCGCCTTCACTGACGGCATCGTCATCGGGGCTACTCTGGATAGGAATGGCCTGCGTCCTGGCCGCTACGTCATCACCAAGGACGATATCGTGGTGTTGGCTTCCGAGGCCGGCGTGCTCGAAGTGCCGGCAAAGGACGTCCGCAAGAAAGGCCGCCTGCAGCCGGGCCGCATGTTCCTGGTGGATACCGCGCAAAAGCGCATCATCAGCGACGACGAGATCAAGAAGGAGCTTGCCGGCAGAAGGCCGTATGCAGAGTGGCTCAAGGACCAGCAAGTCACCCTTGACATGCTGCCCGAGCCTTCGCGCGTGATTGCCTCGAATCCCGAGACGCTGCTGCGTCGTCAGCGCGCCTACGGATACAGCGAAGAAGATTTGAAGATTCTGCTTGGGCCGATGGGCGCAACCGGCATGGAGCCAATCGGCTCTATGGGCACGGATGTACCGCTTGCCTGCCTCTCCGACCGCCCGCAGTCGCTCTTCAACTACTTCAAGCAGTTGTTTGCGCAGGTTACCAATCCGCCCATCGATCCCATCCGCGAAGAGATGGTGATGTCGCTGATCAGCTACATCGGCACCGAGCGCAACATCCTCGACGAAGCGCCGGAGAACTGCCACACGCTGAAGCTGCCGCATCCGATTCTGACCAATCGCGATTTGGAGAAGTTGCGCCGCGTCTCTTCCGGTGATCTGTTGGCAACGACGCTGCCTACGCTCTTCCGCGCGGCGGACGGCGAAAAGGGACTCAAGCAGGCGCTGGACGAACTCAGCGCTCGCGCCTCGCACGCCACCGCTTCGGGCTACACGCTGCTGATTCTTTCCGATCGCGGTGTGGACTCGACCTTTGCGCCCATTCCAAGCTTGCTGGCAATGGCTGCCGTGCACAACCGGCTGGTGCGCGAAAAGACTCGTACCCAGGTGGCTTTGATTATCGAGAGCGGCGAGCCGCGCGAAGTGATGCACTTCGCCTTGCTCATCGGATACGGCGCCAGCGCCATCAATCCTTATCTCGCCTTCGAGACGCTGCATGACCTGAAGCGCCGCGGATTGCTGCCGCACAGCGTTACGGCCAATCACGCCGAAAAGAACTTCATCAAGGCCATCAACAAGGCACTGTTGAAGACCTTCTCGAAGATGGGCATCAGTACCCTGCAAAGCTATCGCGGCGCGCAGGTGTTTGAGGCCGTCGGGCTGAACAAGACTTTGATCGATTCTTACTTCTCGGGAACCGCCTCTCGGATTGAAGGCGTTGGCCTCGACGTGCTGGCGCGGGAAGCGCAGATGAAGCACGAGTACGCCTTCCAGCCCCTGAATGACTCGGAGACCGAACTGGTAGTCGGCGGGCAATATCAGTATCGCGAAGGCGGCGAATATCACCTGCTCAATCCGCTGACGATCAGCAAACTGCAGCGGGCGGTGCGCGAGAACAGCTTTGCCAGCTTCCAGGAATACTCCGATTTGCTGGACGAGCAGAACAAGCATCTCTGTACCCTGCGCGGCCTGTTGCAGTTGAAATACTCCGACAACGCGATATCGATTGACGAAGTCGAGCCGGCCAAGGAGATCGTCAAGCGCTTTACGACCGGCGCCATGAGCTACGGGTCGATCAGTAAAGAAGCGCATGAGACGTTGGCCATCGCCATGAACCGTATCGGTGGCATGTCGAACACCGGCGAGGGCGGCGAAGAAGAAGAGCGCTTTACCCCCGATGCCAACGGCGATTCGCGCCGCTCGGCGGTGAAACAAATAGCCTCGGGTCGCTTCGGTGTCACTACCAACTACCTGGTGAATGCCGACGAGATTCAGATCAAGATGGCGCAGGGCGCAAAGCCGGGCGAGGGTGGCCAGTTGCCGGGGCACAAGGTGGATGAGATCATCGCCCGCACGCGTCACTCCATCCCCGGCGTGGGATTGATTTCACCTCCGCCGCATCACGACATCTACTCGATCGAAGATCTTGCGCAATTGATCTACGACTTGAAGAACGTCAATCCGCGGGCGCGCATTGCTGTGAAGCTGGTCTCTGAAGTGGGCGTCGGTACTGTCGCCGCTGGCGTCAGCAAGGCGCACGCGGATGTGGTGCTGATCTCCGGCGACAATGGCGGCACGGGCGCTTCGCCGCTGAGTTCCATCAAGCACGCAGGTCTTCCCTGGGAGTTGGGCCTCGCAGAGACGCAGCAGGTGCTTCTGCTGAACGATCTGCGCAGCCGCATCAAGGTGCAAACCGACGGCAAACTGCAGACCGGACGCGACGTGGTCATCGCCGCTTTGCTGGGGGCCGAAGAGTTTGGCTTCGCAACGACGCCGCTGATCACCATGGGCTGCATCATGATGCGCAAGTGCCATCTGAATACGTGCTCGGTGGGCATCGCAACGCAGGACCCCATTCTGCGCGCGCGCTTCAAGGGCCAGCCGGAACATGTGGTCAATTTCTTCTTCTTCATCGCCGAACAGGTGCGCCAACACATGGCGAAACTGGGCTTCCGCACGGTGGACGAGATGGTCGGTCACGTGGAAAAGATCGACGCTTCGGTTGCCGATCTGCACTGGAAGGCCAAGGGGATCGATCTTTCTTCGATCCTCTATCGGCCTACGATGCCTTCGCGCGTAGCTCGGCGCAAGATGCAGGAACAGGATCACGGTCTGGATGCGGCGCTTGATCATCAGTTGATTGAGAAAGCCAAAGACGCGCTGGAGTTCAAGACTCCGGTGACAGGCAGCTTCAAGATTCGCAACGTGCATCGCACTGTCGGCGCCATGCTCGGCGGCGAGATTGCTCGTCGTTACGGATCGCCTGGGTTGCCGAAGGGAACCATCCACTTCAAGTTCAGCGGCTCGGCCGGGCAGAGCTTCGGCGCCTTTGTGCCTTTTGGTGTGACCCTGGAACTGGAAGGCGACTCCAACGACTATCTGGGCAAGGGACTCTCCGGCGGCAACATCATCGCTTACCCGCCGAAGACCTCCAGCTTCCTTCCCGAGGAAAGCATTCTGGTCGGCAACGTCGTGCTCTACGGGGCCACGGCCGGCGAGGTCTTCCTCAACGGCAAGGCCGGCGAACGCTTCGCGGTGCGTAACTCCGGCGCATTGGCGGTCGTCGAGGGCGTGGGCGACCACGGCTGCGAGTACATGACCAACGGAACGGTGTTGATCATCGGAAAGACCGGCAGAAACTTTGCTGCCGGCATGAGTGGCGGACGCGCTTTCGTGTATGACGATCGCGGCGACTTCACCAGCCGTCGCTGCAACACGGCCAGCGTGGACCTGGAGCCTCTGGTTCTGGAGGCGGACGTGGCCGAGGTTCGCGGCCTGCTCGAACGTCACCGCGACCTCACGGGCAGCCCCCGGGCGGCTTGGCTGCTGGAACATTGGGCCGACGCACAGCCCAAATTCATCAAGGTCTTCCCGCACGAGTACAAGCGCGTGCTGGGCATCGAGCGAGTGGAAACACTCTATTCGACCAAGACGGATTCTTCAACATCGTCGCCTCTGGTGACGGCTTCAGAGGTGCAGCATGGGTAAGGTTACCGGCTTTCTTGAAATCGATCGCGAACAGCCCACCCGCCGCAAGGTAGAGGACAGGGTCAAGGACTGGTTCGAAATCTACGAACCGTTCCCGGAAGAGAAGCAAAAGGAACAGAGCGCGCGCTGCATGGACTGCGGCGTGCCCTTCTGTCACACCGGCTGTCCGGTCAACAACCTGATTCCGGATTGGAACGATCTGGTCTATAACAATCGCTGGGAGAGCGCGGTTCGTCGCCTTCATGCGACCAACAACTTCCCGGAATTCACCGGCCGCATCTGCCCCGCGCCGTGCGAAGCGGCCTGCGTATTGGGAATCGATCAGCCGCCCGTGTCCATCAAGCTCGTGGAGCGCTCCATCGTGGAGCGTGGATGGGCAGAAGGCTGGATCCGCCCCGAACCGCCGGAGCAGAATACCGGCAAGCGGGTCGCCGTGGTCGGCAGCGGACCGGCAGGTTTGGCCGCCGCACAGCAACTGCGCCGCGCCGGGCACTCGGTCACTGTGTACGAAAAGAATGACCGCATCGGTGGCCTGATGCGCTATGGCATTCCCAACTTCAAGCTGGAAAAGCACATCATCGACCGCCGCATCAAGCAGATGAGCGCCGAGGGGGTGACCTTCGTGACCAACGCCCACGTAGGCGTGAACGTGACGGTTGAGTCGCTGACCGAACAATATGACGCGATCTTGCTGGCAGGCGGGGCCGAGCAGCCGCGGGATTTGAAGATCCCCGGCCGCGAACTCAAGGGTATTTACTACGCCATGGAGTTTCTGCCGCAGCAGAATCATCGCAGCGAAGGCGATCCGGACGAAGCTTTCCTTGCCGACCCGTCGCTGGCGATTCTCGCCGAGGGCAAGCGGGTGGTGATTATTGGCGGTGGCGACACCGGCGCCGATTGCCTGGGAACCTCGATTCGCCAAAAAGCCAAGTCCATCCATCAGTTCGAGATCATGCCCAAGCCTCCGGAGACGCGCTCTGCATCGACTCCCTGGCCGCTTTGGCCGCTGCAGTTGCGCACAGAGAGCGCGCACGAAGAGGGTGGCATCCGCGACTGGAGCATCAACAGCGTGGAATTCGTCGGTGACGAGAAGGGCAACCTCAAGCAGTTGAGGGCTGTCCGCGTCGGCCCGCCGCCTACGTTCACGGCCATCGAAGGCTCCGAGTTCACGATGGATGTGGATCTGGTGCTGCTTGCCATGGGCTTCCTTGGCCCGGTGAAGAACGGCATGCTGGAGCAGTTCGGCGTGCAGTTGGATGCGCGGAGCAACGTGGCCACCGATGGGAATTACAAGACTTCGGTAGATAACGTCTTCGCAGCGGGCGACATGCGCCGCGGGCAATCGCTGGTGGTCTGGGCTATCTCTGAAGGACGCAAGGCCGCCGCCGCCGTGGATGACTACCTCGCCGCACACGAAAGCGAGTTGCCCAAGCTGCGGCGGTCTCTCGCGTAGAGCGTTTTTGGGGATGAAGCAGACCGCAATCTCATGGGCTTCCCACCCTTTCCGCAGAAAACGCGGAAAGGATGGGGCACGGAAGTCTATCGCAAAAGAAAACGCCCCGATGCCAGATGCGCCGGGGTGTTTCCTTTTGTGCTTCAAAGAGTCTCGGTTCACCCGATGGTGAAACCGGAGCGAAACCAGAGTTCCTGCGGTCTGGTAAATTTCGTGCCTTGGAGATACCCCCAGCCTGGGTTCGCTGTAGGGAATCTTTGAGATAGTCCAGACCGCAATGTCTTGGGCTTCCCACCCTTTCCGCAGAAAACGCGGAAAGGATGGGGCACGGAAGTCTGCAGCAAAAGCAAAAATGCGCGAAGTGGGCCCGCGTTTGCCCTTCGCAGGGTCAGCCGAGCTACACCATCAAAGCCTGGCGTGCGGAGCGCACCTCGGCGGCCAAGATCTGCAGGACCTTGAAGCCGATCGCTGCGTCCTCGCTCATCGCTGTGAGAAAGTCCTCGCGGGAGACAAAGCGCAGTTCAGCGCCTTTGTGGGCGGTTGCGGTCAGCGAGTACGGCTCGTTTCCGATGAGGCCCGGCAATCCCAGAAGGGATCCCGCATAGGTCTGAATGCACATCACCGTGGTGCCGTCGGCTGCCTTCATTTTGAGGACCGCGTCGCCCTTGTAGAGAATGTAAACGCCATCGGAGGGGTCGCCCTGCTGGAACAAGACGCGATCTTCCTCGCAGCAGCAGACGGTGGTAGCGCTTTTTTCAAGTGCCGCAATCAGTTCTTGGTCGGCCACAAAGGCCGATGAGTCCATTTGGAAACAAGGATTCATAATACAAAAGCCTCAAAAGAAGAAAGGACCCTCCTGGAGAGGGTCTGAGAAGATGTTTGCATGGCGTGATCGCTGCAATCCGTGACGAGGATCACATTCCGCTGGTTAACACAGACCCGAAGGCTGGCAAGCCCGGCGCGCGGAACCGAAGAACGCGGGGGAACGAACCCTAATGTCAAGCAGACCAGCACAGATGGGCAGGGCAATCGCATTTGAACCATTGAAGGGTACGGGCTTCAGCCAGTACATTGCAGCAATGCCGAAAAATGGGCTTCAGCCCCCCAAGGCAATCGCATGAAGGCCGTGAACCAGGTGGAGCAGGGTTTTGAAAGGGCACGGCTTCAGCCGTGTCGATCGCGAAGCCCCAAACACATCGGCTTTAGCCGCCGAGGGAAGGTTTGAAACCGCCAAAAACCTTCCCTCGGCGGCTAAAGCCCTGAGCTTTCCGGCTCATTTGCCGCACGACTAAAGTCGTGCCCTTTCAAAGCGCCTCAACGACCACCACCTTAAAGGTGGTGGGTTGACGTTGCGACTGAAAGTCGCCTGTTTGCGGCTGAAGCCGCTTGAAAGCTTTCCGGCTGAGAGCCGT
>Ga0302320_10007262_pt1 | contig 24416 bp, 26 predicted proteins | sample Bog_T0_3_FD_202130 | JGI IMG/M metagenome (GOLD analysis project Ga0302320, IMG submission 202130) | Peat permafrost microbial communities from Stordalen Mire near Abisko, Sweden - Bog_T0_3 | ecosystem: Environmental > Terrestrial > Soil > Wetlands > Peat | place: Sweden: Abisko, Stordalen Mire...
CGAGGACGAAGGCGAAGAGGGTTCCGATGTTGGAGAGGTCGGCGGCATCGCCGATGTCAACCAAGCCGGAGGGCAGGCCGACGGCGAGTCCGGCAATCCAGGTGGACCAGTGGGGAGTTTTGAAGCGGGGATGCAGTTTGGAGAAGAAATCCGGCAGAAGACGGTCACGCGACATGGCGAACCAGATGCGCGTCTGGCCGTACTGGAAGACGAGCAGCGAGCTCAACATTCCCATGAGAGCGCCGATCACGATGACGGCGCGCCAGATGGGACGGGCTCCGAGCTGTTGCAGGGCGTAGGCGACGGGAGCTTCGGCGGCGGCACCTGAGCCGAAGACCGAATACTTCATCATGCCAAGCAGGACGAGAGCCACGCCGACGTATAGAACCGTGCAGACGATGAGCGAGGCGATGATTCCGAAAGGAATGTCTTTTTGCGGATTCCTGGATTCTTCAGCGGCGGTGGAGACCGAGTCGAATCCGATGTAGGTGAAGAAGACGATTGCGCCTCCGGTGAGTACGCCGCTGAATCCCGAGGGAGCAAAAGGCACCCAGTTGGATTTGTTTACCAGCATTCCTCCGACGACGAGGAAGAGCGCGATGGCAGCGATCTTGATGGCAACCATGGCATTGTTGACTTTGGCGGATTCACGCACGCCGCGGACAAGCAACCAGCTCAGGACCATGACAACGAGGAATGCGGGAACGTTGAAGTACGCGCCTGTCCATTTGCCGTCAGCCCAGACGGGGGACGACCACTTGTCGGGCAAGGTGACGCCGATTTGCGAGAGTGGGGCTTTCAGGTATCCGGCGAAGGCGACGCAGACGGCGACGTTTGAGACGGCGTATTCGAGGATGAGATCCCAACCGATGATCCAGGCAAAGATTTCACCGAGGGTGGCGTAGCTGTAGGTGTAGGCCGAGCCCGCGATGGGGATCATGGAGGCCAGTTCGGCGTAACAGAGTCCGGCAAAAGAGCAGGCGATGGCGACGAGGATGAAAGAGACCGCGATGGCGGGTCCGGCGGCGGGACGGCCATGCATGAGCGCACCATGCACGCTGCCGTGGCTCAACAGATTCCACAGGATATCCATGACCTGGGCGTGGAAGACGGAGGGAGCTTCGAAGTGCTCGCCGGCGGCGGCGGTTCCGGTGAGAACGAAAATTCCCGAACCGATGATGGCACCGATTCCGAGGGCGGTAAGCGACCACGGGCCGAGCGTTTTCTTGAGCTGGTGGCCAGGTTCCGCGGCCTCCGAGATGAGCTTGTCGATCGACTTACGGGCAAACAGTTGACTCGCCAGCGGATTGCTCCTGCTCCCCGGCCTCGCCATCAAACCGTGGAATTGTAAGTGGAATCTTTCGAGGGAACATGATAGCAAGCAAAACGGCCACGACCTACGCGAAATCTGCATGCGTGGGGCGTGGCCGGAAATTGGGAGAGAAAACTTAGCGCTTGGAGGTTCCGCGAGCCGCTTTCTTGACTTTCTGTTTTGCCGCGCCGCGTTCGTGGGTGCGGGCAGCCTTGGGAGCGGCCTTTTTGCGCGCTGCGCGCTTTGCGGCCTTGCGTTCTTCCTTGGGTAGAGCGGAGGTGTTGGGCATGTTCTCGTTTTCCTTTGGGATGAAGTCTGCGCGTTGGCGCCAAAATGGGCTGAGGCTGTTTAAGACCCACATCTGCTAACTGCGGCAGATATGGGGCACCGTGGTCGCTACCGGCCGCTGGCGCATGGTCACGCCTTTACGAGCTGGGCGTATTTCTCAACAAGCTTTTTCAGACCGTAACTATGAAATTGTACCGTAATCTTGGCATCTTCCCCATCGCCTTCACGATGATAGACCACTCCTTCACCATATTTCGGGTGGCGGACGCGGTCTCCTTTGCGCAATCCACGGCCACCGGAGGGCTTGTCGAGGTCCATCTCAGGGCGGGAAAACTTTTTGCCGCGTGAGGCGAAAAAGTCTGCAATGTTGTCAATGGAGTTGTAGGCCTGGCCGGTGTAGGTGGTTTTCGGCGGGCTCTTCTGGCGCGAACGACCGCCCCAACTCGAGGTTGCGGACTGATCCTCGTTCTCGTAATCGTAGTGGGCTGAGCCGTACTCCTGGAAGCGTGGAGTGGAGCCTTTGATTTTGCCGGGCGAGCCAACGTCTTCGAGCAACTCGATGGGAACCTCTTCGAGGAAGCGGGAAGGCGTGGAGGGTTCGGGCGTGTCTGTGCCGTAGCGGCGGCGGTAATGGGCGCGGCTGAGGATCAGGGTGTCCATGGCGCGGGTCATGCCGACGTAGCAGAGGCGGCGCTCCTCTTCGATCTCGGTTGGCGAGAGCAGGGTGCGCGAGTGCGGAAAGAGACCTTCTTCCATGCCGACGAGGAAGACAAGTGGAAACTCCAAGCCCTTGGCGGCGTGCAGGGTCATGAGCGTGATCTGCTGCGAGTCATCGAATTGATCCACGTCACTAACAAGAGCGGCGTGATCGAGGAAATCGCTGATGCTCTCGCCGCGGTCGCGTGAGTCCATGGCGGCGTTGGTGAGTTCCTTGAGGTTTTCAATGCGCGACTGTGCGTCTGGCGAATCTTCGGCCTCAAGAAGCTGGATGTAACGGGTGCGGTCGATGAGGAACTTGAGGACCTCGGCGGTGGAAACCTTCTGCACTGGCTCGGCAGGAAGTTCGTCGACATCGGCGGAGAACTCAGCAGGATCGGCTTCGAGCGAGTCGGGAGAGAATTCTGCGCTGTCGAAGGTGTCGTCGGAGGAAAACGCTTCGCTGCCGGCTGCTGGCGCGCGGTCTCCGAAATCGCTGACGTCAAAGCTGTCGTCGGCATCGCCGAAATCAAAACCATGCTGGTCCGAGACTTGCGATTCCTGCCTGGGGGGAACAAGGGTGTCACCAAACGGAGAAATAAGACGAGTCCCGGCAGCCGAGGCGAGCGGGGTTCCGAAAGGAGATATACGGGCTGGAGGCGCGGCGGCTTCGACGGTTGCGGCGGTGGCTTCCATGCGCTCGGCAAATTCGCCGGTGACAAGGGCGCGGGCGTCATGGATGAGATCACGGAAGCTGGCCAAGGCGGCGCAGGCGCGGGCGGGAAGCAGGCGGCGGTCGATGACCTGCTGCATGGCTCCCCAGAGCGAGAGATTGGTTTCAAGGGCGACGCGTTCGACGGTCTCCATGGTGGTTTTGCCGATGCCGCGCACCGGAGTGTTGACCACGCGCATGAGGGCCACGGAATCATCTGGATTGAGGATGAGCTTGAGGTAGGAGATCATGTCCTTGATCTCCGCGCGCTCGTAGAAACTGAATCCGCCGACGACGTTGTAATTGAGGTTATAGCGACGCAGAGCCTCTTCCATGAGGCGCGACTGCGAGTTGGTTCGATAGAGAATCGCCGACTTGTTCTCGGCTCCCTCACGGGCGCGGGCCTGAGCCCATTTGGAGATGAAGTCGGCGGCAAAAAGCGCCTCGTTCTCGCCGTCGGGAGCGTCGTAAAAGCCGATTTTGCTGCCACCTTCGCGCGCCGTCCAAAGGGTTTTTCCCTTGCGCTGGAGGTTGTTGGCGACTACGGCGGAGGCAGCCTGAAGGATGGGCTGAGTGGAGCGGTAATTCTGCTCGAGGCGGATGATTTTAGCCTCGGGAAAAGTCTTCTCGAAGTCGAGGATGTTGTTGATGTCAGCACCGCGCCAGGAGTAGATGGACTGGTCCTCATCGCCAACGGCGCAGAGGTTGTGATGGGTTCCGGCGAGGGCACACATGATCTCATACTGGGGACGGTTGGTGTCCTGATACTCATCGACGAGCATGTACTGATAGCGGCGCTGATATTTCTCTCGCGTGGTGGCGTCAGCCTTGAGCAGGCGGACGCTTTCGAGAAGAAGATCGTCGAAGTCGAGCGCGTTGGCTTTGAGCAGCTCGTCTTTGTAGATTTTGTAGATGTGAGCGATGCGCTCCATCTTGGGCTCAGAGGAGTTGAGATACATCTCCTGCGGGTCTTGCATGTGGTTCTTGGCCGAAGAGATGAGGCCGAGGACGCTGCGCGGCGTGAGCTTTTTATCGTCTATGCCGAGACGCTTGATGGCCGTCTTGACGACCTGCTGCTGGTCACCTTCGTCGTAGATGACGAAGTCGCGAGTGTAGCCTTTTCCGTTGACCTGAAGGGCATTAATATCTCGCCGCAACATGCGCACGCAGAACGAGTGGAAGGTGCTGATGGCGGGCTTGGCAAGGGAATGCTGGCCGATGAGTTGGCTGACGCGCTCGGCCATTTCAGCCGCGGCCTTATTGGTAAACGTCACGGCCAAGATGCGGTCTGGCTGCACGTTTTCATGCTCGACAAGGTAGGCAATGCGATAGGTGATGACGCGAGTTTTGCCGGAGCCCGCTCCGGCCAGAATGAGCACGGGACCGCGCACGGTTTCCACCGCCTCACGCTGTTGCGGATTGAGCTTTGAGAGAAAATCCATGGAAAAAATGCGACCGGAGGTCTAGGAAAAAGAGTAACAGGTTTGCGGAGGCGAGCAGAATGCCGCCCCTACTGGATGCGGGGCTTGCGCGGGGGGTGATTCTCGATGTCGTACTTGAGGCCGTCGCTGGAGTGGCGGGCGGCGTAGCATTCGGGGCAGGGACACCAATCGCGAAGGTAATCCCATGAGAAGATGCCGTGCTCGTGGCCATCATTCCAGGTGAAGCGAATGGCGTAGTTGCCGACCGGAGCGACTTCGGTGGGGCGGAGCTGCGGTTTGAACATGGGCAAAGGGGTGGCGGCCGGCGAGGAGGGTTCATCAGGCTTGCGGTGGTGCTTTTCGCGCTCCTCGTTGCAGAGGGCACAGGGGCAGGCGTCACGCAGGTAGGTGAAGGTATAAGTGGCCTGGTGGCCGTCTTTCCAGACGATATCCATGGTGGTGCCGGTGGATTTGTGGACCTTGATGGAGGCGGGCTGTGATGCGCTCATGAAGAATAGTTTATTCTATGGAAGCGAGATTGGCGGAGTCGGATTGCAGGGGGCGGGTTGCTGAAATCCACAGCCTCTTGTAGAATCAGACTTTGGCGATCAGCCTCTTTTGTTCATTTCAGGTTCCGCGCGTTTCTTTTCCGGGTTGCTCCTTGCGGATTGCGCCCATGCTGCGATGGTTCAGTCCGGACCTCCTGCGGCGTTCAAAAGCCAAGCGGTTCCACCATTTTGGAGTTAGTCATGGCACAGGTTTGTTCAGTCTGCGGCAAAGGTCCGCAGTTCGGAAATAACGTTTCGCACGCCAACAACAAGACCCGCCGCCGCTGGAACGTGAACCTGCATCCGGTGAAGGCGAAGGTTGCGGGCACCACCAACACGAAAAAAGTTCGCGTCTGCTCAGGCTGTTTGCGCAGCGGTAAAGTCACCAAGGGTTAGTCCCGGCTACGGGCGCCTGAGGGCGACGCCGGGAAAAGTGTAGGCCTCCGCCGTGGCGGAGGCCTTTTGCTGTGTTCACAGAACGGAAGCAACGATGATTGCGCTGGAAGAGATCCGCCGCGAGATGCCTCCCCTGCTACGCCTGGCCGTGCCGATTGTGCTGGGCGAGGTGGGGTGGATGTCCATGAACTTTGTGGATATTGCGATGATTGGCCGGGTGGGGCCGACGGCGCTGGCAGCGGTCAGCGTGGGCTCGGCGGTGTTCCTGGTATTCGCCATCGTATGCGAAGGGCTGATGCTGGGCACCGATGCGCTGGTGTCGCAGGACTTTGGCGCAGGACGAATCGCAGAGTGTTTCCGGACGCTGTGGGCGGGCGTGCAACTGGCGCTGCCGCTAGGCGTGGCGGGAGCGGTGATGGTGGCCGCCAGCGGGTGGCTGCTCTCCGACATGGGCATTGCTCCGGAGATTGTGCGGCAGGCGATTCCTTTTTTGTATGCGATGGCTGCAGGGCTGCCGGCGCTGATGGGATTTGTGGCGATGCGGGTGTTTCTGCAAGGGACGCATCGGGTGAAGGCGGTGGCTTTCGCCATGGTCTCCGCAAACGTTATCAACTTTGCCGGCAACTACGCGCTGATCTACGGACACTTTGGATTGCCTGCGCTGGGCGCGACTGGCTCTGGAATTTCAACCTCGCTTTCGCGCTGCTACATGGTTTGCGTGCTGCTTGGCTACATGGTGTGGTGCAGTCATCGGGAGCAGTGGCACTTGCTGGGCTATGCGGGCGAATTCTATTCCCGGCGAATTATGGAGATTGTGCGGCGGGGAGCTCCGGCGGCGATGCAGATTGCGCTGGAGGTGGGAATTTTTTCGGCCAGCACGCTGGTGGCGGGACGATTGGGAGCGGTCGCCGTCTCAGGACACCAGATTGCGCTGGTCATGGCCTCGCTGACATTCATGGTTCCGCTGGGAGTAGCACAGGCAACATCGGTGCGAGTGGGCAACGCGATTGGACGCCGCGATGCCGAGGCGGCGAACGTGAGCGGCTGGAGCGGAGTGCTGTTGAGCGCGAGTTTCATGAGCTGTTCAGCGGTGATGCTGTGGACGATGCCGCTGCCCATTGTGCATATCTTCACCTATGATCCTGAGGTTGTGAAGGTTGGCGTCTCATTGCTGGCGATTGCGGCTGTGTTTCAGTTCTTTGACGGTGTGCAGGTGACGGCCATCGGCGCGCTGCGCGGTTCAGGCAACACCCGCATTGCCATGATCACGGACCTGGTGGGCTGGTGGCTGATTGGGCTTCCGCTGGGCGCGTGGCTGTGCTTTGGGCGCGGCTGGGGAGTGCGCGGACTGTGGTTCGGCCTGAGCGCGGGGTTGATCAGCATTGGTTGCGTGCTGGCCGTGGCGTGGCGGCGCAGAGTGCAATGGCTACGCCGGGAGATGGGTGCGGGAAGTGCGGCGCAGATCTCATAAATCGAAGCTCATCCATAATTCAAGAAGTTCACCGGACGTGTGGCTCAGTTGCTCTCTTTCTCCATGTTAGGGAGGTCGAGGGCGGCGAGTCCGAACTTTGTTCCTTCCGAATTCTTCTCAATGGCGACGACGTGCTGGTGCATTTTGCTTCCCGTCTTCAACTCGACATCAGGATGCTTCTGGGTTTCGCTGACAGAGAATCCGTTTTCGTCACAGGCAAGGCCTTCGCTGGTTTTGGTTGGTGTGCCCACGGTTTGCTTGCCCCTGCACTCGATGACATCGCCATATTGGGCGAGTTCCTTGCGGTAGTAGGCCTTCACTTTTTCGGGTGAGTCGGAAGTGCGGTAGGTGGCTCCCTTTGCACGGATATGAAAATCGCGGAAGCTCAGGTCAAGGTCAACGGCGCCGACGTCTTTTTCATTCTTGACGATGGTTGAACCAGGATAGACAGGGAGGCCGATATCGGATGCTGCGACGGCAGTGTTGGTCTTCACCTTCATGTCGCCGACGGGGGTCTCGATTTTCACATCCTTGTTGTCTTGGGAGCCGTGCTGCTGCACGCTGCACCCGGTGATACCCACGGCAGTCGCCAGCAGCGCCAGGAAAATCACTCTTGCGCGCGTCATACTTCCACCCCACTACTGTCAGGGTGATACGAAGACGCTCGACGATTTGTTCCAGAGCATTCCTGGATTCCTACTCGGCAAGGGCGATGGCATCGATTTCGACACGGACGTCCTTGGGAAGGCGGGCGACTTCGACGGTGGAGCGCGCGGGAGCTGATTGCGGGAAGAAGCGCTCATAGACATCATTCATGGCGACGAAATCTCCCATGTCCTTGAGGAAGACTCCGGTGCGCACGACCTTTTCGAGGCTGCTGCCTGCCTCTTTGAGAATTGCCTCCAGATTCGTGATCACGCGCTCGGTCTGCTCGGCCACTCCGCCGTCGACGATTTTCTGGGTTTCGGGGTCAACCGGAATCTGCCCGCTGACAAAGATGAACCCGTTTGCCTTGATTGCCTGCGAATAAGGACCGATGGCACGGGGAGCGTTCTGAGTGGAGATAACTTCGCGCATGAGAATTCTCCTGAATGGAAAATCTATAAGAAAGAACATTCTAAACGCCAACGCGGCACGGTGCTTGCGGATGTGCGTCCGGAAGGGCTCGCCCTAGGGTTTGACCGGGCGCAACAGGAACAGGTAAGCGATGGCGATGGCGTAGAGGGTGAGCGCAATCGTGGTGGCCGCTCCGAGCAGTTGCATGGCAAAACCGAGGAGTCCGACGGCCGCGCACAGGCACAGCACGATGAGATTGTTGCGGCTCCAGCGCTTGAGGATTGCGGGATCGCGCGGGTTGCGGCGTAATTCGGCAAGCGAGGGCAACACCATGGAGTTGCGTATTGTGTATGCAAAGGTGAGCAGAGTGGTGGAGAAGATGATGGGCAGGTAGGTGCGGCTGCCGAGGGTTCCAGGAGGCACGCGGAAGATCGTCATGCCGAGCACGACGCAGGCGATCAACATTCCAACGAGCCCTCGCTGGGTTCGTTGCAACGAAAGATAGGCGATTTCAACGGACTGGACGGAGGCGGGTATGGTGCGCGGCTCCGACTGGGCTTTCTGGGAAAAGCGGGACATGTTAGCTGGTCATTCTCTGGACGCGTTCCACGGCATGCACTCCGGCCACGCGACGAATGCCGGTGATGATGCGGTTGAGATGATTGACGTCGCGGGTCTCAAGGACGATGTCGATGGTGGCCTGCGAGTTCCCGGTCTTGGCTTCGATGTGGCGGATGTTGGCGTCTTCTCCACTGATGACGGCCGAGACATGGGTGATGATGCCGGGACGGTCATCGCTGGAAACTACGAGTTTGACGGGATAGGCGGGCGGCGCTCCGGCGATGCGTGGTTCTTTGTGCGACCACTCGACGGCCAGTTTGCGCTCGGGTTCATACATCAGGTTCTGCACGTTGGAACAGGTCTTGCTGTGGACGGCCACACCTTTGCCCCGGGTGACGTAGCCGACAATCTCTTCACCGCGGATCGGATTGCAGCATCGGGCACGATAGACGAGCAGATCGTCGGTACCGCGCACGGTAAGAGCGGAACTGTCTGAGCCGAAGGTGCGCTTGAGCGCCGAGGCGGCTCCCTGCTGCTCTTCGCCAGGCTGCAGATTGCTGCCGGGAGACAGTTTGGCCAGCACGGAGCGCGCGGAATACTTGCCGTAGCCGATGCCGGCCATCAGGTCGTCTACTTTGTTGACGCCGTATTCGAGAGCGGCTTTCAGCAACTCCGGATCCTTCACGTCCTTGAGCGCGATGCGGTACTTGCGCGCTTCTTTTTCGATGAGCTTGCGGCCGATTTCAATGGCGCGCTCACGCTGATGGATGTTTAACCAGTGTTTGATTTTCTGGCGCGCGCGCGAGCTTTTCACAATGCCAAGCCAGTCGCGGCTGGGATTGTGTCCGGTCTGCGTCATGATCTCGACGATGTCTCCGGAGCGCAGCTTGGAGCGGAGCGGAACGATGCGGCCGTTGACCTTGGCTCCCACGCAGGAGTGCCCCACCTCGGTATGCACGGTGTAGGCGAAATCGATGGGCGTGGCGTCACGCGGGAGAATGACAACTTTGCCCTTGGGAGTGAAGGTATAGACCTCTTCGGGATAGAGATCGATTTTCAGAGTGGAAAGAAACTCGCCGGGATCGGCCATTTCGCGCTGCCACTCCACCACCTGACGGAGCCAGGCAAGGCGCTGCTCGTCACGCGCCGAGATGGGACCGTCTTTGTACTTCCAGTGGGCGGCAATGCCTGCCTCGGCCAGTTTGTGCATCTCTTCGGTGCGGATCTGCACCTCGAAGGGATGGCCGTCTTCAGCAATGACCGTAGTGTGCAGCGACTGGTACAGATTGGGGCGCGGCATGGCGATGAAATCCTTGATGCGGCCCGGTACCGGACGCCATGCGTTGTGAATGATTCCGAGTACGGCGTAACAGTCATTCACCGAGTAGGTGATGACGCGCAGGGCGAGCAGATCATACATCTGGTCTGGCGTGATCTTCTGCTTCACCACTTTCTGGTAGATGGAGTACATGCGCTTGATTCGCGAATCGACGCGGACCACGCTGACGTTGGCTTCTTTAAGCTTGAGGCGGATGGTTTCAACCATTTTGGCGAGGGCGCGCTCACCGTCTTTGCGGAGCGCCTCGACCTGCTCCATGACCATCTTGTAACCGACGGGATCGACGTAGGGGAAAGAGAGATCTTCGAGCTCGCCACGGATTTTTCCCATGCCGAGGCGGTGTGCCAATGGCGCGTAGATTTCCAGCGTCTCTTTGGCGATTTTTTGCTGGCGCTCGGGGGATAGGTGTTGCAGGGTGCGCATGTTATGGAGGCGGTCGGCAAGTTTGATGAGGACGACGCGAATGTCATCCACCATGGCAAGCATCATCTTGCGGACGTTTTCCGCCTGTGCTTCTTCGCGCGAGGCGAAGTCGATCTTGCTGATCTTGGTAACACCCTCGACGATATGCGCGACCTGTTCGCCGAACTGTTCCTTGATTTCTTCGGTGGTCACCGAAGTGTCTTCCACGGAATCATGGAGCAGGCCGGCGGCGATGGCCGTAGTGTCAAGCTGCATCTCCGCCAAGAGAATGGCCACTTCGAGTGGGTGTACGAGATAGGGTTCGCCCGAGGCGCGGAGCTGTCCGCTGTGATGCTGGAGGGAGAGTTCGTAGGCTTTCTTGACGATATCGAGATCGTCGCTGGGGCGGTTGGCTCCGGCGATCTTCAGCAAGTCACGGAACCGCGTTGCGGTCAGCACATTGGTCGCGACTTGTTCGCGAAAGCTCGCCATATCTGATTTTAGCTTGTAATCATCCGGTAACGCCAAGGATGGGATTTGCACGCTGCCCTGTTGCATCCGATGCCGTAGAGTTTGAGAATGATTCCAGAAGGCGGGAAAGAAGCCATGAGAGTGCTCGTCAGCGGGGCCAGCGGATTGATCGGACGCGCGATTTGCGCTCTGCTGCGCGAAAAGCGGTACGAGGTTCATAGCCTGGTGCGCGATGCGGCCAAGGCATCTCCCTACGACGTGGTGTGGCGGCCCTCAGCCGGCATTGATGCCAAGCAAATTGCGGGATTCGACGCCATTGTTCATCTGGCGGGCAGTCCCGTAGCCACGCTTTGGACCGCAAAAGCCAAGGCTGAGATTCGCGGCAGCCGGGTGCAGGGAACAGCCAATCTGGCACTGGCAGCAGCCGAGGCATTCCAGGCTGACGGCAAGCCGCGGACACTGATTTGCGGCTCCGCAATTGGCTACTACGGCAGCCGGGGAGACGAAGAACTGGTGGAGGAGAGTGAAGCGGGACTGGGTTTTCTGGCTGAGGTCTGCCGGGAATGGGAGTACGCCGCAAGCCCGGCGGCGATGGCGGGCGTTCGCGCGGCGCGTATGCGCACCGCCCTGGTGCTGAGCACCGAAGGCGGTGCGCTGACGAAGATGCTTCCGGCGTTTCGCCTGGGAGTTGGAGGGAAACTCGGCAGTGGACGGCAATGGTGGAGCTGGGTGAGCCTGCGCGACACAGCCCGCGCCTTCGTATTTGCGGTGGAAAATGAGCTTGCACATGGGGCAATGAACTTGGCAGCGCCGGACGCGGTGACAAACCGGGAGTTCACAAAAACGCTGGGGCGCGTGCTGCACAGGCCCACGCTGCTGAACGTTCCGGCCTTCGTCTTGCGCGCGGTGGCCGGAGAGATGGCCGAGGAGATGTTGCTTTCCAGCCAGCGCGTGGTTCCACAACGGCTGATGGAGGCGGGATTCCAGTTTGAGGATGAAGAGCTGGAACCGGCGTTGCGTAAGCTGCTGGAGTAATGGCGTGAGGACTCGCAAAGGAAACTGCGGAAAAACCTGTTGACCTGTCTAAAGCTGAAGGGTTGAAAGTGGAGATGTGCTCAGATGCTAACGGTCTCTCAACTCGCGAAGCTTTGCGGACTGAGCCGCACCACGCTGCTCTACTACGAATCGATTGGATTGTTGTTGCCGGCTTGCCGCTCTGAATCCAATTACCGGCGCTACTCGAAGGCAGAGCTGGAGCGGCTGCGGACGATTTGTGCGTACAGGGATGCGGGGCTGCGACTCAGCGATATTCAGCAGGTGCTGGACGAGAGATCGAACGCTGCAACCGCAGTGTTGAAACGACGGCTGCTTGAACTCGACGGCGAGATCGAAACGCTTCGCGAGCACCAAAACGCTATTCTGCGGCTGTTGCAGGCTGACGATGGCTTATGGAGAACTTCAGAGATGACTAAAGAAAAATGGGTTTCGATCATGCACGCTGCCGGATTCAAAGAGGAAGATATGCGGCGCTGGCATAAACAATTCGAACAGCAGGATCCGGAAGAACATCAGGAATTTCTGGAGTACCTGCACATTGCCAAGAGTGAAGTCGACGAGATCAGAAAGTGGAGCAGAGAGAAGTAAGGACGAGGCGGAATTATGCCCCGTCCTTGAACACAGGGCGGGGCATAATTGTTTCGAAATGATCTCTTCGCGATGGCCGTTTACGCGGCCTTCTGCGACTTCGCGCGCTGCTCATAACCCATCAGCGCATAGCAGACGGCGTGGTCAAAGAAGCGGTCGAGTGCCTCCATGAATTCGAGCTCGCCATAAAGCTCAAGAGCTTTTTCGGCTCCGTTCTCCCGGTGGACAAACGCCCAGAGCTGAGACTTGGACATGTGGATCGCCCATGCCACCTGACTGTACGGAACGCCTTCCGCCGCTCTTCGAGCACCGACTTCTCTGAATCGCATTTCGACATCACTCTCAGCCTTGGTGAGAAGCCACTCTCCCAAGTTGGTATAGAGCGATACCAGCGCGCTGCGAAGCTCGTCTTCGCGAATGGTGCGGTATGCAGGCGTGCGCTCCGATGTGCGCAGCTTGGTCATGAGGTCATCAGCAATTTCCGAGGAATGTTTCTCAATGAGCCGCACAAGCTTTACGCCAAGCATGGGTACAACCTCCGCGCTTGTGTTGATTCGCGCGGTGCTGCCCGCGATGCATTTTAGTCCGGAGTTGCTGGTTAATTCGGAGCAATGAGTAGTCCTGTGCCTCTGTGCTTACGGCTTCTCGCGCGAGATTTCGCCGAGGGTGGCTGAGGTGGCGCGCAGGTAATCAGTCGGTGTGATGACGATCTGCAACCCGCGCTGGCCAGCGGAGACACAGACCGTATCCCAGAGTTCAATGGTCTCATCGGCGAAGACGGGATAATCCTTTTTCATTCCGAGGGCGGTGACGCCACCGCGAATGTATCCGGTGGTGCTCTGTACGTCCTTGAGGGGAAGCATCTCAACCTTGCGATCTCCGGTGAGGTGGGCGAGAGCTTTGAAATCGAGCGCGTAACTGCCGGGAATCACGGCGATGGAGATTCCGTTGGAATCGCCTTTTACGGCCAGCGTTTTGAAAACCTGCTCAGGCGGAAAGCCGACCTTGGCGGCAACGTTTTCCGCCGAAAGGTCGTCAGAGTCAACCTTGTACTCACGCAATTCATAGTGGATGCCAAGGGAATCCAGAATACGGCAGGCATTTGTCTTGCTCATGACGATATTCAATCACAAAGATTCGAGCGCTGGACGCGCAAACTCTGCGATGGGCGTGCCATCTTACGTATTTGAAGATTGATGTTAGAGAAAAGGATGAGCATTGAAATGGCTGACGACACGATTGATATTATTGACAGACTGATTGAAACCTGCCGCGACGGACAGCAGGGATATCGCGAAGCTGCAGAACACGCGAAGAGCCGCGAATTGCGGGATTTCTGCAACCGGCAATCCCTGGAACGGGCAAAATTCGCGGGAGAGCTGGAGAGCATAGCTCAGCGTTTAGGTGAGGCCGATCCCGATCGCAGTCCCAGTATCAGCAGCAAACTTCACCGCGCGTGGTTTGAGTTGAAACAGAAGTTGGGCGGCGGCGACCTGAGTGTTCTGGAGTCGGTAGAAGCCGGGGAGGACAACGCAAAGAAACACTACCAGGAAGCACTTCATGCAGACCTTCCCATTGATGTCCATGAGGTTGTGGATACGCAGGCGCGCCGTGTGCTTGCGGTACATGACGAGGTGCGCACGTTGCGTGACTCTTACAAGAAAGCCGCATAGAACTCACCTGTAGGTTCGGAGAAAAAGAAAACGCCGCGCATCTATCGCTCGGCGTTATTTCGTTCGGGTGCGAGTCGGAGAACTAGGGTTTCGGCAGTTGTAGCATAAATCCGCCGCCCTGTCCGGTTTCCACCGTGGGAAGCTGACCGTTCCAGCGATCAATCAACGCGCGCTGGTTCTCAAGGCGTCGCAGTTCCAGCAATTGCGCGGTGAGTGAGCTCTGGCGGATACGGTTTGCGTCGGCTTCACCCTGCGCGCGCAATACCTGCGACTTGGCGTCGCCGTCGGCTGCGGCGATTTTCTTTGCTGCTTCGGCCTGCGTGGTTGCCAGTTCGTTGCGAGCACGTTCCGCTTCCTGAATGGCCTGTGCCTTCGCGGTGATGGAGTTGGCGATGACAGCGGGAACACGCGGCGCGCCGATGAATCCGAATTGCTGGACGGAGACTCCGACGGGGGCGACCTTGCTTTCGATCATGCTCTCTACTTTCTTGAGAAACTCGGCCTTGCGCTCGCCATAGATGTCTTCGACCGTGTAGGTGGATGCAACCTCGTTCAGGGAGTTGCGCACAATGTCACGCAGAATGCCGTGAGTGAAGAGTTCGAGGTCGCTGATGCGGTACTTTACGTAGAAATCGCGCACCTTGTTACCGTCAATGGCATAGGAGAGTGAAACGTCCGCGAAGATTTCCATTCCTTCTTTGGAATTGAAGCCCATCTCCTCATTTACGGCGTGGCCTTCGTTCGGGTTTCGCGTCCATTTGACGGTTTGCACGTAGGTTGGAAACTGGATGATCTGGCTGCGCAGCGGACTATAAAAGACCCAACCGGTACGGATGGGAATGTCAGACGGACCACGCTGACTGCCCGCAAGGTTAATCTCAATACCAACGTGTCCGGCGTCGATGCGGGTCACGCTCATAATGCTGGTGAGAATGATCCATCCCACGATCAGCGCAGCGGCGACACCGACCCAGCGCAGGATCTTACCGCCTGAGATGAATGAGGATAGCCCGGTATCAGTGTCTTGGAGATTGCCTTTTAGAATCGTCATTTCAGCCTATTCCAAATCGTGTGAATGATCATGGGCACGGCCAATATAAGGCCGAAGATCATTGCGATGCCACCCAGCAGAGCTCTGTCGCTGGGCTGGTTCATCAGGTGGAAGGATTCGGTCAGCAGTCCAAATGCGAGCAACAGGACCGCCAGGGTGAACACACTTCTAAATAGAGTGCTCATGAGTTATCGAAAGACCTTGAGGATTTCAGAGCACACAGTATGAATCCGAGTTTCTGGAATGTAAAGACACTCCGGCGAGCGCAAACACAAAACGCCTAGCATGTGGAGACCGGTACACGATGCGATCTGCGAAACCTAGCTCTGCTGCTGTGTCTCTATCCACGCCACCAGGCGCTGCTTGACGCTGAGGATGGGACGGGGCAGTGCGAGCCTTGCGCCCTCTTCCATCAACGGCACCAGTTTGTCGAACTCCGGACCGGACTGCACACCCGTGAGCAGAATACGGATGGGATGAAAGAGTGCGGGGCCTTTTACTCCGGTCTCTTTCTGCACTTCCTTGATCAGGGCCTTGAATCGCACGGCTTCGATTGGCTCGGCCTCGGCTGAGACTTTGGCGGCGAAGGCATCGAGAACCGTCTTCGTTGTGTCGGCGGCGAGCACCTCACGGTTTTCGGGAGCAGCGAGGGCTGCGGCGGGATCAAAGTTCAGTACGGATGCGGCGCGCTCGGGCAGTTCGTCGAGTTTGTTGACCGAATGCACGAGCGACGCGGTAACGTGCGCGAGCCAGGCGCGGATAGCAGGCGTAAGGTCATCGAGGGCGAGCGAGCGGCAGTAGAAGGGCTCGGCCAGCGTGGCAATACGCTCGGGCGACGCTTCTTTGATGTAGTGGCGATTGAGCCAGTAAAGCTTTTCGAAATCGAAGACCGCGGGCGAGGGGGTGACGCGGGCGAGATCGAACTCCTGCACCAGTTCGTTTGGCGAAAACATTTCGCGGTCGCCTCCCGTGGGAGCCCAGCCGAGCAGCGCCATGTAATTCATCAGCGCTTCAGGAAGCACGCCCATCTCACGGAAATTGGCAAGTGAGGTTGCGCCGTGGCGCTTGGAGAGACGCTCCTTGTCGGGGCCGAGAATGGTCGAAAGGTGGGCGAACTCCGGAACCGTCCAGCCCAGCGCCTCGTAAAGCGCGACCTGCTTGGGAGTGTTGGAAAGATGATCGTCGCCGCGAATGACGTGAGTGATCATCATCTCCGCGTCGTCAATTACGACCACGTAGTTGTAAACCGGGACTCCGGTGGAGCGCACGATAATGAGGTCGCTCACAACCTCATTGGAGAATTCGACCCACCCGCGCACGATATCGTGAAAGCGAATGGGCTTCTCGGGGATTTTGAGGCGAATGGCGCAGGGCTCTCCGGCGGCGCGACGACGCTCGGCGTCTTCGGGCGAAAGGTTGCGGCAGGTGCCCGGATAATTGGGCTGCAGGTGCTGTGCCATCGCCTGCTCGCGCTGGCGGTCGAGAGCCTCCGGGGTGCAGAAGCAGCGGTAGGCCTTGGCTTCGCTGACCAGCCGCTCGGCGTGGTCGCGATAAACCTGCCATTTGTCGCTCTGACGATAGGGCGGATAGGGGCCACCAATGTCAGGGCCTTCATCCCAATCAAGGCCGAGCCATTTGATGTCTTCAATGAGCTGGGATTCATAGCGCGCTTCGCTGCGCTCAAGGTCGGTATCTTCGATGCGGAGGACGAAGACTCCGCCTTGCTGGCGCGCGAAAAGCCAGTTGAAAAGCGCGGTGCGCGCGTTGCCTACGTGAACCTGTCCGGTGGGCGATGGGGCAAAGCGAACGCGAACTTTGCCTGCGATTGAAGACTGCTCCATAGCAAAGATGTTAGCAGAGCATTGGGACCGGAGGCAGCACCTGCATCCAACGAGTCACTGAAGCCGTTAATGAATGTGCGGGCTTGCGGGAGTATAGACCGGAGCCTTCTTTACCTTGGGCCGAACGACCTTTACATCAAATTCGAGCGGAGTGGTCTTGGGGGGGAAGCATTGGCGATTGTCGCAGGCTTGATACTTGACTTCTCCATGTACGCGCAGCGTTCCGAGTGCAGCGCTCCTGGGAATGCGCACCTCGGCGGTGACCGTGAATGGACCGGAGTACACGTTGAGCTTTTCATTTGCCATGAAGGGCAGCGCCAGCTCCTCGCCGTGCGGATATTGAATGTTCATGATCACGATTCCCTCTGGCGGATTGAGGCGAACCACGGTGGGCATCAGTAGCTCATCATTAGGCTTGTTGGAGTTGACGTGAAAGCCGCGGTTGACCTGCAACTCAATGTTGAGCGGAGCCTTGCCTCCACGCACGGCCACGACGGTACGGATGGGAACCACGGAGATCGCAGGCGAAGAGCCTTGGGCCAGCGCGGCGGGCGGAAGCAAGAGTGCGAGCAGAAAAAGCGCGATGCGATGAGTGAGCTTCATGGGTAAAAGATAGTCTAGCGGATTTCAGGAATTTTCGAGACAAAGCTGGCGCGACCGGAACGCTGCAACTGCTGCGGGCGCAAGGCTAGGAGCTGGGTTTGGAGGCGATGGCACGTTTTATGTTCTGCTCAATCTCATCGCGAGTGCCGGGCTGGCCGAAGACACGATCCATCACGACGCCGTTGCGGTCGATGTAAAACGTGGTGGGCAGGTAGTCGATGCCTCCATATTGAGCAGCGACCTTCTCTTTGCCGAGAAGGATGGGATAGTTGATGGAGTTTTCACGGGCGAACTTGGCCACATCTTTTTGGTCGCCCTCATCGTCCATGGAGACGCCGACCACCTGCAATCCCACGGCACCATAGCGATTTTGCAGATCAACAAACCAGGGAATCTCCTGCTTGCAGGGTGGGCACCAGGTAGCCCAGAAATTGAGCACCACGGCCTTGCCGCGCAGATCGCTGAGTTTGAGGGTGCGGCCCTGCAGATCGGTGAGCGTGAAGTCCGGCGCGTCATGGCCCTTTGCGGCCACCACTGCGCTGCGAGCGCTGACTCCTGGAAGCTTGCCCTGGAACCTGGCCATCAGCAGCAATCCTGCGAGGATTACCACCATGACGCCGAAACCGATCACTTTGCGCTTCACAAACGAACTCCTGCCAGTTCAGATGCGTTAGAGAGAGAAGCGATTCAGGAAGCTGAAGTATCCCGAGAGCATGGAGAAGCGTCCGAGGGCGATCAGGAGGCCGAAGACAATCAGCAACGCTCCGCTGATGACCTCAACGGTGTGCAGGTGGCGACGGAAGCGAGCGTAGAAGCCAAGAAAGCGGTTGACCCCGAGCGAGGTGAGCAGGAAGGGCACAGCCAGTCCGGCAGAATACACGGCGAGCAACAGGATCCCCTTAAGCACCGTGTCCTGCGATCCGGCGAGCAGAAGGATTCCGGCGAGAATGGGGCCAATGCACGGGGTCCAGCCAAAGGCGAAGGCGAAGCCGATGAGGAATGAGCCGAGCGGGCTGGAGCCACCCTTTACGCTGTGCAGGCGCTTGTCAGAGTAAAGCGCGTTGATCTTGAAGATGCCTGTAAGGTGCAGGCCGAAGATGATGATCATGACGCCGGCGAAGATCGCCAGGGGGCGGTGGTACTGCTGCGTGAGCTGTCCGACGCTGGTGGCCACCGCACCCAGCGAAATGAATACAACGCTGAAGCCGAGGATGAAGCAGAGCGAGTTCAGCATGACCGTGCGCAGCAGCTTGCGGTCAGCGGTCTGAAGGGTTTCCACGCTGGCGCCCGAGATGAGCGAGACGTATCCCGGCACGAGCGGCAAGACGCAGGGCGAAAGAAAGGAAAGCACTCCGGCAAAGAACGCGGCTAAAGGTAGAGGAAGACTGTGCATACATCCTTGATTGTACAGGGCGGACAGAAGCCGGGGTACACGTCCACAACCACCCCGGGCGCTATTCGCGAAATCGCGTCTGCTGCGCGGCGGTGAGCAACAGGCAATGGCGCGGAGGCGCGGTGAGGCGCTTGCGAATGAAGGCGATGGCACGATATGCGGCATTAAGCAGCGCGGCAGGCAGCAGTCCGGCGACCGAAGCCATGCGACCGTAGATTCCTCCCACGTATGCCGCGGTATGCGCCACGGCCTGCCACTCGATGAATGCGCGGTCATTGTCGATCCACAGTAGGGATTCGACGTTCTGCAAGTGGTACTGCTCGCGCAGCGAGAGTCCGAGTGCGGAGCTTCTCGGCACAAAGAGCAGGTCGGTGCGACGCTCATGCGCAAGGATGAACTGCACGGCGCGATGGCAGAAGCCGCAGTCTCCGTCGAAGACGAGCATGGGGGCAGGCATGGTGGTTAGATGAGACTGCAGCGGCGGGCGGTGCATGTGTGCGCGACGCCAAGTAGATTGACCAATGAAAACGGCACCGCGCGCGGCGGTGCCGTTTGGTTCTGCGAGGTGGCTACAGCGGAATGTTGCCGTGCTTCTTTGCCGGGTTCTTGTCGCGTTTGCCGTCGAGCATCTCGAGCGCCTGGATGATCTTCTTGCGGGTGTCGCGCGGACGGATGACAGCGTCCACGTAACCGCGTTCGGCGGCCACGTAAGGGTTGGCAAATTTGTCGCGGAACTCCTCGATCTTTTCGGCCCTCACCTTGGCGAATGCCGCGTCTCCGGTCAGTCCGTCCACGCCATCTTTGGCGGCGCGGTCGAGTTCGCGGCGATACACGATGTTGACTGCTCCGTCTGGACCCATGACGGCGATTTCGGCGGTGGGCCAAGCGTAATTCACGTCTGAGCGGATGTGCTTGGAGCTCATGACGCAGTAAGCGCCGCCGTATGCCTTTCGGGTGATGATGGTGACTTTGGGGACCGTGGCCTCGGCGAAGGCGTAGAGCAGCTTTGCGCCGTGCATGATGATGCCGCCGTGCTCCTGCTGAATGCCGGGCAGGAAGCCGGGAACGTCTTCAAAGGTCACCAGCGGAATGTTGAAGCAGTCGCAGAAGCGGACGAAGCGCGCAGCCTTGATCGACGAGTTGATATCCAGCACGCCGGCGAGGAAATTGGGCTGGTTGGCTACGATGCCGACTGAGCGTCCGTTGAAGCGGGCGAAGCCGATGACGATGTTCTTGGCGTAGTGCTCCTGCACCTCAAAGAAGTAAGCGTCATCCACTACGTGGGTGATCACGTCCTTGATGTCATAGGGCATGTTGCTTTCGGCTGGAACGACGGTGTCGAGCTTTTCGTCGGCGCGGTCGATTGGGTCGGTGGTTGGCTTGCGCGGCGGCTCTTCAAGATTATTCGAGGGGATGAAGCTGAACAGCTCGCGAACCATAGAGAGGCACTCAGCATCGTCGTGGGCGAGAAAATGTGCCACGCCAGACTTGGTGTTGTGAGTGCTCGCGCCGCCTAATTCGTCTTTACTGACTTCTTCGTGGGTTACGGCCTTGATGACCTCGGGGCCGGTGATAAACATGTACGCCGTCTTATCCACCATGAGGATGAAGTCGGTCATGGCTGGAGAGTAGACGGCTCCGCCAGCGCAAGGGCCCATGATTGCCGATATCTGCGGGACCACTCCAGAGGAAAGAACATTGCGGAGGAAGATATCGGCGTAACCGGCCAGCGACCGGACGCCTTCCTGAATGCGCGCACCTCCGGAATCATTGAGGCCAATGACCGGTGCGCCCACGCGCGCGGCCTGGTCCATGATCTTTACGATCTTGCCCGCGTTGGTCTCAGAGAGTGAGCCGCCGAAGACGGTGAAGTCCTGGGCAAAGACGAAGACCAGACGCCCTTCGATGCGTCCGTAGCCGGTGACGAAGCCGTCGCCGAGAATGACCTGTTCGCCCATCCCGAATTCAGTGGTGCGATGGGTCACAAACTTGTCGGTTTCCTCGAAGGTTCCTTCATCGAGCAGAAACTCGATGCGTTCGCGGGCGGTCATTTTGCCGAGTTTATGTTCGCGTGCACGCCGCTCTTCGCCGCCGCCTGCTTCGGCAAGTTCGTCGCGCAATTTTAGTTTGGCCAGTTTCTGCTCGATATTCATGAGACGGGAATTATAGCTAGAGAGTACCCGCCACGGCCACGATTTTAGTTCTGGGAAGGCATTTTGAAGAGAGTGTCGTCGCCTTCCATCCCCTGCGCGCTCCAGTGCCAACGTTTTCCATCCCAGAAAAGCAGGGAATGCAGCGAAGTACGATCGATGCATTCAACCGCCTGCAGGTGCTTCTTCTTGAGGCGGAAATTCACGATTCGCACGCTGTCAAAAGGGGTGTTGATGAGCACGAACTTGAAAGGCAGCTTCGGATTAACCTTGCCCGGAGGAGGCTGGCGCCAGCCAAAGACGATCAGAATACAGAGCGAGGAGCCATCAAAATGAAGCGAGAACGTGGACGTGATACGCGGATCTCCGGTGCCAAAGTAGGCGTTGTAGGGATCCGCTACCCTGAAGTTGAACTCTGTTTGCGAGAGCAGAGGGGTGCTGCTGGTACCCACCAGCACCAGATCCTCCCGGCCATCTCCATCAAGGTCTCCGAACATGGGCGGGATGTTCGGATCGAGCGTAAAGCTGGCTCCGAACTGTTTCGCAACATACGCCGCGTTCACCGTTGGGGAAGGTGTGGACGGCTGGGCCAATATGGGCGAAGCCAGCAGCAGAGCGGCGGCCAGAGAGCGCAGCGCGAATCGGGCAGGAAAATTCATAGCAATACTGTATCCGTTTTCTGGCGGGAGAACAGGAAGAAGTTACTGCAGTCATCGCAGGCGCGTAACATCTATAATCGGCCAAGTGCGCTTACTTCTGGTTAGTGACATTCATTCGAATTATGAGGCTTTGGAGGCGTGTCTGGACGCGGCTCCAGAGCACGATGCGGTCGCGAACCTGGGCGACGTAGTGGGTTATGGAGCCAGCCCCAACCAGGTGATCGAAGTGGTTCGCGCCTTGAAGCCGGTCAGCGTCCGTGGCAACCACGACCGCTGCTGTTGCGGACTGGAAGACCTTTCCACTTTCAATCCCATTGCCGCTTGCGCGGCTACGTGGACGCACACCGAGTTGAGCGAGAGAAATCTTGACTGGCTGCGGGAGCTGCCGCGCGGTCCGCTGCACAATGGACTCTGGCAGGGAGCGCAGTTTGTACACGGCTCGCCTCTACAGGAGGACGACTACATCACATCCGAATCCAGTGCGAGCGCGGCACTGGCTACTTCGAAGTTCCACCTCACTTTTTTCGGGCACACCCACGTACAGGGCGCTTTTGCGCAGGTGGGAAAGATGGCAGAGGTGCAGCCGCTGGAGTCCCTGAGGAGCGCGAACCGCCTGCTGATTTCACGGTTGACGCTGAGTCCGAAGACAAAGTACCTGATAAATCCGGGCTCGGTCGGGCAGCCTCGCGACCGCGACCGGCGCGCCGCTTTCGCCATTTACGACGAAGCTGAGCACGAAGTTGTTTTCTACCGCGTTCCTTATGACATTGCCCGCGCGCAGGAGCGCATTCTGCAGGCTGGCTTGCCGCAGATGCTGGCGGCTCGCCTGGAAGAAGGACGATAGTTTCAGAGATGGTCCTACTCCTTTAGCCTTTCCACAACCTGCTTTGCGATACACTCGCGCTATGCCCATTGGAAAAACAGGCGGACTTTTTGACGACCCTTCCGGCGCGGCGAGCCCGGGCAGCAAGGTGATGGTAGCGCACGTCGATGGCGGCTCGCGCGGCAACCCCGGTCCTTCCGGATACGGCGCATATATCACCGACGAGTCCGGCAAGCGGGTGGCTGAGCTGAGCGAGTTTCTCGGCGTGCAAACCAATAACTTCGCGGAGTATTCAGGACTGATCGCGGCGCTGGAGTATGCCGTTGAGCACGGCTATGGAACGGTGAAGGTGGTAAGCGACTCCGAGTTGCTGGTGAAACAGATGAAGGGCCAGTATAAGGTTCGCAGCGAAGCTCTGCTCGCGATTTACGGCGAGGCAAAAGCGCTGATCCGCAAATTGGACCGCTTTGAGATCCGTCACGTGCTGCGGCATTTGAACAAGGACGCGGACCGGCTGGCGAACGCGGCGATGGATCGCGGCATGGGACGCGCAAGCACACCGAAGGCCGACGCCTACGCCAAGCCTCCAGTGGAGCGCGAAGAGATCAAGGAACTGCGCGGCTTTGTGAGCGGCGGAGTAGTGGAGTTTACCGGCGAGAAGTTTCCAGACGGCGTTTTCGTTGTGGTGCGGCGGGTGCGGCAGTAGAGGTTGGAAAAGTGCGTCCGAAACGGGCGCGCGCTTTTCCAATTTGCGGCGATCTATCCAGGTTCGAGGGTCAGCCGACCAGCGCCTTCTTAACAGCTTCGCTGACCTGTTTGCCATCGACGCGCGCTCCGGCGAAGCGGGCCATCACGTTCTTCATGATGGTTCCCATCTCTTTGGCCGTGGGCGAGCCCATCTCGGCAATTACCTGCTGCACCGCGGCGGCAACTTCAGCGGGACCGACGGCCTTGGGCAGGTAGCCCTCAATAAAGACAATCTCTTCCAGTTCTTTGGCTGCAAGCTCTGGGCGGTTGCCCTTGGTGAACTGTTCGGATGAATCGTAGCGCTGCTTGATCAGGGTAGAGAGCACCTGCATCTCTTCCTTCTCGTCAAGCAGAGCACGCTTGTCGATTTCTTTGTTCTTGAGAGCGGCCTTGACCATACGCAGAGTGGAGAGGCGCAGCTCCTGCCGCGCCTTCATCGACTCGACCATATCCTTCTGCACCTGTGACGTTATGCTCATGCGCTAATGATACGCAGGCGTGCGCAAGGATTGCGAAAAATAATCATTGGTATCTCCCGGTTATTGCTGGGTAGCGGGAGCGTTGGGAGCCGAAGTTCTTGCCGGAGTACGGCGCAGCGAAAGCGCGGTCAACTTGCGCATCAGGTTCTGAAACGTAACGATGCCGACCAGGTAGTCGCCCTCCACCACGGGAATCATCGCCAGGCTGCTGCGTCCGATGCGGCGCAGCACGGCGGCCAGCGATTCCTGCGGTCCCGCGACAAGATACTCGCGGCGCATTGCGGATTGCACGTAGCCGTTACCTTCTTCCTGCATGCACTCGGCCATCTGCTGGCGACTGATCACGCCTACCATGTCTGTGCCGCGCACCACGGGGAACTCTTCCTGCGGCGGGTCCATTGAACGTTGCAGAGCCTCGGCCAGGGTTTCGGCCGGAGAAAGCGTAACGAAGTCGGTGATCATCACGTCGCGCACGCGGACGCGCTCCAGCACGGCCTGCAGAATCATGCTGCGGTCTTCCAGTTGGGCTGCCAGGAAGAGAAAAACGCCTGCCATCATGATCCACAGATTGTTGGAGTTGGAACCTAAGAAGACGGCGCCGCCGCAGAGAAATAGTCCGAGGGAAAAGAACTGTCCGATGGAAACGGCGCGGCGCGTGGCCGTAACCTGGTCTCCGTTGC
>Ga0302320_10007264_pt1 | contig 24415 bp, 14 predicted proteins | sample Bog_T0_3_FD_202130 | JGI IMG/M metagenome (GOLD analysis project Ga0302320, IMG submission 202130) | Peat permafrost microbial communities from Stordalen Mire near Abisko, Sweden - Bog_T0_3 | ecosystem: Environmental > Terrestrial > Soil > Wetlands > Peat | place: Sweden: Abisko, Stordalen Mire...
TCATGATGCGCGAACCATAGGCGCATTGCAGCAGCGCGGAGAGCTGCGTGAGCCCGCCCTTGAGGGCCAGCAGAAACCGCGGGGCCTGTGGTTCGAGCGAGAAATCTTCCAGCTTGAAATTGGCCTCCATGCCGCCCGCCGCCGACAATTGCGGCCAGTGCCGGCTGAGGAACTGGGGCACTTGCGTCCGCGGCACGCGCACGGGCGCTTGCAGGATTCCTTTCAACTCCGCCGGCAGGCCAAGCGGTTGCAGCGTTTGCTCCCGCCAGACCCAGTCGCCTGCCAGCACGAGCGCCGACGGCTGGTCTTTCAGCGACAGGACAATTTCGCCATCCGGCTCCAGCGTGGCGCGCAGCGGCAGCGGCAGCGGCGTTCCGGCGACTTTGACCGCCGTTGATTTTCCCAGCGTGAGGTGCTCGTGTTCCACCAGCAGGGGGATGAGCGCGGCGAAATCTTGCGCGCTTATTTGCAGCCAGGCGGGGGTCTCGCCGTTCGTCAGGTTTTCCAGCCGCTCGATGATTTTGTCGTCCTGGGGCGGGAAGGCGAAGGGCCGCCCTTTTGGCAGCGCATTGAGGGGACATCGGCCGCCGCCCCATTTCGCTTCCAACACCAGCATAACGGTGCCGCGCGCGAGCGCCTGGTCAAAGTTCGGCGGCAGGATGATGAACAGTTCGGCTGGTTCACCGGCGGCATCGCGCAGCAGCGACGGAGTTCGTTTAACGGGCTGATGGGGCAGGGGACGCAGCGGGGCCGGAGCCGGTTCAGGCTTTTGGGCCTTGAGCCAATGTAACCCGACGGCGACGACATGAGCGCAGATTTTTCCCCATTCGCGCGCCTCGCGACAATTGCAGAGGTTTTCAATGTCAATTGAGTTCTTGATGACCAGCGAGCCGCGAAAGGTCATGCCGTCCGCCTGCACCACGCCCCGCAGCAGCGGCGGCGCCCAATAGGAACTGACCACCTGGCCCTGCGTCAAATAGGCGCGCGCGCGTTTCATCGCCTCCCAGCCGGCGGCTTGGGCGAGCAACGCTTCTGTGAGTTCAACGGGCATCCCGGACAAAAGCCGACAGCTGTTGAAGCGACTTGCGCATCTCAATCCTTGCCGGCATACCAGACGCCGCGCCGCCAGGCGTGTTCGCGCAATTTCAATTCCAGCTCATCCGACATCGCCGCCTGATCGCTGACCCCGCAATTCAAATCGGCCTGACGTTCATTGCGCATTCCGGGAATCACCGTGGACACCGCCGCCGGCTTCAAGGCGAATTTCAGCGCCGCCGTGGCCACGTCCGGCTCGGCGGACCCGATGGCTGCCTTGATTTTATCAATCCGCTTCACCGTGCGCGGCAGCCGGTCCCCGGCGAAATACTGGCTGCGGAACTCGCCTTCCGAGAAACGGGTCTGCCCGGTGAATTTCCCGGTCAGCGAACCTTCGTCAAAGGCCACGCGGACAATGACGCCCACGTTATGCTCCCGCGCGACGGGCAGGAATTCCGCCGCCGGTTCCTGTTCAAAAATGTTATAGATGACCTGCACCGCGTCGAGCCAGCCGCCGCGCATCAGGTCCACCAGCGAATTCTGATCCTGCTCCGGCGTGCTGATGCCGATGCCGCGCAACTTGCCCTCCTGTTGCAATTGCCGGAGAACTTCCAGCGCCGCTGGATTGCGATTCCACGCGCGCGTCCAAGTGTGGAGCTGCAACAGATCGAGGCAATCGGTTTGAAGGTTTCGCAAACTGGATTCGATCCGTTCCCGAATGTGGGCCTCGGGAAAGCGGTCGGCAATTTTATCGTAAGGTGAGGGCGGCCAGGCGCCGGGCTTCGGCGGAATTTTGGTGGCGACGTAGATTTGGCCGCCTTTGCGCTCCTTGAGGACGCGCCCGATGATTTGCTCGCTGTGGCCGTCGCCATAGCCTTGGGCGGTGTCAATGAAGTTGCAGCCCAGATCCAGCGCCCGGTGCAGCGCGCGGACTGACTCGCTGTCGGCCTGCTTGCCCCAACCCGTGCCGCCGATGGCCCACGCGCCAAATCCGATCTCGGAAACCTTCCAGCCGAGCCGACCTAAAATCCGGTATTTCATTTTGTGTGTCCGATTGCAAATGGGATAACGTCCAACAAGTCGGACGGGGTATCTTCAACCATTGTATCCAGGGTTTCAAGCGGATTGCCTTTGTCGTGACCATATTGACTTGACTCGGTCTGACTTTCGGAAGAACAGTCTGTACTCGGCACCACCAAAAGAAACCATGCCCAACATCAACTGCGTATATTGCGGTCAGGCCTTTGAAACCAACCGCACTCCGGCCGGCCAGCCGGTCAAGTGCCCGAATTGCGGCTCGGACAACACCGTGGCGGCCAGTCGCGCCCACACGATACGCCTGCCGCAGCAAATCCGGCCGGCAGCGGAACGGGAAGCGGCGGAGTCCGTGGTGTCGCCTGCTGCCGGCCAGATCGTGGACAACATCGAGAAAGTCATCGTGGGCAAGCACAATGAGATCATCCTGACGGTGATGGCGTATTTCGCCGGCGGCCACGTGCTGCTGGAGGACGTGCCGGGCGTGGCCAAGACAGTGCTGGCCCGCGCGTTTGCCCGCACCATTGGCGGCAGTTTCAAACGGATTCAATGCACGCCGGATTTGCTGCCCAATGACATCACCGGCAGTTCCATTTTCAATCCCAAGACCACGGATTTCGAGTTCCGGGCCGGACCGCTCTTTGCGCAGATTGTGCTGGCCGACGAAATCAACCGGGCCACGCCGCGGTCGCAGGCCGCCCTGCTCGAAGCCATGGCGGAACGCGCCGTGACGGTGGATGGCAACCGCTACGAATTGCCGGCCCCCTTTTTTCTGGTGGCCACGCAAAACCCGATAGATCACGAAGGCACTTTTCCCCTGCCGGAAGCGCAACTGGACCGGTTCCTCGTGCGCCTGAGCCTGGGCTATCCGGGTTTGGAGCAGGAGGTGGCCATGTTGCAACGATTCGAAACGCAGGATCCGCTAGACACCTTGGAAGCGGTCGTCACTCCGGAGGACGTCATGGCCTGCCAACAAGCGGTGCGGCAGGTGCGGGTGGATGAAAAAGTCTCCCGCTACGTGGTGGAGCTGATGCGGGCCACGCGGGAGCATTACGATGTGATGCTCGGCGGCAGCCCGCGGGCCTCGATGGCGCTGTCGCGCTGCGCCCAGGCGTTTGCGGCCATTCACGGCTACGGGTTTGTGCTGCCGGATGACGTCAAGCAAGTGCTGCCCTTTGTGCTGGGGCACCGCGTCATTTTGCGCCCGGAAAGCCGGTTGCGCAAAAAGAACGTCGCCGGGATCCTCAGCGAAATCATGGATACCGTGGCCGTGCCCGTGGTGGCCGCCGGGCAATGACGAAGCACGAATGATGAGAGAATTCCCAATGGCGAATGACGAATGCGCGGGGCGCGACGTTTACTGCCACGCCGAGGTTCGGCTTGCTTCAACTTCCATGGAGAAATATTCGCTGGAACTGGCTCTACCTCCCGCTCCCAGGCAGCGCGCCAATTCGTCATTCCGGCTTCGTCATTCTTTTGTCTTTAGAATTTCGTCATTCGTCATTCCTTGCATTTCCATGGTGGCCCGCTGTTTATCTCCGCAACCCTAAAATGAAATTGGCCCTTTGCATCCTTGCCCTGCTGGTCGCGGGTCTGGCGTTTCACCTGAGCCTGCTGGTCTATGCCATGTACGTTTTGGGGGGCGTACTGCTGCTGGGCCGGTTTCTGGCCCGGACTTGGGCGCAAAGTCTCGTGGCGACCCGGGTGGCAGTGGACCACGTGGGTGAAATCGGCGACTCCGTCCAGGTGAAAGTGGAATTGGAGAATCGCGGTCGCCTCTCGGTGCCCTGGATTTTGCTGGAGGATTCCATTCCGAACCCCATGGCGCAAGAAATGCGCCCGCGTTTGGAAGTGGACGGGCCATGGGTGGCGCTGACGCGGCTGGGACCGGGCGAGAGGGAAACGGTGTTCGAGTACGACGTGAAGTTTTTCCAGCGCGGCTATTATCAATTCGGACCGATGCTGGTGGAAACCGGGGATGTCTTCGGCCTGCACCGGCGGTGCCGGCTGCTGACCGAGCCGCAGTTCGTCCTGGTATTGCCCAAGGTGTTGCCGCTGCAGGGCTTCAATCTGGCTTCGCGGCGGCCGATGGGCGAGATTCGCGTGGCGCACCGGCTCTTTGAAGATCCCACCCGGCTGGCGGGCGTGCGCTTGTTTCAGCAGGGCGACCCGCTGAATCGCGTGCATTGGCGCGCCACCGCCCGGACGGGCGCGCTGCACAGCCGGGTGTATGAGAATTCGCGCGTGGCCGGCGCCACGCTATTGCTAGATTTTCATCAGGAAAATTATCGCGGGGTCCTGGGGTCAAATTCGGCCGAGCTTGCCGTCATGACCGTCGCGGCGCTGGCCAATGCGGTGTTCCTCCAGGGCCAGCAGATTGGCCTGGTCACCAACGGCCGCGACGCCGCCGACCGCATCCGCGAGGAAGGCTGGCAGGGAGAATTCCAAAATCGCACGCTGGCGCGGACACAGGCCGCGACGGCCCCCGAAAACACGCGAATGCGCCCGGTCACGGTGCCGACCAGAAGCAGCTCGGACAATTTTCTGCGCATTCTCGAAACCTTGGGACGGTTGGAACAGACCGATGGCCTCGAGTTTGCGGGCTTGCTCCGGGAAGCCGCCGTGCAGCTCCCACGGGATGCCACGGTGGTGGCGGTGTTCAGCCGTGTGACGCCGGAGATGGCGCTGGCCTTGGGGGAATTGGTCCGGCGCGGCTTTTTGGTCACAGCCATTGTTGTCATTTTTGCCGCCGAGGTCCTGCCGGATTGGGCCAAGCCGCCCGAATGGGCTGAAATTTTGCTCGCCCAAGGCATTAACTTTCACCTGGTCAACTCCGAGGACGGCGTCACGAATCTGTGCGCGCAATCGGTCGTGCGGTAAAAGAAAACTATTGGTGATTTATGTTTAACGCTCGCCCTCACCTCTTATCCTCTCCCCCAGGAGAGGAAATGACGGCGCTGGACGATTCGCGTTTTAGGGATGGTCGTTCAGCCAATTCAGTCGTGAGTTTCTCAAAACGGCGGCGAGCGTTTCTCCTGCTCCCTGGGGGAGAGGTGCCAAGCCGAGGTTCGGCCTGGGGTGAGGGCGGGCTCTTTTCCCCCTGGGGTTCATGGAGAGGTCGGGCGTTTCAACTGACTTTCCCCCGCAACGAATAACCATTGACGAATGAAATGGATATGGAGAAACCAACTAAAACGCTTGCGGATTACCTGGTCATCGCGGTCAGCCCGATCTTGATCATGGTTTTGGTCCATAGCGTTTGCTTCTTTCTGGCGGATGTGTTCTATCGGGGAGAGGCTGCGGGCGGGGTACGCTGGGTGCTGTTTTGGTTTGTGCTGGCCGTGGTGCTCATCGCGCGCATCGGTATGGTACAGGGCGATGGACACGCCCTGGTGTATGGTCTGTTGCTGGCGGGGGCCACCTGGGTCTATTTATCCAAGGTGCAATCCAACGTGATCTTCGGCGCCATCCTGCTGGGTGTGGTCTGGTTCACCGCGCACAAGATCACCTGCAACTGCACGCTGGTGGATGACGAGGCCGATGCTTCCGGACAAGGATTAATGCAGTCGCTGCGGCGGCTGCCTGGGAGCGCGGCACTCACGTCGCTGCGAGGTGCGGGGTTCCTGCAAGATTGGAGGTTGAAGCGGCGTGCACGCTGCGCTCCGACCGCGGGCTCTCCGCCCGTGGCGGAAACCGCAAAGTCGTCCGGTTCAAAGATCTTGGAAACGAGCCGGGGCGGTGCCCGGCGCTTCGAGGGAGCGAAAAAGGTAAAATCGTCCCGTTCGCCTGCTCCGGGCTTGTGGCTGCTGTACTATTCGCTGGCGGCCCTGCCCATTTTTGGATTGGGCCAGACCCTGCTGCCTGCCGGGGATATGGCCGCGCGGCATCGGTGCTTCGTTGACCTGTTCTGTTATCTCGCAGCCGCCTTGGGATTGCTGATCACTACCAGTTTTCTCGGACTGCGGCGTTATCTGCGCCAGCGTTATCTGGTCATGCCCGGCAACATTGCTTTCGGCTGGATTCAATTCGGCGTCGTTGGTGCCGCGCTGGTGCTCTGTCTGTCGTTATTATTGCCTCGACCGGGAGCTGGCGAGGCGTGGGGTGTCTTGCGTTATCAAGTGAACCATCAACTGCGCCGCGCCAGCGAATATGCCGCCCGGTTCAATCCCCACGGCAGCGGCTCCGGACGGTCTGGGAATCAAGCCCCACCCAGCGGCCAGCAGGAAAATCAGCCGCCGCAGCCCGGGCCGGCGTCGAATCCAAATCAGCATCAAGATCAGAATCCCGACGCCAACGGCCAGGGCAATCAGCCGTCGGGCGCCAAGTCCAACCCGGGCGCGCCCGAGGGAAAGGCAGGCGGCGACAATCCCGGCAAAAATGTGCCAAATTTGTCTCCCGCGGCCGGCTCCCTCTATCCATGGCTTAAAGCCCTGTTTTATGTAGCCGCAGTGCTGGGCGCGGGGTGGTTGTTATACCGCTGTCGGGTGGTGGTGTTGACCATGCTGCGGGCCGTCTGGGCGGCCATGCGCGATTTCATCGCTCAGGTGCGTGGGCTGTTCCAATCCGCCGCCGCCGCGCCTCCGGCGGCGACCAGGGGACGCGAAGTGCCGCCGTTCAAAATGTTCAAGAGTCCCTTCCTCACGGGTGGCGACCAGGTGTGGCCGCCGGAACAATTGATCGTCTATAGCTATGACGCCCTCCAAAGTTGGGCGCTGGAGCAGGAGGCCCCGCAAGGTTTGCCGCAAACCCCGCGTGAATTCTGCCGGCAGTTGGGGGCGGAAATGCCGGAAGCGGCCACGGCGCTGAACCATCTGGCTTTCCTCTACGGTCACGTGGCCTACGGAGGTTCCGTCCCCGGCAACCTCAATCGGGAGCAACTGCGGTTGCTCTGGGAGCTGATGTCGAGTTCGCGGCCAAAACCGGCAGGCGTGGAACCGGGGGACAGCAACCTCACTGCTTGACGTAGGCGGCGTTTTGCAGATTGATCACGTCCTGAGCATCCGGGTTGACGTCGGAGGAGTACCACTTGAAGGCTTCCGCATGGCCATCGGCAAAACTCAATGGGTACGCGGTTTTGTGGCTGCGAGTGGGGAAGTCGTTCATGCCATACCCCGGATCAAGAATGACGACGAACATCGCATCGTTGATGCTGTCTTGATCCTCGTCTATGAACACAAACAGCCTGGCGGGGGCGGGCAGGGCGGATTCCCTGGTATAGACCTCGTTTGTGTCACTCAAATCGGGAAGCCAGTCCGCCGGCGAGAGCCCATTCATCCAGTTGTTCATCGAGTACGTGCGCACATATGGAACGCCGCCCAGGCTGCGGTCATCCAGCGAGCAGCGATAAACAGCCGGCGCTTTCGTGTACGGGAACAGCTCGCCGCGTGTGATGCAGGCGGGATTGGTGGCATCCACCGCGCCGGGGTCCAACTGGCCGTAGGTGGGATCCTGGGGCGCGGTTTGGGCATTGCCCAGCGCCCAGGCATTCAGATTGGTGGCGACGGGAAGATGGTAGGGGACGCAGGAGACGAGCTGGCCGCCGCTGTCGCCGTTATACAGGGTCCAGGCGGTGGCCAGTTGTTTCAGATTATTCAGGCAGACCATGCGTTTCGCGTTGCCTTTTGCGGCTGAGAGCGCCGGAAACAGCAGCGCCGCGAGGACGGCGATGATGGCAATGACCACCAGCAGTTCGATCAAGGTGAAGCCGGCTCGATTCTGGCTTTTCATATCACGTTGGACAATTGAAAGCTTGATTTCCTTTGGAAAACCACTCTGGGCTGCTCTGGGTTAGTGTGATTTCCCAATGGTATATACAGTTCCGGGAGCGAAGCGTTACACAGAAAACTTGTTTTTTTAGTTCCCGTTGGAGCGCCTCCGCGCAGCCTGCGGCAGGTTCGCATTATGTCCTGAATCATCTTTTTGGTTTGCTCCGGGTTGTGCTTCAGGCGGATCCGCCAGATCAATGCTTCCGGACCGACGGTGCGGATGCTGGCAGGACGTTTTGCCGCGCTAGCCTTTGGCCTCCTCCAGCAACGGAGCAGTTGTATGACCGGTGTCGGCGTTGGATTTATTGGGTGCGATTTGCATGATGGGTTCAGGCAGGCTACGCTGCTGCGGTTCACAGAACCACGCTCCGTTTTCCAGTCAGGAAACCGCCGAACAATGGGTAAACTTGATTTGCGACCGCAACCGCACTATTCTGCGCTCATGCAGTATCAAGTAATCATGATTGAAGCCGAAGCAGGGTTTGCCGTTTCCTGTCCGGCGTTGCCCGGTTGCCACAGCCAAGGCGCAACGCATGATGAAGCACTCGCCAACATCCGCGAAGCCATCCAACTCTGGCTCGAAGTCGCTGAGGAGAATGCCCGCCGCGAGGCCGAAGCCGAAGGCGCTCGCTTTACCCGCGAACTGGTCACCATCTGAGCTGTGCCGAAAATTCCGGGCATCAGCCAGCGCGACGCCGTCCGCATTTTTGAAAACTGGGCTACCACGTTGCCCGGCAAAGCGGGCATATCGTGATGACCGACGGCAAACAACGGCTGGTCATTCCCCGCCACAACCCCATCAACGCCATCACCATGGGTTCGATCGCCAAGAGCGCGGGACTGACGCCGGAAGCATTCCGCAAGCTGCTTTGATTTGGCTGACGCCGCAAGCGGCCCGGTGAAGAATGTGTGATTAAGAATTAACAACTCCGTTTTGCTCCCCGGGCAAAAATTGCTTTTCATTGTCAGTCATGATTGATTCCGTTTCCGACCCCATGCCCGGCGCCGCCGCCGACGCGGGGACCGATTTAAAGCGCGCCCGCCGCCAGAAGGGCGATCGCCGATCTCCGTCCGCCGCCGGCAACATTGACCGGTTGCCGCCGCACAGCCTGGAGTGCGAGCAAGGCGTGCTGGGCTGCGCGCTGCTGGACCCCAACCAGTGCGTCGGCGAGTGCATTGAGAAGCTCAAGGATGATGGCAAGTCGGCATTTTATGATCTGCGGCACCAAACCATATACGAGACCTTGACCGAAATGTTCAATGCCCGGTCGGCGATTGATTTGATCACGGTGCAACAGAATTTGAAGGACCGGCAGCTTTTGGATCAGGTGGGAGGGATTGCGTATTTGAGCCAGTTGCAGGACGCGGTGCCCAGCGCGGCAAACCTCTCCTATTACCTGGATCACGTCCGCGAAAAATACGTGCTGCGCAAGCTGATCCAGACCTGCACGGGAGTGGTCGGCCGCATCTACGATTTTGAAGGCGACGTGGAAGAGCTGTTGGACGAGGTGGAAAAGGACATCCTGCACGTCAATGAATCGCGCGAACAGAACGAGGTCAAGGACGTCAAGAAGCTCGTCAACGACGCGCTGGTGACGATTGAGCATTTTTTCAACCGCAAAGGCGAGTTGAGCGGCCTGGCCACGGGCTTTGCCGACCTGGACAAAATGACCGACGGCCTGCACGGCGGCGAAATGATCATCGTGGCGGCGCGGCCCTCCATGGGAAAAACCAGCCTGGCCATGAATGTGGCGGAACACGTGTCGCTGGAACTGGGCCTGCCGGTCGGGGTCTTCAGCCTGGAAATGAGCGCGTCCTCACTGGTGTTGCGCATGTTGTGCTCGCTGGCCCGGGTGAACATGCGGAACATCCGCGACGGCTTCATGAGCGAGGCCGATTTTCCAAAGCTGATGACCGCCTCCGGCCGGCTGGCGGCGGCCAAGCTGCTGATTGACGACACCGCGGGGCTGTCCATCCTGCAATTGCGGGCGCGGGCGCGGCGGATGCACCAGCAGCATGGAATTAAGCTGTTTGTCATTGACTATTTGCAGCTTCTCAATTCTACTGCGCGGCGAGCGCAAGAAAACCGGCAGCAGGAAATTGCCGACATTTCCAGCGGCATCAAGGCGCTGGCGAAGGAATTGAACGTGCCGGTGATCGTATTGAGCCAGTTAAACCGGGAATTGGAAAAAGACAAAAGCCGCAAGCCGCGGTTGAGCGATTTACGGGAATCTGGTTCGATTGAGCAGGACGCCGATTTGGTGGGTCTGCTCTACAAGCCCGATGCCGGCGATGACGAAGACGGGGCCGCGACCGACGAGAGCGAAGGGATAGCGGTGAATTTTCTCATCGCCAAGCAGCGCAATGGGCCGACCGGGGATGTGAACCTGACGTTCTTGAAGCCCTACACGCGCTTTGAGAGCCGATCAAAATTTAACGACGAAGATGTGCCTGCGGGCCGGTAAACAATGAAATCAATGATCAAACCTCTTGGGGTTACCATGGTGCTGGGCTGCGCGACCGCCGCGCTGGCGCAGAGCCAGGGACCGAAAATTGACCGCGTGGACGTGAAGTTCATCGGCCCGGCCTCGGTGAGCGAGCAGCTCGTCCGCTCCAACATCCGGCTCAAGGAGGGCGCCACTTACCTGCCCAACCTCACCCAGCAGGACATCCATCTCCTCTATGGCACCGGCCAGTTTTACAACATCCGCGCGCAGGTCGATCAGGCTGACGACGGCGGCGTGGTGCTGACGTATGTCGTGCAGGTTCGCCCCCGCATCACCGAAATCCGTTTCGAGGGGAACAAAAAACTAAGCGACTCGAAGCTCAAGAAAAAGCTCACCTTCAAGGTCGGTGAGGCGCTGGATGAACAAAAGGTGTTCACCGACGTCCAGGAAATCAGGAAGCTGTATGAAAAGAGCGGGTTGTCCGACACCAGGGTAAAATATGTCCTGAACATTGAAGAATTGACCGGCCACGGCGTCGTCATATTCCACATCGAGGAAAGCCCGAAAGTCAAAATCAAGGACGTCGAGTTCCTGGGCGACAACAGCTTCAAACAAAAGAAACTCCGGGCGGCCCTTCAAGTCAGACGCCGCTGGGCGTTTTCCTGGCTCACCGGCTCCGGTTATTTCCAACAGGACGACTTCGACGGTGATCGCGACCGGCTGGCGGATTTTTACCGGAATCACGGCTACTTGGATTTTGAAATCAAGGACGTCAAGCTCGAACATCCGACTACCAACACGATGTACATCAAGTACTACGTGAGCGAAGGCCGCAAGTACAAGGTCGGCGACGTGAAAATTTCCGGCAACAAAATCTTCACCGACGCCGAGATCTTCAGCGGGCTGCACGGGGTGCATGATTTTCAGCATTCCAAGGCCAAGCTCGGGGTACATGGCCTGCCGATGGACAGCGGCGACACCTTCACCCCGGACGGCCTCACCAAGGACTCCGATTTAATCGAGGATTTATATGGCAGCCGGGGTTACATCGAAATATCCAACGGCCAGGCCCTGCAAATCAACCGCGTGCCCAATGTCGAGACCGGCACCATGGACCTGGAATTCGTCCTCGGGGACAGTGAAAAATCCCGCGTCCAAAAGATCGAAATCCGCGGCAACCTCAAGACCAAGGACAAGGTTATCCGCCGCGAACTGGCGATTTCACCCGGCGACGTGCTGGACATGGTGCGCGTCAAAATCAGCAAACAGCGGCTGGAAGGCCTGGATTACTTTGACAAGGTGGACACCCGGCCCGAACCGATCGACCCGCCAACCCCCGGCCAGAAAGATCTCGTCATCACCGTCGAAGAAAAGAACACCGGCAATTTCACCGTGGGCGCCGGTTTCAGTTCCGTGGATTCGCTGGTCGGTTATGCGGAAGTCTCGCAGTCCGACTTCGACTTGTTCCATCCGCCCTATTTTACCGGGGGCGGCGAGAAAATCCGCCTGCGCGTGGACGAGGGACTGGTCTATCAGAACTACGAGCTGTCCTTCGTCGAACCCTGGTTCTTGAACCGCAAGCTCTCGCTGGGCGTGGACCTTTACTATCGCCAGCTCGATTTTGAAAGTCCCAATAATATTTATGACGAAACCCGCGCCGGAGCAAAGTTCAGCCTGACCCGGGCGCTGGGCAGCGATTTCCTCATCGGCAGCGTCAGCGCCACGGCGGAAGACGTGGGCATTTCGCTCAACAACGGCTATCATGGGCAGGGCGGCATTAATCCCACCAACTTCATCCCGTATAAAGGAATCTTCGCCGCGCGCAACGTGCCGACTGCCATCTTGGATCAGGTGGGCGATCACTTCTTTGGGCGGTTGGGCGCCTCGCTGGCATACGACACCCGCAACAGCGTGCAATTGCCTAATCACGGCCAGCGCACCGAGCTTTCCGGGGAATTCTCCGCGGGCGACCAGACGTTTTACAAGCTGGAACTGACTTCCTCTTGGTATTTCCCGGGACTCTTTAAAGGACACGTCATTGAAATCGGCGGGCGCGCCGGCGTGGCCGACGCCCTCAGCGGCGGCGACGTTCCTTTCTACGACCGATACTACTTGGGTGGCCTGTATTCACTTCGCGGTTTCCAATACCGGAACGTCGCGCCGCGCGAACCCTATGATCCCGCCGCGCCGTTTGTGCCCACGGAACCCATCGGCGGCGACAGCTACTGGTTTGGCTCGGTGGAATACAGCATTCCCATCATCGAACAGGAAAACGGCATCGGTCTGCGCTTTGCCCTGTTCTACGACATCGGCGAAGTGGATGCCGCCTCTTATTCCTTTTCCGGCAATTATGATGACAATGTTGGCGTTGGCATTCGCTTGAACATCCCCCATCTGGGACCCTTGCGGCTGGATTACGGCATTCCCATCACCACCGACAAATACAACGGCACCGACGGACACTTCCAATTCGGCGTGGGCTGGTCGCGTCCGTTTTGATTCGGATTTCGGATTTAATTCTGTCTCTCACCCGGCGGCTCCGGCGCTGGCGGTTTTGTGTTCTCCAATCACCGTTCCCTCGCCAGAATGGCATATGCTGTTTGCCAGAATAGCTTTCGTCGCACTCGGATTGTCCGTCGTCCTGACCGCCTATCCGCAGGCGGCCAACCAAGCGCTTCGCCCCGAATCGCTGGTTCATCCGCGGGGCAATTTTTCCAACAACGTGGCGCGCCCGCTGCGCTACTGGCCGGCTCCAGCGGGTGGCGGCGAAGCGGGTTTTATCATCACCAACGGCCCTGAGTATTTCAACCGCCCGCTTTACAGCCTGAATTCCGGCTTTCGTATTGACGGCGGCGACAAACCGGAATTCTCCCTCTATCTTCCCGGACGTGGCGGCAACTTGCGCTTGGGCATCAAATCTCCGGCGGGAAGCAAATGGCTAAACGCTGCGCAGCAGATCGTCGCCATCTACCAGGGCGGCTCCTTGAGCTATGAACTTTCCGATCCGCTGCTGGACGGTCGCAAGCTTTTTTTGACCGTGCTGCCTTTGAGCGAAACGAAAGGGGTTGTCGTCGAGGTTTTCCTTTCTCGGGAACCGGATGACCACTCGAAACTTCCGGCAAAAATTGTTTTTGGCTATGGGGGCGCGAGCGGCGAGCGTGGCGCGCGGGGCGGAGACATTGGGTGCGAACGCCAGCCGGTTTCTGAACTTTTCCAATTGCGCCCGGAAGCGTGCCGCGAAAATGCTTTTTCCCTCGCGAATGATACGTTCGTGCTTCGCCACCATGAGGCCGCCATTGCGGGAGTGACGCCTGTCGGCACCAGACTTTCCGTGGCCGATGCCACCCAATGGGCGTCTTTGGAATCATTATGCTCGTCCGTTGGGAAGGCTGCGACATACCCGGTGGTCGTCGGCGAATTTGAACTTCAGCCGGACGGGCGATCTTATCTTGCGCTGCAACTGCTGCCCGGCGGAACCAACCACGATTTGTTCGTTTATAAAGCCACTGATCTCCCCGCCGCCTTCTGTTCTGCCGCCTTTCATCGCGTGGAGATTGCCAACCGCGTATGTGTGAGCACACCCGACCTGTTCATCAATGCTGCCGTGCCGGCCCTTTGCGTGGCGGCGGATGCGGTCTGGGACGCGCAGCAGCAATGCTATATGCACGGCGCCGTCGCCTGGCGCACGCGATTGCTTGGGTGGCGTGGTCAGTATGCCGGCGACGCCCTCGGCTGGCATGAGCGAACCGCCGCCCATTTCGCCAGCTTTGCCAAACACCAAAATACGAATCCCATTCCCAACCAAATTCCGCCGCCCGATGAATCATTCAGCCTCGCGCGCAGCGAAGCCGCCATCCATTCCCAGGGCGACCTGTCGAAAAACCATTACGACATGAATCTCCTGGCCGTGGATGCGTTTTTTCGCCATCTGCTTTGGACCGGCGACACCCGCTGCGCCCGCGAAATGTGGCCGGTCATCGAGCGTCATCTGGCTTGGGAGCGCCGGCTGTTCCGCCGCGAATTCGGCCCGGACAAACTGCCTCTATATGAAGCTTACGCTGCGATCTGGGCCAGCGACAATTTGAGTTACAATGGCGGCGGCACGGCCCATGCCAGCGCTTGCAACTATTTTGCCAACGCCATGGCCGCGCGTGCGGCCAGTCTGCTCGGCCAGGATCCGGCGCCTTACCAAAAAGAAGCCGGCTTGATCCTGCGCGCCATGAACCAATACCTCTGGCTCCCCAATGAGGGCAATTTCGCCGAGTCAAAAGACTTGCTCGGCCTGCAGTTGGTTCATCCGAACTCCGGCCTCTGGACGTTTTATCATACCCTGGATTCCGGGGTGCCGTCGCCCAGGCAGGCCTGGCAAATGACGCGCTGGCTCGACGGGCATTTGGCGCACATTCCCATCACCGGCCCCGGTGTGCCGGACGAGCAGTTCTTCACCCTGCCGGAAACGAGTTGGATGCCCTATCAGTGGTCGCTCAACAATGTGGTCATGGCCGAAGCTGCCCATGCCTCGCTGGGCTATTGGCAGGCCAACCGGCCGGACGTCGCGTTTGCGCTCTTCAAGGGGGAGTTGCTGGACTCAATGTTCCTCGGTCTATGTCCGGGAAATCTTGGCTGCCTGACGTCGCACGATATGGCGCGCGGCGAAGCCCAGCGCGACTTTGCCGACGCGATTGGAATCAACGCCCGCGCGTTGGTTGAAGGGCTGTTTGGGATCCATCCTGACGCGCTCGCTGGAACGCTGAAAATTGTTCCCGGGTTTCCCGCCAGTTGGACTTCGACCGCCATCGTGCATCCAGATCTCACCTTTCGATTTGATTGCGGTCTGGGCGCGCAATGGAAGGAAGACCGCTATCAGATCCTGCAAAAATTCACCAAGCCGATGCGGTTAACATTGCAAATCGTCGCCCGGGGAACACAGGCCGAGGTCACCGTTGACGAAAAACCCGCTGCCTGGAACTGGGTGACGAATCTATTTGGCGCCCCTCGCATCGAGATCAACCGCCCTGCCGCAAAGGAACTTAAAATCGTCGTGTATTGGAAGGGCCAGCCTCCGGCGGCGCACAGCCCGGAAGAGCCGCCGCAAATTGCGCCTGAAAAAGTGGAGCCGTTCGACTGGAACGTAAAGATTTCCGAGGGCTCGAAATTCGATGCTGTCAATCTTGGGCCTTGTTTCAATGCCCAGGTCACCCAAATTTTTCGCCAGGAATACCGCGCGCCGCGCTCGCCATTCGCATCGCTGGCCACGCCAAAACAGGGCCTTGGCGGCTGGTGCGAGCCAAACGCCGGATTCGACGTGGACGATTCCGGCCTGCGCGCAGCTGCCGCCAGAAATTCCGGCAAACTTGTTTTGCCGGACGGAATTTCATTTGCGACCCCGGCGCAAAACGGCGCGAAGAACATCATTTTCACATCGCAGTGGGATAATTATCCGCGCGAGGTTTCCGTGCCGCTCGAAGGTAAATCGTCGCACGCCTTTTTGCTGCTGGCCGGCTCGACGGGTCCGCTGCAAAGCCAGTTTGAAAACGGCGAGATTGTGGTGGCCTACGCGGACGGCTCCGTCACCAGGTTGCCACTGCGTAATCCCACCAACTGGTGGCCCATTGACCAGGATTATTTCACGGACGATTTTGCCTTCCGCCGCGACGCGCCGATTCCGCCGCGGGTGGACTTGGCAACTGGCAATGTTCGCGTTCTCAACGCCGCCCAATTCAAGGGGCAAGGCGGAAAAATCCCCGGCGGGGCCGCGACCGTTTTGGACTTGGCGCTGGACAAAACCAAGCCGTTGAAATCCCTGACCGTCCGCGCGCTGGCCAACGAAGTCATCATCGGACTGATGGGCGTGACCTTGCAGCGGTGAGCGGAAGCGGGTGCGTCCCTCCCCGATCTTGCGCTTTTGAGCCCGAACTTCGGTGTTGCCGCTTGCGCCGCCGATGGAGAGAGGTGGCGCGGACATTCCTGCCTGAGGGTTCTGGCGACTTTTCCGCCTCCGTGGCGCGACGGCGGCCGGTCGCCCGTTTCAAGCGCTGGAAACACGCGCTAATTCTGCGCCGGAGGCGGGCTCAGCGGCGGCTCCAGCGCGGGCGGCTCCAGCGCGGGCGGTGTCGGTGCGGGGTCAGGCTTCGAAACTGGATCCGCCACGGCCGCAGGCCTGGCGGTCGTCACCGTGTCAGCTCCCGCCAGTTCGTCCGGGAGAATGGTGATGGCGATGCGCCGGTTCTTGGCCCGGCCCTCGGAGGATGAATTGTCGGCGATGGGGCGAAATTCGCCATAGCCAACGGCGCCCACGCGACGCGGGTCCAATCCCGCCCGTTCCGTCAGAAAATGCACGGCGGCCAGCGCGCGCGCGGTGGATAGCTCCCAATTGCTGGCAAATCTCGCGTGGATGGGAACGTTGTCCGTGTGGCCGATGACATGAATCTTCAAGTTGGGATGCGCCGCGAGCAAGGCCGCGATCTTTTGCAACACGGATTCGCCGGCGGGTTTCAAGATTGCCTCGCCGGAATCGAACATCACCCGGTCAAGAATGTTCACCGTCAATTTGCCCTGGAGCTTGGAGATCGTCACATCCTTGGACTCCAAATCCGCGCGCATTTCATCCTCCAAACCCTTTGCGTTTTGGGCGGTCTGGTCCTTTTCTTTTTGCAGATCGGCCACCTGGGTTTGCAGCGCGGCAATCCGGTCCCGGTCCTGGTCATTTTCGGCGAGGGCGCCGGCCAGGCTGGCATTGGCCTCGTCCAGTCTGGATTGAATCCTCTGGAGTCCGCGCAACTTCCCCACCGCGGTGGCCCAGAGCAATAGCGCCGCAATCAGCAGCGCGGCCAGCAGGCCGGCCACGATCCAGCCCAGCCTGGCTGCGCCGGGGTTGCCTGCCGCGCGATTCGCGCGAGTCACCTGCTCGGTAAATGGTTGTCGGTCTGCGCTCATTTTGCGTCGCCTGAAGCCAGCCATGAGCGTTTGAGGTTCCGCCTGGCTGAAGCCGCTTCCATGCTGCCGATATAACCCGACAAGCGCGATCATAAAAATCAGCTCAAGCCTTGCCAGGTCTGCCGTAATCGCAGCCGCCGACGTGAGGAGGCGGATTTTTTCCAACGGAATCGCCGGCTCTGATCCGCCTCCTCGCGCCGGCGGCTGCCTGGTCAACCGCCTTGTCCATACCAGGCGCACAGGCGCGCAATATCATCGCGCTGCTGGAGCAGGCGCGTCCGCCAGCGCACGTACGGGGCGAAACCGTAGTGATAATCCGCCAGGGAAACCGCCTGCCGCACATCCGCCTCGGTCAAGCGGGTGCGCCCGCTGCTCACCGACAGCCAGCGCGACAGCCAAAGGATGATCGGATACAGCAGCGCCAGATTGCGGAAGCCTTCGATCAGCGAACAGTCGTGGAATCCCTTCCCGCAGAATTGCAGGCTGTCAAGTTTGACGCGAAAATACCGGTCCAGCAGCGCCTCCGCCTCCCGTGGCAGTGGGCCGGAGGTTTGCTCGATTTCCGCAAAGCGCGCGCGCTTCAATTCCTGGCGCACGGTCGGGGTGCTGCCGGCGGCGGACAGGAAACGAAATGCCGCCAGCAGCATTTTCCAGCGGTGACCGCCAAACGCCTCGCGGTCGGCCACCGTGGGGGTTTGCGCGTGCTCCAAAACGAGCATCCGCAAAAACAGGTGGCCGAACCGGCTGGGAGCTTCAGGCTGGGCGGGCAGCGCCGGCAGTTTGTCACCGGAACTGCGGACCAAGGCTTCGAGAATTTCATCGGCGCTTTCGCCGGTGATTTGATCCAGATAGCCTCGCTCCACGCTCTCCAGCCACCTCAGCGCGCGCATCAGCTTGAGTGCCACCGGCGCGTTCTGGGCCGCGAAGGTGACCTGAAGCCACCGGACAAACCGTAAAAAGTCCGGCCAGTCCAGTCCCGGGGTGGCGGCCACGGGCGGCGGCGGCAACAGTTCGCTGCCTGCGGGCAAAACCTCGCGCGCCAGCCGGCCTGCCTCCGCGGTGTTTTCCGTCAGCGGACGTCCTTGATTTGCCGCCGCCGAGGGACAACTGAACCGCAAGCCGACCAGGATTTTTTTGCCCGCCGGATAAATCAGCAGCGGGTAAAGCCGGCAAGCCAGCGGCTTGGCCGCCTCGCCAAATTTCAGGTGGATGCGGCATCGCTTGGACGCGTCGAGGAACACGCACGCGCCGTCCTCCTGATGTCCCAGGCGGTGCCCATGCTGACCCGAAACAATCATCTTGGCCGGATCCACGCCGTCCGCCGCGGTCCAGTGCTGCTGCTCGAGGCGCTCTTTCTCCTGCGCGGACAGCGGCGCCACCAGATGGTTGCGGCAGCAATCCGTGCAGGCGTGGCAGCTCCAGTTCTGCCCGGCCGGCAGTTCAATTCGCGAGGGCGGCATGTATGGTTCCAAGGCTAATTCTTCCACCTGGGCAAGAAAGGAAAAAACGACCAGCCGAACCGAAAGAACACCCTCAAGTTTGTCGCTGAACAGCCGACATAGAAACGGACGCAACCGGACAATTTTGCCATCTGGTTCGGTAATTCATGAACACAACTTTGACTGAATGCACTCCGCCGCCGCCCAGGCTGACGGAAGGCGATGGATTTCGCCCCTTGCCGGTGGGCATTGCGCTGGTGCGGGACCGGGTCTTTACCTCGGTCAACCCGCATTTTTGCGAGCTGGTCGGTTATGCGGCGGAGGAAATGGTGGGCCAGCCCACGTCCCTGGTGCATGCCAGCGCAGCGGATCATCAGCGCATGGGGGAGACTTTCTACGCCGGCGCGCGCCCGCAGGGCGCGGCCTCCGGGCAGACGCAGTTGCGGTGCAAGGACGGCTCTGTGATCGAAGTCACACTGACTTCCATCCCCGGCGCGCCGGACGGCGGGGAGATGACGTTTGTCATCCTGGAAATCCCCAAATCGCGCCGGGCTGACCAGGAAATGATCTGGCAAAACCGTGAGCTCACGGCCTTTCATCGAATTTCGGAGGTGATGCTCTCCGGCCACTCCACCCAATCAATTTTTGACACCATCGCGCGCGAAACCAGCGCCATGACGGAATTCCCCATGGTGGCCATCGAACTGTGCGATTTCGATCGGGCGGTGATGGTGTATCGCGGCGCCCACGGCATTCCGCTCCAAGAGATGCCTACTCCGTTCGAAGTGCCCATGGATGTCTCTCTCTCCGGCCAGGTGGCGCACACCGGCGAGTTGCTGGTGGAATACAATATTTCCGCCCGCCGCGAATACGCCGCGCCCATACTCCGCCTCCTCGGCGTGCAGACCTTTGTGTGCGTGCCCATCAAGTCCGGCGGCCAGGTGGTGGGCTGTCTCAGCTTGTCGCACCGCGAGCGGATTTCCGTGGAGCCGCGCGTGGTCAAGGCCGCCGGCAGCCTGGCCAATTATCTCGCCACCCTGTTTGACCGGTTGCAGGCCCGCGAGGACGTCAGCCGCAGCGAGGCTGAGCTTTCCACGGTCTACGACCGCGTGCCCAGCGTCCTGTGCCTCTTCGACGAGCAGTTGCAAGTCATCCGCGCCAACCTTTCCGCCACGGAATTTGCCGGCAGCATGGATGCCCTAACCCAGCCGGCGCATCTGGGCGATTTTTTTCATTGCCAGTCCGTGGCCGCCAACGGCGGCACCTGCGGCAAGAAAACCGAGTGCCGCCGCGGCTGCGACCTCCGGAGCGTGCTGTTGGAAACCCTGACCACCGGCAAAAGCCAGCGTCAGGTCAAGATGACCCAGACCATCGTCCGCCAGGGCCAGCCGGAACAGGTGGTGCTGCTGGTCTCCACCGAACGCATCCAACTGGGCCACACCGTGCGCGTGCTGATGTGCCTGGAAGACATCACTAAAAACGTCCGCGCCGATGAACAGATCCGCTCCCAGGCCGCCCTCCTGGACATCACCGGCGACGCCATTTTTGTCCGCGATTTCTCCAACCGCATCATTTATTGGAATGAAGGCGCGCACCGGCTGTATGGCTGGACGCCGGCCGAGGCCATTGGCCGCACCACCAATGAGCTGATGCCCGATCACGCCTCCTTTGAATCCGCCCGCGCTCTTCATGCCGTGCAGCACCACGACGAATGGGCGGGCGAGATCAAACAAAAATCCCGCGACGGACGCGACCTGACCATCCACAGCCGCTGGACGCTGGTGCGGGAACCCGACGGCAAGCCCAAGGCCATTCTCATTGTCAACAGCGACATCACCGAAAAGAAAAAGCTCGAATCCCAGTTGCTCCGGAGCCAGCGCCTGGAAAGCATCGGCACCCTCGCGAGCGGACTGGCGCACGATTTGAACAACGTGCTGGCCCCCATCATGATGGCGGTGCAATTCATCAAGGACAACACCGAAGACGATGGCATGCGGGCCTGCTTTCAGACGCTGGAAACCTGTTCGCGCCGCGGGGCCGACATCATCCGGCAGGTGCTCATGTTCGCGCGCGGCGTGGAGGGCGAACGCATTTTGCTGAACCCCAAGCATCTCATTCAGGAGATCCAGCGGATCGCCAACGAAACTTTTCCGCGCTCCATCGAAATCAATACGCGCATTTCCCGGCAACCCTGCGTGTTGCTGGGTGACGCCACCCAGATCCAGCAGGTCCTCATGAACCTGTGCGTCAACGCGCGCGATGCCATGCCCCAGGGCGGCGCCTTGACCATCGGCCTGGACAAAAAGGAACTCGACGACGCCGGCGCGCACATCCATCCCAAGGCCAAACCCGGCAGTTATGTGGTCATCTCCGTCGCCGACACCGGCACGGGCATTCCGCCCGAACTGGTGGACAAAATCTTCGATCCCTTCTTCACCACCAAGCCGCTGGGCCAGGGCACCGGCCTGGGTTTGCCCACCGTGCTGGGCATCGCCGAAAATCATGGCGGTTTCGTGCACCTCGAAACCAAGCCCGGCGCGGGCACCACCTTTTGCGTGTATATTCCCGCCGCGCCCGGCGACGCCCTGGGCGCGGAGAACTTCGGCAGCAATGCTGAGCTGGCCAAAGGCAAGGGCGAATTAATTCTGGTGGTGGACGATGAACCCTCGGTCCGCAAACTGGCCAGCGCCATCCTGACCCGCAATGGCTATCGCACCGTGACGGCGGCGGAAGGCCGCGAAGGCATCAAGCTCTTTGAGGCGCACCGGCAAAACATCCGTCTGGTGGTCAGCGACCTGATGATGCCGCAGTTGGACGGACCGGGCATGCTGCGCGAACTGCGGCAGCTTGATCCGGGACTCAAAAGCATCGTCATCACTGGACTGGGCGAGGAAAACCGCATTGCCGAGGCCAAGGCGGCGGGGGCGGACCTGATTCTGAACAAACCCTTTTCGGCGGATCAATTGCTGACCAACGTCAAACAATTGCTCGGCTGACGCACCGGCCATGTCGTTCAATTCCCCAAAAACTGGCCGCCCCGAGAACCCCGGTGCGCCGTCCTCCCGGCACGGCTCGCCCGCGCCTCCCGCCACCAATGCCCCCACCCCGAACCCCAGCGCGGATGAATCCCCTCTGTCCGACGCGGATTACCATTTTTTGTGCCGCCTCATTTACGAGCGGAGCCGCATCCACCTTGGACCGGACAAGCGGGTATTGGTGACCTCCCGGCTGGCCAAGCGGCTGCGCCATTACGAGTTGGACAGCTACGCCGCTTATTGCGACCTGCTCCGTTCGCCCAGAGGCGCGGACGAACTGCCATTTCTGATAGACCGGATTTCCACCAATCACACGCATTTCTTCCGCGAAGGGAAACATTTCGATTTCCTGAGCGAATCCGTGCTCCCCAAATGGCAGGCCGAATCGCGCCGCACGGAACCCTTCCGCATCTGGAGCGCGGCCAGTTCCACCGGCGAGGAGGCCTATTCCATTGCCATTCACCTGGCCGAGCATTTTGCCCCGGCGGAATCCGGGCGCTGGCAGATCGAGGGCACGGACATCTCCACGCGAGTCTTGGAAGTGGCCCAGCGCGGGGTTTTTGAAACGGAAAAGCTGGCCACCGTGGCCCCGGAGGTATTGCGCCGCCATTTCCAGCGCGGGGTCAAAGAGTGGGCCGGACATTTGCGCGTGAAGGACGGGCTCCGCCAGCGAGTCAACTTTCAGCACCTGAACTTGCTGGATGGAAACTACCCGTTCAGCCGGCCGTTTGACCTGATTTTTTGCCGGAACGTCATGATTTATTTTGACCGGCCCACGCAGGAGACGCTGGTGCGGTTGCTGACCGAGAAACTTGTCCCCGGCGGCTTCTTGCTCGTCGGCCACTCGGAAAGCTTGAGCGGCGTGAAACACACCCTCAAGCTGGTCCGCCCCGCGGTTTATCTCAAACCCGCCTCAGGTTGATTTAAAATTATTTAAGAAAAGTGTTAAAGCCTCACAGCTTGTCGCCGATAAGGGTCACGTGAGAATCGCGGGCGATGGCTTTTAGCCGTGCGCTGCGGTTCGCCCCAGGCCAGAACGGTGCTGGGGGTCGGAAAAACCATGCAGCCGAATTGTGGGTATGAAACACTTCAGTGACAGTTCCGTGGCTGAGACTCGTGGCAGGCTCAAATCAGCCTGGTTCTTCCGGTCCGTAATCTGTGTGTTAATGGTCTGCTCGCTGCGTCCCCTTTCGTCGCCGGCGGTGGATAATTCGGCGTTGTTCGACCTTTCGTTGGACGAGTTGTCCAAGGTGGAAATCAAATCCGACATCACCTCCATCAAGGCCAAACCCATTCGCGAACAGCCAGGAATCGTTTCCGTGGTCACGCAACCGCAAATCAGTGAGACCGGCGCCAGGGATCTGTCGGACATATTAATGCTGGTACCCGGTTTTTCTCTCGATTCGGATGTCCAGTCCCTGGTGGGGCTTACTTTTCGCGGGCTGCAAGGGCAGGAAGGCAAGGTGCTGCTGGTGGTGGACGGCATTGAGATCAACGAACCGCTCTACGGCTCGCTGCCAATTCTGAACCTCATCCCCGCCGAGCTGATCGATCAGGTGGAAATCATCCGCGGCCCAGGTTCCGCCATGTATGGCGGGTCGGCCGGACTGGCGGTGATTCGGGTCACCACCAAAGGGGCGGACCAGAATGGCGGTTATGGGGTGGTGACTCCTTCGTATGCCGATGGGCGGTTCAGCGTGGATTACAGCGGGGGCATGGGCTTTGCAACCAACGACTGGCGCTTCTCCTGCAACGCGTCTTATGGCGATTATAACCTGTCAAACCAAAAATACACTTCCTTAAGCGGCACCAATCTCGACTTGACCCACCAGTCGGATATGAACCCATTGTTTCTGGACCTGGACGCCGGCTGGCGCGATCTCGACTTCCGGTTTATCTATGACGACTATCAATATCAGGACCCTGTCAATTATGGCGATCCGCCTGCGGCGCCCAGCGAGGTAAGCTTTGACTCCATTTTGGCGAGCGTCAAGTATGAGGCGCAGCCAGCCTCCTGGCTCAAGATCACTCCTGAATTCACCTATCGCCACCAGACACCATGGGATATCACCAGTGATGTGCTGGGCGATTACAAGATTGACGTGGATCGCTATCAGGCGGATTTGGTCGGTGTCGTGGACTTGACCGCCAATTCCAGCCTCATGGTGGGAATGCGCTATTTTCGCGATGTGGCGAATGCAGTTGATGATGCCTTCGACGGCCAGCCCGCATCCATTTATTACAATGGCGCATCTTCCGTAAGTTATAACGACCTCGCCGGGTTTGCCCAATATGATCTGGATACGCGCTGGGTGAATGTGTCGGTGGGCGGCCGCTATGAATACTACACGCCGGTGGACGGACATTTCGTGCCGCGCATCGCGCTGACGAAAGCTTGGGAAAAATTTCATCTTAAAGCCCTCTACAGCCAGGCGTCCCGCATTCCCGGGATCAACGTGGTCGCCGACGCCGTCGGCGGCAAGCTGGTGGCGGAACAAACCGTCAACTACGAGTTGGAGGCCGGGTACCGGTTCACCGATTCATTGTCCTGGGTCGCCAACGTTTTCTACATGGAAGTGGAGCATCCGATCATCTTCACTGATTCGGGCGGCGGCGGCGACTCCACCGAGGGTTATTTTAATGCAGGCAAAATCAGTACTGCCGGTGTGGAAAGCGACTTGCGCTGGGACCGGCCCAAATTTTCCACTGCGTTAAGCTATTCG
>Ga0302320_10007265_pt1 | contig 24413 bp, 23 predicted proteins | sample Bog_T0_3_FD_202130 | JGI IMG/M metagenome (GOLD analysis project Ga0302320, IMG submission 202130) | Peat permafrost microbial communities from Stordalen Mire near Abisko, Sweden - Bog_T0_3 | ecosystem: Environmental > Terrestrial > Soil > Wetlands > Peat | place: Sweden: Abisko, Stordalen Mire...
CTGCCGCAGCGCCTTCACCTCTTCGCGCCTCGGCGGCTCAACCGCAATCTACGGCCACAGCCTCCGTTCTGATTTCGCCGGGATCGGCCGCAGCCCCACCTGAGGTGAATGCGCCCTCCACATCTCAAAGCGGCGCCCAGTCCACCGGTCGCCAGAAGGCGAGAGTTACGGTCCAGAAGGCCGTCGATGCCTACATGACCGACGCCCGCAGCCGAGGGCTCAAGTCGGACACGATCAAGAAGCTCGAGAGAATCTTTGAGAAACAGTTCCTCCCCTGGACAAGGGTGCAGGGAGCCACGTTTCCACGGTGTGGTTTGAGTGGCCGAGAGTAAAAAAAGTGCTCATGCGGATGCCCTTGGCTAGAGCATTTTCGCTCTTACTGTTTACTGTCCGCCTCGGCTTCTGTGCTCTCCCACCCATTGTGCAAAGGACGCACAATGGATGGGGCACGGTGGATTCTGTTAACACTTGAGTTGAAGATGCTCTGGGAGGACAGCACCTTACGGCCCCGAAGCTGAGTGTGTCCGCAGTTCTACCGGGTGTAGATCTCCGGCCTGGCGAAGGCGAGGTCTTCCGGGGTGCGCATGGGGAGAGGAAAGTGCGCATCCAGATCTCCGGCAAGCACGGCGGAGACTTCGGGCTTGTCTGGATGGACGTGGACGCGGACCTTCTTGTCCTTGAGCGTCCACAGCCATTCCCAGGCGCGGTCTTCGTCGGGAAATGGGCGGGAGAAGTCGCCGGTGTAGTAGTTGGTCTCGCTGCCTTCGTTCACGGAGTAAGAGTAGGTGAATGACGCGGTCGGGTGACGGGCGGAGCCGTAGAACCTGGTTCCTTTAACGACGTTGGTGCGCTGTACCCGGCCGTCGACTGAAGGCCAGTTTTGCGCCAGCCGGGCGTTGCGGCGCTTGACCCAGCGCCGTGAGGCCTCTGCCAGTGAACCGGCGAAGACCGCGAAGAGATTGTGGAACTGCCACCAGTGGATCGAACTCCACTTGACTCGCTTGAGCGTTTCGAAGATTTCGGGGACGTTCACCAGGGCGAACCTCTTCCGGGATTCAGCTCCTACGATACAGCAGAGGCCGGTGCGTGGAGTTGCAGGACTGTAACCACTGTGGGTTCGCTTCGTATACAGAAGGTTACACCAAAGTACTGTAAGCGCAGGCCCCATGCGGATTCTAAAGGCCTTAATTACGCCGCAGAAGATTGGCAGCCTAGTTGCTTCCGCAGGGTGCGGACGGATTGCCGAATCTGCGGCAACTGGCGATCGCGTGAAAAAAATTTGTTGAGATCCAACTCACGAAGACCAAAGGAATGACTGGCTTCAATCGATTGACTTAGAGGATCAGTTAGCAGCTATCTGCCTGTTACCCCGAATGCAGAGTTACATTAACCGACTTGATTCCGTAAGAAGCCATTGAGCAGAAAGACGCAGTCCGCGGTGGTTAGGTTCGACGATGATTGAACCAATATTGAGAGTCTGAAGTGGTCTGCGATTCGCCGCAGATAGGTTAGGCAAAGTTCCAGGGGCTTCAAGGAGGCTTAGGATGTCCGCTCGTAATTGCATTAAGGCGCTGGGACTCATTTGTATCGTCCTGCCATTTACCGGTTGCAGCAACACACAGGTGGGTTCCATCCAGATCACGCCATCGGCGGAAAGCCTGGTTGTCGGCCAGACGGTGCAATTCACGGCCACCGGAACCATTAACCACGGAAGCCATCCGTCTTCCTCCTCGAACGTGACCGACCAGGCCACCTGGATATCCAGCGCTCCTACCGTGGCCACCGTGAACTCATCCGGACTGGCTACCGCGGCGGGCGCAGGCACTGCCACGATCACAGCCTCCCTGGCCGGGTCGGTCAGCGCAACAGCGACGATTACTGTGACGGCCACCGGCGGAGGCTCGGTCGGTGGGGCGCTGGTCTCGCTTGCCATTATCCCTGGCACGCAATCGGTTGCATCACCCACCCAGACCAGCCAGTTCATCGCGATTGGAACCACTTCTTCGGGCGCGACGGAAGATCTCACCAGCCAAGTTGCCTGGGGCTCAAGCAGCGCCCAGGTAGCCACAATCGCTCCCGGCGGCCTTGCCACCGCCGTAGGCAAAGGCACAAGCACCATTACAGCCATCGCGACCAACACGAGCAGCACCGTGGTTACCGCGCAAGCCACCCTCACGGTGCTTGGCGGAGCGTCGGAACCGCTCACGGCGCTCGCCATCAGTCCCAGCAGTGTGTCGGTTTCCGCTTCGGGACAGACAAGCCAGTTCATTGCCTTTGGAACCTCGGGTAGCACCGGCCTACAGGAAAATGAGACCGATTCGCCTAATATCGCATGGAGCTCGAACATTCCCACGATCGCCAGCGTCAGTTCTTCCGGTGTGGTTACCGGAATCAGTGTGGGCGCCTGCACGATCACGGCTTTATGGACTAACCCCGATGGCAGTGTCTTGTCGGCAACGGCAAACGCCACGGTTACATCCACAGCCGCGCCCGAGCCCCTTCTCTCGCTCACGATTATTCCCAGCTCGATAACCGTGGGCAACTTGCAGGACACAGGCAATTTCCTGGCAATCGGAACGTTCTCGACTGTTCCCTACGTTCGGGACCTGACCAACTCGGTTACCTGGATCTCTTCAGAGCCCGATGTCTTTCCCGTCCTTACAGACAACACAACCCAGAACGATGGGGCTCCTGGTGGGGTGGTCACAGCGTTTGGAAGCGGAAGCGCAGTGATCATAGCCGAAGCGACGTCATCCGACAAAACTATACAAACCGCCACGGCAATATTCTCGTGCCCTTACCTGCTTCCTGCGCCCCCGCAGCCAGGGTCATGCTTTGTAGGCTCTCAGGAAAACTCATTGCTCTCAACTCTGACCATTTATAACGAGGGATTGAACACGACCGATTGGGAGGTGACGGCTCCCTCCGCCACGGGAACGCTTGACGTGATTCACTGCGGTCCAGGCTGGGCAGTGAATGGCGGCGCGGGCGGCTCGGTGTGCGTGGCCAGCTATCCTAACGGCACCACAATCTTGCTTACGGAACCGGCAGGCGCCGGGGCCTTCGGCGGATGGTCCACGAACTGCACGCCAAGTGATGCGAGCGGCGCGCCCCTCCTGGGCCCGATTTACTATACTGCGGCTGGACCGAATTACTGCACGGTTATCGTCGGAGATGTGACCGCGACGGGGACACCGGATATAAACCAAGGCAACTCCAACGTAAGCGTGGGAGCAATCTTCAACTAAACCCGCAGGGAGCATACGCAAGAAAGCCGCCCTTCGGGGCGGCTTCCCTGCGTGTTATGCCAGTGTACGAAAATTGCGGGCAGACCTTATGCCGGGGCTTGCGCCTGGGGCCAATAGCGGAAGTTGCGGAATGTGGCCTGGCCCCGGCCGGTGGCGAAGACGGCCGGGCGAACATCGAGGAAGCCACCCAGCACGTTGTGGTTCATGCCGGAAATCTCAGCCGATTCTTCGGTCTTTCGCCAGCTCTCGCCCGGGAGGCGGTAGTAGAAGTCGACCTCCTGGCGGTCATTCACTATGCGCAGCGTGGCGCGCGCCGCGCCCTTGTGCTGCCGGCTGGGAACGTAGCCATTGGCGATGCGGGCGCCGATGCCTTCTGAGTCGAGCAGAATGCTTGCGGCATGGCCGGGATCGTAGAAGAGCAGCAGCCCCGAAGCGCAGCCGGCCGAGATCTCGCAGTCCACCTCGACCGTGTACGAGTGGCCGCCAACCGGAGTGGTGAGGGCCGAAGTGTCGGCAAGAGAATTGCCGCGCGCCTGAAGGGTCAAAGCTCCTTTTCCAGTGGAGAAGCGCGCACGGTCGAACTCGTGCCAGAAGCTCCATTGCAAGCCCAGTTCGGCGCTTGTGAAGTCGTCCGAAGGGTCGGAGAGCGGCTGCTGAGACGTGCCGGGTATAGGCATTGGGATCGCAGCGTCGGCGCTGACGCCTGCGGGGAGGCGGAACCAGCCGTCCTCGGTCCAGTCGACGGGCAGAAGCGATAGCTGGCGGCCCAGGGTGCGGTAGCCGTTCTCATACGCATGAACGGTCATGAACCACTTGCCCTGCGGCGTGTCAACCAGGCGGCCATGGCCGAGCGAGAGCCAGCGGTCGTCGCGCGAGGCGGTGTGAACGACGGGATTATAGGGCGAGAACTCCCAGGGGCCCTCGGCGTGGCGGCTGCGCGCGCTTATCACCGAGTGGCTGGTCGCCGGGCCTGCTGTGCCTCCCTCCGCGACGTTGAGGTAGAACCAGCCGTTGTGCTCGAGCAGCTTGGGAGCCTCCATGCAGGTGCATTCCATGCGCGTGGTGGCGGGGATGGGCCATGGCTCCAGAACTTTGCGGGGCGGGGTCTTTACCGAGAGTCCGTCAGAGTTGAGTTCCGCCATTTGTCCTCCGGCCATGTAGAGGAAGCGTCGTCCATTCTCGGCGACGTGACCGGGATCGATGGCGTTGATACCCAGATCGATCGGCTCCGACCATGGGCCAGTGGGGTGATCCGAGTGGACCACGCGCAGGCTGCCATCGGCAGGGAAGTAAATGTAGAAACGCGATTGGTATTCGCAGAGATAGGGCGCCCACACAGTGCCGTGATAGCGCGCCAGTGCGGCCGCCACGGGGCGCCAGTTGATGAGGTCGCGCGAGTGCCAGATGAGCAGACCCGGCGCGTAATCGAAGCTGGAATGGGTCATGTAAAAGTCGTCGCCCAAGCGGATGGGGCTGGCGTCAGGGTGGTCGCCGCCGAGGATGGGATTGCGGTAGAAGTTTGCGGTTTGCGCATGGGCGAGTCTGGAAGCGGATGCGAGGGCGATAGCAGTAGCTACGGTGTTCAGCGCGAAGCGGCGGCGAGTGAGCATGGCGGGGCAAGTGTAGCTTCTCGATCAGGTTGGAGTAAAGCGATTGACTTAGGAAGCCTCTGATTAAGTCGTTGTTTTGAAAGGGCACGACTTTAGTCGTGCCGCACGTGCCACAAAACGAGCTTCGGCTTTAGCCCCTGAGGGAATGCCGGTGGCTTAATCAAAGCTTCCTTAGCGGAGATGTGCGTGGCTGGAGTGAGGTCGGAGGTGAGGCGTTTAGACTGGAGACGGCTCGTTTGAACGTGATGACCCACCGTTTTGGCAGGATTCGCCGCTTCCAGTTCAATCTTCCGCAGCGCGTTGCGGCAGGGTTGCTGGCACTTTTCCTTATCCAGGGGCTGTGGCTGATCGATCACCAGACGCTGACCGATCGCGACTACCAATATGCGCGCTGCGGCCGCGAGACCTGGGAGCGGCCTTCAGCGCTTGCCGGCTACTACACCACCTGCGGCAATATTCACGATGGAATTCTCGGCTTCCGGCTCGCCGGGCTTCCACTTACGCTGAATCTGCTCGCGGAGCGCGCGATGGACGTGTTTCGCAAACCCGAGGACCGGGTGTTTCAAGCCGGCGGGGAAGTGAGTACGTGGGAATTGAGGCACCAGCTTACGCATGTGCTTCTGCTGATGCGGCTGCCGTTCTTGCTGGCAGGATGCATGCTGGGCGCGGGGCTGTGGTGGGTGACGCGACGGCTCTACGGCAACCTGGGGGGATATACGGCGCTGGCGCTTTACTGCTTTTCTCCGCCTGTGCTGCGGGCCTGCGTGGCGCCGAACGCTGAGGTGCTGGCGGCGCTCGGAGTCTACGGCGGCGTGTATACCTGCATTGGCGTGGCCCACGCCATGCAGGGGCCGCGCCGCAAACCGGGGCCCCCGGCGACAGGTCTTCGTCGCTGGGGTGGGAAGTGGCGGCCGCGCATTGTGCTGCTTACGGCGGCTTTTGGACTGGCCGCGGCGGCGCACATTGCGGCGCTGCCGGTGGTGGCGGTGCTGGGACTCGTGGCGATGGCCTGGGTGGCCGAAGGGCGCAGGAGCCAGGTGCTGCCGATTGTTCTCATCGCGGTAGTTGGCGCGCAATTGGTGGTGTTCGCCTGCTACGGTTTTTCTCCGGACGCATTCAGCTACGTCTTCCGTTCAGACGCGGGGCTTCTTTGGCTCTCACTCGACCCGGCGCGGCGGTTTTTCTCCGCGCTTGGCAACGCCGGGATCACGCTTGCCTCGGCTGCCGCCCTGGTGCTGTACCTGGGTCTCAGAAAATCGCGCTACTTCGGCAATACAGCGCCGCTTTTCTGCGCTTTGATTCTGATGCTTCTGGTCACGACCGGAGTCCCAGGCAGCCCATGGCTGTGGGCGCTGCCGTTTTTGCTTACATTTGTGGGCGGCGTGTGGGCCGACGCCTATGAAGCACCGCGCGGTCGGCTGGCGCTGGCCGCGGCCGGCGCGATTGTGCTGCTGCAGGCGGTGTTCTGTGTTCTGAGTTTGCCGGGGCTACTATGATTTCGGAGAAAAATGCATTTGACAACATAAGGCATTCCAAGACATAATGTGTTTAGAGCAAGGCCTGACCGGGAGCAGGGCCTGTAACAGAAGGGGAGATTATGTTGGCTCCCTGCATCAAGAATCATTGGAAGGTTGTTTTTCACGACGAATTTGCGCCGGAATACAGACAGCTTTCAAGGGAAGTTCAGACCGAGCTAATTGCGTTGACCGTGATCCTGGGCGAGAAGGGTCCGCTTCTGGGACGTCCCCACGTGGACACGCTTAAGGGTTCCAGTCACGCAAATATGAAGGAGTTGCGCTTTAATGCCGATGGAGGCGTATGGCGCGTGGCATTTGCTTTCGACTCGGAGCGCAAAGCGATAGTGCTTGTGGCCGGAGACAAGGGCGGGATGCCAATGGACCGCTTCTACCTCGGCCTCATCCGGGTTGCAGACGAACGGTTCAACCAGCATTTGAATAAGCTTAACGCCAAGCAAAGGAAAAGGAATGTCAGTAAGACTGGACGAGATTCTCAATGAGATGTCCGAGGATCGCCGGGCCCTCGTTTATAAACGAGCGCAGGAAATCCGGGAGGAAATCAATCTGCGCGAATTGCGCCGCCTCCGCAAATTGACACAGGCTCGGCTATCGAAAAAACTCAAGATAGGCCAAGAGGGAGTGTCGCGCATCGAGAAGCGCACAGACCTGTACCTTTCAACGCTTCGAAGTTTCGTAGAGGCCGTTGGAGGAACATTGTCGCTCATCGTCGAGTTTCCCGACCAAACTGCAGTGATGCTGGCCGGATTTGGCGAAAACCCGAGACAGAGGAAAAGCACAAATCGAACGAAGGAGAGCCCCAAGGAGTCATCTAAATCGAAGCCCAAAACTCGCCGTGCGGCATGACGCAAGGCGACCTGTTCAACAACCGCCAAACTATTACTATAAAGTAAAGAAAAACAATGACTTATTTACCATGATTCACCTTGCTGAAAGTGTCCTCAAACGGGTAAAATGACAACATAGCCCACGGAGCCCGGCCCCGCTTTCTCCGGACCCTTTCTGCCGCCTTCTCGCGGGCTTTGAAAAGACCCTATGGCCGACGACAAGAATCCCCTTCTCCCTCTCGATGGCGGCACGCCGCCCAACGGTGGTACCAACATCATTCCCATCAATATCGAAGAGGAGATGCGCCGGTCGTATCTCGATTATTCGATGTCGGTGATTATCGGCCGTGCGCTGCCCAGCGCCCTCGACGGCCTGAAGCCGGTGCATCGCCGCGTGCTCTACACGCTGAGTGAGATGGGGCTCGAACACAACAAGAAATACGCGAAATGCGCCAAGGTCGTGGGCCAGGCCATGGGTGTCTACCATCCCCACGGCGACTCGGCTATTTACGACACGCTGGTGCGCATGGCGCAGCCGTTCACGCTGCGCTACACGCTGGTGGATGGGCAGGGAAACTTCGGCTCCGTTGACGGCGATCCGCCGGCGGCCATGCGTTATACCGAATGCCGCATGTCGCGCATCGCGGGCGAATTGCTCTCCGACATCGAGATGGAGACAGTGGATTTCACGCCCAACTACGACGAGTCCACGTTTGAGCCGGTCGTGCTGCCCACGCGCATTCCGAATCTCATCGTCAATGGATCGAGCGGCATCGCGGTCGGCATGGCCACCAACATCCCGCCGCATAATCTGACCGAAGTTGTGAACGCGGCCATCGAACTGGTGCAGAATCCGCACGCGGGCCTGGCCGAAGTGCTCAAGCATGTGCAAGGCCCCGACTTTCCTACCGGCGGTTTTCTCTACGGCAAGTCCGGCATTCCCCAGGCCTACAAGACAGGGCGCGGCCGATTCATGATGCGCGCCAAGGTGGCCACGGAAAACCTGACCAAGGAAAAACAGGCGATCATTGTCACCGAGATTCCTTACCAGGTGAACAAGTCCAAGCTCATCGAGCGCATCGCCGAGCTGGTCAACGAAAAAATCGTGGACGACATCAGCGACGTGCGCGACGAGAGCGATCGCGACGGCATGCGCATCGTCATCGAGCTCAAGCGCGGCGCGCAGCCTGAAATTGTGCTCAACCAGCTCTACAAGCACACGCAGATGCAAGAGAGCTTTTCGATGATCTTCCTCGCCGTACTCAACGGCCAGCCGCGGGAGCTCTCGCTCGACCAGGCCATCCGCGCCTTCATCGATCATCGCGTCGATGTGGTGCAGCGGAGGACGGTTTTCCTTTTGAAGAAGGACCGTGCCCGCGAGCACATCCTTGAAGGCCTGAAGATCGCGCTCGACAATCTTGACACCGTGATCCGCATCATTCGCGCTTCGGGTTCCCGCGTTGAGGCTCGCGAGAACTTGTATGCGTGGGGCAAGGGCAAAGAGATTGTGATCACGATCGATCGCGAGCGTCTGCCGCAAGAGGAAAAAGGCCTCACGCTCCGCCAGATCGACGCCATTCTCGAACTGCAGCTCTACCGCCTCACGCAGCTTTCCATCGACGAGTTGCTCAACGAGTTGAAGCAGGTGCGCGAGCGCATCGCCGAGTATGAATCGATCCTGGCCAGCGAAACGAAGTTGCGCGCTGTCATCGTGAAGGAGCTCGAAGAAGTCCGCGACAAGTATGGCGACGCGCGCCGCACGCAAATCGTGGACGAAAGCGCCGAGCTGCAGCTTGAAGACCTCATCGCCGACGAGCAGGTCGCCGTCACCGTCTCGCATCAGGGCTACCTCAAGCGCACGCCCATCAGCATCTATCGCCAGCAGCGCCGCGGTGGCACTGGGCGCACTGGAATGAAGACGCGCGAGGAAGATTTTGTCTCGCAGCTGATCGTCAATTCGACGCACGCATTTCTGCTGTGCTTCACCAACACCGGCCGTGTCTATTGGGTCAAAGTCTACGAGATTCCCGACGTGGGCGCGGCGGGCAAGGGCAAATCCATGCAGAGCCTGCTTGACCTGCAGCCAGGCGAGAACGTGCGCGCCATTCTGCCCGTGCGCGACCTCGAGGAAGAAGGCAAATACATCTTCTTCGCCACGCGCCAGGGCACGGTGAAGAAGACGCCGCTCAAAGACTTCTCCAACGTGATGGCGCGCGGCATCATCGCCATCGATATCGACAAGGACGATGAATTGATCTCCGCCGGCCTCACCAATGGCAAGCAGACCATCTTCCTCGCCACGCGCGACGGCATGGCCATCCGCTTCGACGAGCAATACGACCCAGAGCGCAGCGGCATCGGCTTGCGCCCCATGGGCCGCAATGCCGCAGGCAACCGCGGCATCTCGCTCAAGAAGGGCGACTACGTGATCGGCGCGGCCATCACCAACTCCGACCCCCTGCGCGAGAAAGAACGCGATGAGTGCGCCGAACGCCTAGGCCTCACTGACAAGCTCGCTGCGTTCCGCAAAGCCTATGCCGCCGCGGAAGAAGCCCTTACCAGGGCCAGGGAAGACCTCCGCAACAAGACGGTCGATCCCTCCGCCGTCTCTGCCGCTGAGAAGGCGCTCGAAAGCGCATGGAAGGCCATCAAGAGCCTGGACGACAAGCTGTGCGTGACCCAGCAGCTGATCCTCACCGTCACCGAGAACGGCTTTGGCAAGCGCACCGATGTGGACGAGTACCGCCTCACCGCGCGCGGCGCCCAGGGCGTCACCAACCTCAAGGCCACCGCGAAGGTGGGCAAAACAACGTCCATTCTGCTGGTCAACGAAATCAGCGAGCTGATGGTAATCAGCCAGTGGGGCAAGATCATCCGCATTGACACAAAGACAATCCGCGCCGCGGGCCGCGCCACGCAGGGTGTTCGCCTGCTGAACCTTGAGCCGGAAGACAAGGTGGCCGCTGCGGTGATCATCCCGCCGGAAGAACTGAAGGACGACGAGCCGACGCTGCTGCAGTAGGACGACGATTGGACGCGGTTGCCCCGTGCCTCGCTTCTGACACCTGGGATTTCGCATAGGGCCAGGATCGTGAGACTCGACAGGAAGTGCGTGAGGCGCTACACTTAACGCATGGTCAAGAGCTTTCGGCACGCCGGAATTGAGAAGTTCTTCAAGACCGGCAGCAAGGCAGGAATTCAACCTGCCCACGCCGCCAAGCTCTCCATACAGCTTTACGCCCTCGATGCGGCAAAATCTCCTGCCGACTTGAATACGCCGGGATGGCGTTTGCATCCGCTGAAAGGCGATCTCAAGGGTCATTGGTCCATCCGGGGCAATGGCAATTGGAGACTCACTTTCAGATTTGAGGGAGAAGACGCAATTCTCGTTGACTATCAGGACTATCACGGGAGCTAGAACCATGACGCAAATGTTCAATCCGCCTCATCCGGGCAAGGTGTTGCGCGAATACCTCGCAGATATGGACGTGACCACCGCCGCCAAGCGTCTGCATGTCTCGCGCACCACGCTCTCTCGCATTCTCAACGGAGCCTCGGGCATATCGGCGGATATGTCGCTGCGTCTGTCGGACGCGCTCGGAACCCACGCCAGCTTCTGGTACGATCTGCAGGCAGGCTACGATATGTGGCGAGCGTCCCACAAAAAGCGTCCCAAGATTCAGCGCTTCGATGTTGCGGCGTAGGGGCCTGCCTGGAAGACGCGGGCGCTGGGCCGGCGCGGTGATCTATCCGCCCGCCGCCACGCTTATCTCACTAGTCAGCACCAACCGCTCGCCGACCGAGAGATTTTCCCAGTTCCGTACCTTTTTCGCCAGGTGCTCCGGCACATAGGTATAGTCGAAACCCGCCTCGTCCATCGGCCAAACCTCTGACGAAATTGTATTCTCTCGCCGGCACGGCGAAGCGATACTCCGGCTGCAAAGATGGGCACACGAACCGCCCAACCCACTCACCACAGTTTAGGAGTTAGACTGGATCCGCCTCATTTGCGCGAGTGGAAGCGGCAGCGGCACAGGATCGGCCCGGAAGATTGGGCCGTCGGTCCGCAGGTCGCCTGTAACGACCCGCGGGCCGTGCTAACGCAAGGGAGGTGAGGACGATGAATGAGAGATCGTCCTGGATGCGGGTAGCTATCACCATCGCCATTGACTGGCGGTTCGTGACAGCACTCGTAACCCTCGTCCTGGCGCTACTGCTCAAGTAGCCAAACACCCCGGGAGGGTCCACTCCTTCCGGGACTGATCCAAGTATAGCAAAACTCTGTTTTCCAGATGACTCCAACGAGGGCTACAGCCGTGGAATGGGGAACCGCTACTCCGTCCAATCCTCCACGGTCAAGCCCTTCACGCGCTCAAACTCCCGCGTGTTCGCGGTAACCAAAATCAGGTTCCTGCTGAACGCCTGTCCGGCGATCAATGTGTCGTACTCATCGATGCGCCGGCCCTGCCGCTCTAGTTCGGCGCGATTTTCTCCAGCAGCCTGCGCATCCCGCTCAGAATAATCAAGCAGTGCAACTTCTCTGCTGAGGAATGCCGCAAGGGCGCGCGCGTTGTCGGCGACCAGTTGGCTCTTGGCCACGCCATACCAAAGTTCATGAGCAACGATTGAGGAAGTTGCCAGTAAAGCCTTGCTGCGTGTGGCCTGAATGAAACGCGTGCGAACTCTGGGGGATGTTCCATTGATCAGGGCAATGCAGACGTTTGTGTCAAGCAGATAGCTCACTTGAAATACTCACGAATGGGCGCGAGATTTTGTTTGCGCCCTTCGGGAAAAAGCGGATCGCCTTTCAGCGCATCGATACGCGCGAACCACTCCTCGACAGATTCCTTCTCGACAGGCGGCACTGGCTCGATAAGGACGCCCGCACCCATGCGCCTGATCAGCACCCTGTCGCCCTCGAAGCGAAATTCCTTGGGAAGTCGCACGGCTTGGCTGCGGCCGTTCCAGAATAGCTTGGCGTCGAACGGCTTCGTCTTTGCTTTGGCTGTCATCCGGCCGCCCTCCCCAGAGTCTCTATAAAAAGTATATACCAAATCGACAGAGACGCATTCGCGTCTCTGGGTACGAGCCGAAAAGGGGCGCATCCAGCGGCCCCTGTTATCGGACGCAGGCGCACCTTCGCAGGTACTCGCACGCGAGCACACCGTGAAATACACTGGAATTGCTCTGGATTCTCCGCACTCCCTCTCATGCGCCGAACCTCCTTCATGGTTCTCGTGCTGGCCATTCTCTTTTTGGCCATGACCAGCGGTGTGCCGGCATTGCATGCGCAGGCTCGGTCTACCGCTCGTGCCGGGAAGGTTCCGGCCACGCGCCCAATGCCGCACGCCCAGCGCAAGCCTTACCATCGCTCCGCGGTTCAAGCTGCCGGGCGCAGACGCAGTAGCGTGTCGGGATGCCCGGCAGTGCGGCACGCAGGCCGCCGGACCCGTTTTGCGCCCTCGCGCAGCGGGCAGACCGTTGCCCGGACCCGGACAATGCGGTCTGAACAGTCTTTCAAGCGGGGGCCTGTGGAACCGGACCAGATTCGCGAGACACAGCGGCAAAACGCAACAATCATCGAGACGGCCGACGGGCAAGGCGTTGCACAGGGGCCCGGCCTCCCCTCCCTGCCCGCGCCGACTGACGCGCCTGCGGCCGCGCCCGCATTTCTGACCGTGAGACGTGCGGCCATGCCGCCGCCGATGCGCGGTTCTCTCAATTCTCTCGAGCGTCAAAACGAAAAAGCGGAAGCCGAGGGGCTGGAGCGGATCGAGGACGAAGACGATCTTTCCGACCGCATTTCGCGGAAGCTGCTGGTTCCGATTCCAGTTTCGGCGGCGCTCACGGTGAACGGCAACCTGCCGGACCATCATCGCTATTGCCGGCCCTGGACAGCGCAGTTCCTTGCCGACCTGGCGCGAGCCCATACGGCACAGTTTCACAGTTCATTGGAAGTGAGCTCGGCGGTGCGGACCGTCGACTACCAGAAGCGGTTGATGGCCGTGAACGGCAATGCCGCGGCGGCCGAAGGCGATGTTGTGAGCCCGCACCTGACTGGTGCCACAATCGACATTGCCAAGAGCAGCCTGACCCGCCTGGAGATCGGCTGGATGCGCTATTGGCTTCAGCCGTTGCAGGCCGCGGGCAAGATCGACGTGGAAGAGGAGTTCCAGCAGTCCTGCTTCCACATCACGGTATACAAAAGCTATGTTCCGGCCAGACCGGCGAGCTCGATAGCGCAGGCAAGGCACGGTCCGCCCGCAACCGGACAGCCGGGAAGCGGTCAACCGAAAGTGACGCCGTCGAAGACCAGGCAAGTCAGCCGCGATGTGGCCAGCGCTACGCCGGCACTGGGTCGATAGGCTCGACAATTCTACAGGCAGCCGGTTGAGGCCGGAAATTGATTGGTTATTTCCCGCAAATCAGGGGTACAATCGCGGGCAACAACATTTCCTGTGCGCAGTTGCGCCGAATCAGCCAACGCGCCGCGAAAGCATTCCAACAAAAATGCAATCGCAGGCGCGAGCTTCCGGCCTCACTGTGCGCAAGAAATGGATCCAGCCGAGGCGGCAATTCGAGAGGCGAAATCATGAGCGATCTGGAAGTTCAAACTGTGGCCGAAATCCCCGCGGGGCCCGGCCTTTCACAAGTGCAACGCGTAACAAACATCTTTTCCGCGCCGTCGAAGACTTTTGAAGACATCAAGCGGGGCAACAGAAGCTGGTGGCTGCCGTGGGTGATCCTCGCCATCTTCGGCTACCTGTTCTTTGCGGTCGTCGTTTCTCGCGTCACCATGCAGACCGTTGTCGACAACCAGTCGAAGTTGATGAGCGAGTCGCAGCAAGAGAGGATGGCCCAGATGCCTGCCGACCAGCGGGCGGTGACTGCCAAGTGGACGCTCTATATCACGGAAGGTGTCTTCGCTGCCGGCCCGGTCTTCGTGCTACTTGTCGCGGCCGTCGTCTCATTGGTCCTGTGGGGAACCATCAACTTCGTTTTCGGAGGCAAGGCTTCTTTCGGAGCCGTCTTCGCGGTCTGGTTCTTCGCCAGCTTGCCGGAAGTCTTCAAAACTCTCCTGGGCATCGTCGCGATTTATGCGGGGGGCACGGCGGAGACCTTCAACATCAAGAATTATGCGCCCACCAACGTGGCTGCCTTTTTGCCTGTGATGGAGACCAACAAGGCGGTGTACGCGCTGGCCAACTCGATCGACGTCGTCACCATCTGGACGCTGATCCTGATGGGCATGGGGATTGCAATCGTGGCCGGAGTAAAACGCAGTTCCGGCTACATCGCGGTATTTGGATGGTGGGCGATCGTGGTGCTGATCGGCGTGGGCGTCGCGGTGATCCAAGGCTGACGGAGCGCACCCAAGATCGAAAACAAACAGCGCGAAATCCCTGATCGGATTCGCGCTGTTTTGTGCTTAGAGGATGAAAGCTCTGAATTACTCCGTCCAGCGGCGCATAACAAGCGTGGCGTTGATGCCGCCGAAGCCGAAAGAATTCGACAGGGCCACATCGAAGCTGTGATCGACGGCCACATTGGGCACGTAGTCCAGGCGGCACTCCGGGTCCGCGCTGTCAAGGTTGATGGTCGGCGGCAGCTTCTGGTTCACAAGCGCCAACACCGAGATGCCGGCTTCCAGTCCGCCCGCGCCGCCGAGCAGGTGGCCGGTCATGGATTTGGTGCCAGAGACCTTGAGGTCTCCGCTCAGCGCGTGCTCGCCGAAAACCAGTTCAATGGCGCGCGACTCATTGCCGTCGCCCGCCGGCGTTGACGTCGCGTGGGCATTCACATAGCCCACTTCTTCCGGCTCAATCCCCGCGTCTTTGAGCGCGGCTCTCATGCTGCGCTGCGCGCCCTGGCCTTCCGGAGCGATGCCCGTCATGTGATAGGCGTCGGCACTCATGCCGTAACCGATCACTTCGGCAAGAATCTTCGCGCCGCGCGCCCTAGCGAATTCCAGTTCTTCAAGAATCAGAATGCCCGCACCTTCGCCGATGACGAAGCCGTCGCGATCCTTGTCGAACGGGCGGCTCGCCTTGGTGGGCTCGTCGTTGCGGGTGGAGAGCGCGCGCATGGCGGCAAATCCGCCCACGGAAAGCGCCGTGACAGACGCCTCGGCGCCGCCGGCAATCATCACGTCGGCATCGCCGTGCATGATCATGCGCACCGAGTCGCCGATGGAGTTGGCGGATGTGGCGCAAGCCGTGGCAGTTGCCGAGATGGGGCCCTTGGCGCCATAGCGAATGCTGATATTTCCGGCCGCCATGTTCACGATAACCGCGGGAATGAAGAAGGGCGAGATCTTCCGCGGGCCCCCTGCGAGCAGGTTGCTGTGCTCGCGCTCAATGATCTCGAAGCCGCCGATGCCGGAGCCGATAAAGACGCCGACGCGTTCGGCGATCTCCGGAGTGATCTCAAGGCCGGATTGAGCCAGGGCCTCCGCGGTGGCGGCGAAAGCAAAATGGATGAAGCGGCCCATCTTGCGAGATTCTTTTTTGTCCACGAAGTTCAGCGGGTCAAAGTTCTTGACCTCGGCGGCAAAGGTGACGGAAAAGCCAGCGGTGTCGAAGCCCTGAATCGGCGCCATGCCGCTGGCCCCGGCCAACAGCTGCCGCCAGACCTCGGGAGCGGTGTTGCCCACACCGCAGACCAGCCCCAGGCCGGTGACAACGACTCTGCGGGATGAATTGGACAAGGGTTACTTGCTGCCTTTCGCGTTCTTCTCGATGTAATCGATCGCGTCCTTGACGGTCTTGATCTTCTCCGCGTCTTCGTCGGGAATCTCGAGATCGAAGGCTTCTTCGAACTGCATTACCAGCTCCACCACGTCGAGCGAATCGGCGCCCAGGTCTTCCTGAAAGCTGGCGCCGGGGGTGACTTCGGCTTCGTCCACCTGCAACTGCTCGACAATGATCTGCTTCACTTTCTCTTCAACGGCCATGCGTGAATCTCCTCAGTATTTTCTGGAACTTCAAGAATCTGTCCGGGCAAAGCGCAAACCCGTTCGCCTGCTTACGATAACGGCCCAAGGCAGGGGAACACAACCACTGCGCCGAAAAAATCGCGAACAACCCCGGAAACTTCAAGTTTACCGGGAGGGTGGGGGTGTGTAAAGGCGAGGGCAGGGATCAGGGATCGGCGGTCAGGGATCAGGGATCGGCGGTCAGGGATCAGGGATCGGCGGTCAGGGATCAGCGCAAAGGGAATCGGCGCAAGCGGCAATTTGTGCGGGAAATGCACAGGCGGAAGGCGTACATTAGGCGAAGCGGGGAAATGAGAAATGCAACCTTTGATTGTCGGGGCGATTGCCGCATTTGCCGGAGTGCTGCTCGGCTTTTGGTTGAGAAAAAACTCGGGTCAGGCGGAGAGAGGGCTTCTTCGGGAGCAAATGAAGGGTCTGGAGGAGGAAAAAGCCAGGCAAGCCATCGATGCCAAGGGACTGCAAGAAACGATTACGAGGCTGACAGGCGAACTCGGGACTGCGGAAGCGAACGTAACAGCGGAAAAGAATAAATACGTCCAGATGCAGGCCGATATCGAGAAGGTCTTCGGGGATATCGCGGCAAAAGCGTTGAGTGCCAACAACCAGAGCTTCCTTACCCTTGCCAAGCAGGAACTCGGCGGTCAAAGTGATGCGGCAAAGCAGACGCTTGAGGCCAAGGAACTGGCAATCAAGAATCTGTTGGATCCGCTTGGAGCAGCGCTCAAGAGCCTCGATGAACAGACACGCGCGATGGAAGTCGCACGTTCAGGCGCTTATTCCGAGGTTAAGACTCTTGTCGAGGGCATGCAGAGTTCCATTCCGGCTTCTCTCAACGCATTGAAAACTGAGACTGCGCAGCTGATTACGGCGCTGCGGGCTCCAAAGACGCGCGGCAACTGGGGAGAATTGCAGCTCAAACGCTGTGTGGAGTACGCCGGGATGGTGCAGTACTGTTCCTTTTCCGAGCAGGTTAGCGCTCGCGATGAAGACGACAAGATGCTTCGCCCGGATATGACCATCCAATTGCCGAACGGTCGTGAGATTGTCGTGGATGCCAAGACACCTCTGGATGCATTCCTGGATGCCAGCAGCGTGACCGACGCTGCTACACAAGCGCTTCGCTTTGCGGCCCATGCGCAGCGGGTCAGGACGCATCTGAAAGAGTTGTCGGGGAAGGCCTATTGGAAGCAGTTCGAGAAAGCTCCGGATTTTGTTGTCTGTTTCTTGCCCAGCGAGGCGCTGTTTAGCGCGGCGCTTGAGTCCGATCCGTCGCTTATTGAATTCAGTGCACAGAACAATGTGGTCATGGCTACTCCAACCACCCTGATTGCCCTGCTTCGGGCGGTCGAGTTTGGTTGGCAGCAAACGGAGATTACCAAAAACGCGAAAGCCATTCACGAGATGGGCAGAAAGATTTACGAGAAACTCGTCGTGGCTCAAGTCCACCTTACAAGACTCGGAAACGCAATTGGCAATAGCGTCGATCACTTCAACAGGTTCCTCGGAACGGTCGAAGGCAAGGGGGGAGTTTTCTCTTACGGTCGGCAACTTGGAGAATTGGCCCACTCCGACGGGGAGCTGGCGGAGATTGCGAAGCTGCAACACGAAGTCCGGGAGATGGAATCGAAAGAGTGGTCCCAGCCGTTGCTAGCCATCGCTGCGAGCGATTCTGAATCCGACCGTTCGAATGGTTAGGTATACCCCGCGAATGCCACCCGCATGCGTTTTGCCGTGCCGCACTATTTTCGTGTACACTACTTCAATATGCGCAACATCACCCTCAGCGCCGAAGACGAGCTCATTGACCGAGCGCGCCTCGTCGCACGAGAGCGTCACACCACGCTGAATGAGGCCTTCCGTGAGTGGTTGAAGCAATTCACTTCCAGCAACGGGAACGTTGCGGCCTTCGACGACCTGATGGATCGCCTGAAGGATGTAAATGCCGGCCGGCATTTCACCCGGGACGAACTGAATGAACGATAGATGTTTCTTAGACGCGAACATCTTCATCTACTCGATTGATCGACGTGACGCGGTCAAGGAGCTCAAAGCAACAGAATTGATTCGCGACAGCCTGAGTTCTCTCCGAGGTATCGTGAGCTTTCAGGTGGTGCAGGAGTTTTTCAACGTCGCTCCAAAGCGCCTGGTGGCGCCCATGTCGATCGAATCAGCCCAACTCTACCTGGAGCGAGTCTTCCTTCCGCTCTTGCGGGTCCATTCCTCAGCGGCCCTGTACCGTGACGCTCTTGCATTTCAGAGCCGTTACGAATTGAGCTGGTATGACTCCCTGATCGTTTGTGCCGCGCTGCACGCGGAATGCACGACCTTATACTCCGAAGACCTACAACACAATCAAAAGTTTGGAAAGCTCCGCATCGTCAATCCATTCTTGTAAGCCGCCGCGCTGCTACGCCTTGAACGCCTCCCGCATCCGCTTCCAGGTAATGTCCAGCTCTTCCGGCAAAACACGTGATTCGGCCACCGTCGTCATGAAGTTGGTATCGCCGGCCCAGCGAGGCAGCGCGTGCAGATGCAGATGCCCGGCCACGCCGGCGCCGCCTGCCTTGCCGACGTTGAGACCGAAATTGAAGCCGTGCGGGTTGTAGAGGTCCTGCAGAACCAACTCGGTGCGTTGTGCCAGGTCCATCAACTCGTGTGCGGCGTCTACAGGCAGCGCTGAGAGCCGGTCGAGGTGGGCGTAGGGCACCACCATCACATGGCCCGAGGTGTAGGGATAGGCGTTCAGGCAGATAAAGCAGTGCTTTGCTCGCAGGATCAGACCGCCGGCGGCCTCCGCTTCTTCCGGCTTCATGCCGTTGGCGATGGCGTGGTCGATGGAGGCGACCAGGTTGCAGAAAACGCAGCCCAGGTCGCCCGGCCACGCGGACAGGCTCGAAGGGACGCCGGGGCGCGGTGCGCCGTCCGTCGCGGTCACGTAGGCGTAGCGCCAGGGAGTCCAAAGGTGGTCCATAGGGGTATGTCGCGAATGGAGGAGCGCGGCGTTCAAACCAGTATAGAGTGCTCGCTGCCCGGGGCGTGACTCGCTGCGAATTGGGATGGCAAATCCCGCAAAACCGAGACCGCCCGCGCCGCTTCCGTCAGTTTTCTCACTTTGCGGGACGCTGATTTCAAAATGGACCGGACTAGCAACATGCACGCAAGTCCATTGAATTGCGGGCGTCTGTGTGAAAATCCGGTCGCAACCGAGGTTTTGGCGTTGCGCGGTCAAACTGTTGGATTGACGCGGGAAAGATGAGGTTGCTACACTTGAAAGCGTAGCTTGCTGCGCGTATTCCCGCAGTAAGTTGCGGCCGCCCTCCAGCAAGCCGTTGCCTGCCGGGTGTATCCCAAGGACACTTCGACTCCAGCGCAACAGGCTGGGAGAACTGTCCCTTGGCTTGACTCACCGGTGCAGTCATAAAAGGTCAGTGGCAGGGATGCGGTCATGTAGGCAAGCCCGTCCGCGTCTGTCGCGGCGCGGGAGCCACTCCCAGCGGCAGGCAATAGGCGTCGCGGGAGCAAGGAATTCCGGAGCATCAGTGATGGCAAACGTCCTCAATCCCGAACCCGAGAGCATAACCCTGAACACCGAATTGGAAACCCCCACCCTTGAACCTGCGACGGAGCTTGAGCGGCCGTTGTATGAATCCACGTCCAACACCGAGACCGCCGAAGCAGTAGCAGCAGTCGAACCAACCGCGCTGGACGCCGATGCCCTAACCGAGCCTCAAGCCGAGGCCGCGCCGCAAGCAGAAGCCGCGACCGCGGATTTGGGCGAACTGGCCGCTCCCGTAGAAGGCCCACCGGCAATCGAGCCCGCTGATACTGCCCAGCAAGAGACAATTCAAGCGCAGGCTGAGCCGGCGCATGAATCCCACGGTCTTGAATCCATGGACGACTTCTCCGCCGCACTGGCCGCTTTTGAGCGCGAGCAGGCCGCCGAAGCCGCCGCGGTTGAAGCCTATGGGGACAAAGTCGTCTCAGGCACCGTGCTCAAAGCGACCGACAAGCACCTGGTTGTCGACGTGGGCTTGAAGTCCGAGGGGCTGGTGCCCATCGAGCAGGTTCTCGACCACACCGGCGCCGTGCGCTTCAATCCCGGCGACGTGATCGACGTGGTGATCGAGCGCGAAGAGCCGGAAGGCGGCTACCTGGTGAGCTTCGAGAAGGCCCAGCGCTTTCGCGTCTGGGACGTGATCGAGAAGGCCGCCAACGACAAGACTCCGGTGATGGGAACCGTGATCAGCCGCGTCAAGGGCGGGCTCACGGTCGACATTGGCCTGAAGGCGTTTTTGCCCGGTTCGCAGCTTGAAATCCGCCCCGTGCGCAATCTGGATGGCTATCTGGGCCAGCAGATCGAAGTCCGCGTTATCAAGCTGAACAAGAAGCGCGGCAACGTTGTCGTCAGCCGTAAAGAAATCCTCGAAGAGGAACAGACCGCCAAGCGCTCCACTACATTGGAGCAGTTGGGCGAGGGCGCCGTGCTCACCGGCACGGTGAAGAACCTCACCGACTACGGCGCGTTTGTCGACCTCGGCGGCATCGACGGCCTGCTGCACATCACCGATATGAGCTGGGGCCGGCTTACGCATCCCCGCGACCTGGTCAATGTGGGCGACGAGATCCAGGTCAAGGTGCTCAAGTTCGACAAGGACAAGCAGCGCGTTTCCCTGGGCTTCAAGCAGTTGACGCCCGACCCGTGGCTCGACGCCACGGAGCGGTATCCTGTCGGCGCGCACGTCAAGGGCCGCGTGCTTTCGGTTACCGATTACGGCGCGTTCGTCGAGCTCGAGCAGGGCATTGAAGGCCTGGTTCACCTCTCAGAGATGACCTGGTCCAAGCGCCTCAAGCACCCCTCCAAGCTGGTCAAGCCGGGCGACGAGGTCGAGACGGTCGTTCTCAGCGTGAACCCGGCAGACCGCCGCATCTCGCTGGGCATGAAGCAGCTGCTCGACAACCCCTGGGAAAACCTCACCGAGCGTTATCCCGCAGGGACCGTGGTCGAAGGCCGCGTGCGCAACCTTACCGACTTTGGCGCCTTCATCGAAATTGAAGACGGCATCGACGGCCTGGTGCACGTCTCCAACCTGAGCTGGACCAAGCGCGTCAAGCATCCGTCGGAAGTGGTCAAGAAGGGTGAGAAGGTGAAGGCAGTCGTTCTCGGCGTCGAGCCGCAGAACCGCCGCCTCTCGCTTGGCATCAAGCAGTTGCAGCCCGATGTGTGGGAGAGCTTCTTCGCCACCCATCGCGTGGGTGACATCGTTCACGGCAAGGTGCTCAGGACGGCGCAGTTCGGCGCGTTCGTCGAGATCGCGGAGGGCGTGGAGGGTCTGTGCCACATCTCCGAGGCAGGCGACGAGGCAGGCGGCGCGTCCAAGCTTGAAACCGGCATGGAGCACGACTTCAAGATCATCAAGATCAACGTGGAAGAGAAGAAGGTAGGCCTCAGCCTGCGCGCGGTCACCGGCCACGAAGCCAGCCGCGAGCACGTAGAAAAATACAAGGCCGAAAGCCAAAGCCACGGCGAACGCGGCGGCAGCCACAAGGCCCCGGTCTCCAGCTCAACCACCACCCTTGGCGACCTGATCAACTGGAAGAGCGAGCGCGAGGGCTAATCCGGCTTAACCGAACAACGCAGAACGGCCAACCCTAGGGTTGGCCGTTCTGCATAATACGTTTCCCCAGGCAAGTCTTCTAGCGGAGCCTCATTGCGTTCCCGACCGCCTGAAATAGTTGTTGTTTGACGCGATACCTCCCGGCGGAAGCGGCCCGTGGACGATTGCCGCGGCAAGGGGGGCGTCTGTAGACTGTAGACCACCGCGAGACACAGGCTCGTGTACTCATTCTGGCCAGTGGGGCCGCTCTTGTTCAACGTGTGAAATGGTGGCGCAGTGGAGCAGGAATTCCTGAAGCCAAAATTGAAAGGCGAACGCTTCCAGGGCGCCACTGTGCCTTTGGAGATTTTGAAGGACTTCTCGGCTCTCCAAGAGATGCTGGTCGAAGTCGCGAAATGGGAGTTTCGGAAGAATCACCCAGACCGGGAGAGGATCCCACGCAACTTCGCCGAAGGGGTGGACCTGCGCCTCACATCTCTGGAAGAGGGCTGCGCGATACTAACCATTAGCCTCGTCTTCGCCAGCCTATTTCCCACATCGAGCAATCTGACCTATTTCGAGCAAGCGAAGACGGACATCGTTGAGGCCATTGCGTCCGCCGAGCAGGGATCCCAACCACTCCTCCCGCCAAATCTGCTGAATTATTTTGATCGTTTTGGACGGGGATTGCGCACTGGCGAGTCGATTTCATTCGAGCGTCAAAGCGGGTATGCGAACCTAACGCCGGATACCAGGAAAGAGTTGATGCGCCACGCTCAGGCCAAAGAATGGACTGAAGAAGCCGCGTTGCGAGTCAGGATTCCAGAAGTCGACAAGGGTCGAAGCAGCTTTGAAATGGAACTCACTAACGGCACAAAGCTCAAGGCGGAGCTCGGTGACTTATATCAGAGCGCCATTCTAGAGGCCTTCGGAAATTACAACACCGGCCGTGACGAATACGTGTTAATCCAAGGAATTCTGAGGAAAGATCGAAATAATCATCTGAAAAGCTTCGAGTCAATTGAGCACGTCACTCCGCTCGACCCACTCGATATTTCCTTGCGCCTCGAAGAGTTGGCTAAGCTCGGCGACGGCTGGCTCGACGGCAAGGGGCATGCTGCCACGAAGGATCAGCTTAACTGGCTGGCCGGCGCATTCCAGTTGAACCTCGATACAGAATTGCCGCTACCCTACCTTTATCCCACGGCGGAGGGCGGGGTTCAGGCCGAGTGGAGCCTAGGCGATTGGGAAGTCTCTCTCGATATTGACCTCGAAAGCCGTCAGGCTGCATACCAAGCCCTGCGTCTGACAGATAAATCCTGTACCGAGATCACGCTCACACTTGACAAACAAGAGGGGTGGAGCCAGCTCAATTCAGAGCTCAAACAAATTGAGAATGGCAGGAATGAGGAGTTGCCGAGTGGAATCTGAAACGCTCCTGCTCCGCCAAATCCACCCCAGCTTCGTGCAGAATGGGAGGCCTACCTCGCAGGCGTTTCGTCCTACCCCAAAAGACGAATGGTTACTGTCAGTGGAGGACGGAAGCAGAATCCAGCCAACAGCTTCGTGGGAGCGCTTCACAGCTTCCGCCGACCGCAGATCAGCCGGGGTCATGGCAATTACCCCTGCGGAATGTTCAGCAGAGGCGCTTCCAGTCATTGAGGACGGAATGCCATTTCCAGAGCATTGCTCGGTCGATTTCTCAAGCCTCACAATGAATTCGGTTGAGAAGAAGGCCAAGATACTTACTCGGCATGCGGTCAAGCGTGATTGGCTCTTCAGAGATTTTCAACAAGCCTGAGACCCAAGAATCCCACGATTGCAACAGCTGATCGAGGTTTCTGTGCACTTCTGGAAAATCGTTCTTATTTAGAGTACAATTGTTCTCGAAATGAGAACGGTACACACGTCTATCGGAGACTTGGTATTTGGACAGACCAGAGGCAGACTTCTGGCCCTCCTATACGGCGCGCCCGACGAGTCCTTCTACGTCCGCCAGATCGCTCGCCAGATCGAGACAAGCGCAGGGAGCGTCCAGCGGGAGCTTGCCCTGCTCACCGATGCCGGCCTGATCGAACGTTCGGTTCTGGGCGCTCAGGTGTTCTATCGGGCGAATCGGGAACATCCGGCTTTCCCGGAACTCCGCGCTCTGCTCGCGAAAACTACCGGCGTCTTTCAGCTTCTCAAAACTGCGCTTGCGCCCCTCGCGGCTCGAATCGACTTTGCCTTTGTTTATGGCTCGGTCGCTCGCGGCGAGGAGAAGGCCGCAAGCGACATCGACCTGATGGTGGTAGGGGCCGTTTCGCTCGATGAAATTCTGGACGCGCTGAGTCCGTTGGAGAAGTCATTGCGACGTCCTGTGAACCCGACTATCTATTCCCTTCAAGACCTGAAGAAGAGAATTCGATCGGGCAATCACTTTTTACGTTCGCTGGAGAACACGAAAAAGGTATTCTTGATCGGCGACGAAGATGGGTTTAGTCATCATGGAGTGACCGGCCCAATGCGCTGACCGTGGGTTAGGCTGTGATTCAGGAAGGAAGCACAGTTCAGAGCCACAAGCGGAGAGGGACCGGTCATGAAGGAAAAGGTACGATTTTTGGG
>Ga0302320_10007266_pt1 | contig 24412 bp, 18 predicted proteins | sample Bog_T0_3_FD_202130 | JGI IMG/M metagenome (GOLD analysis project Ga0302320, IMG submission 202130) | Peat permafrost microbial communities from Stordalen Mire near Abisko, Sweden - Bog_T0_3 | ecosystem: Environmental > Terrestrial > Soil > Wetlands > Peat | place: Sweden: Abisko, Stordalen Mire...
TCTCCGCAAAGCGGGGCTGGCAGAGGCGGTGGGAGACGAGGATGAATGGCTAAGAAAGACTCCAAGAACATTGTGAAGGCGCGCGCGGCTGTAACCAAGCCGGCGTATGCGCTGCCTGAGGCCGTAGGGCTGCTCAAGCAGGTGAAGTTTGCCAAGTTCGACGAGACCGTCGATCTAACCATGCGTTTGGGCGTGGATACCCGGCACGCCGACCAGATGGTCCGCGGCACCGTGGTGTTGCCGCATGGGCTGGGCAAAACCAAGATTGTGGCCGTGATCGCCTCGGGCGACCGGCAAAAGGAAGCCACGGCGGCGGGCGCCGACTTTGTGGGCGGCGAAGAGATGGTGGAGAAGATCCAGAAGGAAAACTGGACCGCCTTCGACGCGCTGATCGCCACCCCGGACATGATGAAGGTGGTCGGCCGTTTGGGTAAGGTTCTCGGCCCCAAGGGCCTGATGCCGAATCCCAAGACGGGAACGGTTACCTTGGACGTAGCCTCGGCGGTGAAGGAAATCAAAGCCGGCAAGGTGGAGTTTCGCGCCGACAAGACAAGCCTGGTGCACGTGCCGGTGGGCAAGCTGAGCTTCGACCCGCAAAAGCTGGTGGACAATGCGACCACGGTGATTGGGGCGATTGTGCGCAGCAAGCCTTCGGCGGCCAAGGGTAAGTACATCAAGAGCGTTACGTTGAGTTCGACGATGGGCCCCGGGGTTCCGCTGGATTCGGCGGTTGCCGACGCGGCAGGCAAGCACTAAAAGCAGGGATCAGGTTTCAGGGGGCAGGGATCAGTTGATTCCGTGGTCCGATGGGCAGTTTGCCTGAGCTGGAAAAGATCTGAAGGATTAGCGGCCTGAAGAAGGCAAGATGAGGGGCGTTAGGAGCAGAGGCTGGGATCGGCGACTTATTGGACTGAGCCCTGATCTCTGACCACTGAACCCTGTCGCAGCGGAGCGAAGACAATGGCAATTTCGAAGACAAAGAAGAACGAAAAGGTTGCGCTGCTTGCCAGCGAACTGGAGAACTCGACGACCGCGATCGTCGGCACATTTACCAAGCTGACTGTGGCCAAGGATTTTGAGCTGCGCAAGGTGATTCGTGACGCGGGCGGCAAGTATCGTGTGGTGAAAAACAAGCTGGCGGCGGTTTCCGGCAAGGGCACCAAGGTGGAGGCGGCGCTCAAGGGTTTGAAGGGCGTGAACTCCGTCGCGTTTACTTCGGGCGATCCGGTGGCTTTGGCCAAGGTGTTCTCCAAGTGGGCGGGCGACAACGCGGAGTTCCAGTTCAAGCTGGGCATCGTGGACGGCAAGCTGCTGGATGTGGCGGAAGTAAAGGCTCTGGCGACCATGCCGGGCAAGGAAGAGCTGTTCTCGAAGCTGCTGTTCCTGATCAACGCGCCGGCGCAACGTCTGGCAACGGTTCTGAACGCAACCGGCCGCGGTTTGGCGGTGGTTCTGGGCCAGGGCGTGGAGAAGGAAAAGTTTGCGGGAGCGGCTTAAAAGCCGCGAGCTATTAGCTTTCAGCCTCTTCGTGCGGAAGCCGAGATTGTTGGCTTGGCCCCCGGAGCGAACTGAAAGCTGACAGCTAAGAGCTGAAAACTGTTTTTAAGAGATTTGGCTGTACGGCAGGCTTGAAAGTGCGCGGGTCTGGCGCATCGGAAACTTTCGGTCTGGATGGATGGCCGGCCGGCAACACACATTTCAAACGATTCTGAATGGAGAATAAAATGGCGGATCTGGCGCAGTTGGAAGAACAGATTGTATCTCTGAGCCTGCTGGAAGCAGCGGCTCTGGTGAAGAAGCTTGAAGAGCGGCTTGGCGTTTCGGCGGCAGCGGCGGCCCCGGTGGCGGTTGCGGCCGGCGGCGGCGCGGCAGCAGCTCCGGCGGTCGAAGAGAAGACCGAGTTCCAGGTCATTCTCAAAGACTTCGGCGCGAACAAGATCAACACCATCAAGGCCGTTCGCGAAGTGACTTCGTTGGGTCTGAAGGAAGCCAAGGACCTGGTCGATGGCGCCCCCAAGGCGTTGAAGGAGTCGGCGACCAAGGACGAGGCCGAGGCGATCAGGAAGAAGTTCGAAGGCATCGCAACCATCGAAATCAAGTAGTTCCGTAATGGCGTTACCGGTTCCGGTTCAGGGTCGACGCGTTCAAGGCGCCGACCCCGACGGGATTAATTTTGCGGAACTTGCAAGAGCGGCACGGACGCGCTAAGATGTTCATTGCGCGTCTTTCCGGCTCATCTCGGTCACCGAGAAATGGAGCGGAGCTGGGTAATGCGTCTTGTGGACATGTGGAGTGGCACGGAAATATCCGTAAGCCGGAGCTGAGCCAAGCACTCTGGTGGCGGTTGCGTGCGGTGTTTAAGTGCTTTCGGGTCAATAACCTGTGCTGCGCGTTGAGGGGCAGGCGTTGACGGTGGGCAAGCGAGCGGCAGAAGCGAGCTTTGGGATCTGCGAGAGAAGCGCAAGAGAATTCGGTTGGGAGCACAGGCATTGGGCCGCGCTCGTGAGGCATTGCGTCCTTGCGGGCCATTTGTGTCTCTCGACGGCGACCACGAAGGGGAAGGCGCCTTCGTGCAATTAGGTCGCGTGATTTTTGACGGGTTCATCCCGAGGCGCTCGCTTCTTTCGATTGTGCGCAGTCTAGCGCACTGGCCGGAAATTCGGCAATGCCCAAAACGCACGGCTCGCTGCAACTCTACGGGGATGTGCTTGGCGTGAACATGAATGGGCCCGCCAGGTGTGTGGATTGGCAGGCCTGAAGCGCATGGGTGGGACTGGTTTCTGAGTATTTTCCAGTCTGGTTGATTCAGTATTTCTACAGGGAGTAGCCGTTGCCCCGAGACTCGGGCGGCGGCCCGGCACTGGCCCGAACCTTTGGGCGCATCCGGAACGATGAGCCTCAGGAGTGAACATGCCGAACGAGAAGCGCGCGATCCGCAGCAGGCTCGATTTTTCCAAGATCCCTACCGCAACCCAAATCCCCAACCTGATTGAAGTGCAGCGCCGCTCCTATGAGCGTTTCCTGCAGATGGACAAGCTTCCGAACGAACGCGACGACTCGGGTTTGCAATCGGTTTTTGTCTCCGTGTTTCCGATCTCCGATTTCCGCGGCATCTCGCAGCTGGACTTTGTCGATTTCTCGATCGGCAACTGGGAGTGCAAGTGCGGCCACTTGAAAGGGCTGCATCACCTGCGTACGGCCTGCGTGCATTGCGGGGCCATGGTGATCACCGACCCGTTTCTTCCCGGCGATGTGCTCTGCCAGAAGTGCGGCACGTACAACAAGAACACGCCGGACTTCTGCAACAAGTGCGGCGACCCGGTCAGCTTGCAGTTGAAGTACGACCAGCAGGAATGCGAAGAGCGCGGCATGACCTTCTCCGCGCCGCTGAAGGTCACTGTGCGTCTGACCATCTACGAGAAGGACGCCGAGACAGGCACCAAATCCATCCGCGACATTAAAGAGCAGGAAGTGTTCTTCGGCGATATTCCACTGATGACGCCGAATGGCACCTTTATTGTGAACGGCACGGAGCGCGTCATCGTTTCGCAGTTGCACCGTTCGCCGGGCGTGTTCTTCGAGACCGCGAACAACCGCACCTACTTCCTGGGCAAGATCATTCCCTATCGCGGATCGTGGGTGGAGTTCGAGTACGACCAAAAGAACACGCTCTATGTGCGCATCGACCGCAAGCGCAAGTTCCTCGGCACCATCTTCCTGCGCGCGCTGGGGCTGCGCTCCGACGAAGAGATTCTCAAGACCTTCTATACCGTGGACCGCATCCACATTGCCGACGGCAAGCTGCAGTGGGCTGTCGCGCAAGAGGCGGGGAAGGCAACGCATTTGCAAGGCGCCAAGCCGGCCCATGCCGTGCTGCACAATGGCGATGAAATCGCCCACTCCGGACGAAAGATCACGGCCCACACGCTGAAGGCAATTCGCGCGGCAGCCATCGACCGCGTCGAGATTGAAGCGGCCGAACTGGATGGCGCGCTGACAGCAGCGGACGTCATCGACTTGAACACCGGCGAAGTGATTGTCGAAGCCAACGTGGAGTTGACCGCAGACCGCTTGCACAAAGTGTTGTCGAGCGGCGCGGCCAGCTTCGAGGTCTTCTTCCCGGAACGCGACGACGTAGGCAACATCATTACCAACACGTTGAAGCGCGACTCGGTGCGCAAGCCCGAAGAGGCGCTGATCGAGATCTACCGCAAGCTGCGCCCGGGCGATCCGCCGACGCTGGATACGGCGACGGCGCTGTTTGAAGGCATGTTCTTCGACGCGCGCAAGTACGATTTCTCCCGCGTGGGCCGCTTGAAGTTCAACATCAAGCTCTACGAGAACCAGGACGCAACGCATCTCGACCATCGCACGCTGACGCCGGAGGACTTCTACGCGACGATTCGCTACCTGCTGAAGCTGCGTCGCAACATCGGCATGGTGGATGACATCGATCACCTGGGTAACCGCCGCGTACGCGCGGTCGGCGAACTGATGGAAAATCAGTTCCGCATCGGCTTGGTGCGCATGGAGCGCGCCATTAAGGAAAAAATGAGCGTGTATCAGGAGCTTTCGACGGCCATGCCGCACGACCTGATCAACGCCAAGCCGGTGATGGCGGCCATTCGCGAGTTCTTTGGTTCATCGCAGCTTTCGCAGTTCATGGATCAGACCAACCCGCTGTCGGAGATTACGCACAAGCGCCGTCTGTCGGCACTTGGGCCGGGTGGTTTGTCGCGTGAGCGCGCTGGGTTCGAAGTCCGCGACGTGCACCCGACGCACTACGGCCGCATCTGTCCGATTGAGACGCCGGAAGGGCCGAACATCGGCCTGATCAGCTCGTTGAGCTGCTTTGCACGCATCAATGAATACGGCTTCATCGAGTCGCCTTATCGCAAGGTGAAAGACTCGCGCATTCTCGACTACGTGGAAATCGTCAACGCCGGCGAAAGCGGTTTGCGCGTAGGCGATCACATCGAGAAGGAAGAAGCGGGGCGCCTGAACCAGAACCTGAAGAAGGCGGGCAAGCGGACCATCGACCACATCCCGTTCAGCTTTTATCTGTCGGCATGGGAAGAGGACAAGCACACCATTGCGCAGGCCAACATCGAGTTCAACGATGAAGGCGTCATCACGGAAGACCTGGTGAATGCGCGGCGTCAAGGGAACTTCGTTCTTGTGAATCGGACGGACGTTGACTACATCGACGTTTCGCCGAAGCAGCTGGTTTCAGTGGCTGCCTCGCTGGTGCCATTCCTGGAGCATGACGACGCGAATCGCGCACTGATGGGCGCCAACATGCAACGGCAGTCGGTTCCTCTGCTGGTTGCCGAGGCCCCTCTGGTGGGTACGGGCATGGAAGGCGTCACGGCGCGCGACTCAGGCGCTGTGATCCTGGCCAAGCGCAACGGCATCGTGGATTCGGTCGACTCCGAGCGCATCATCGTGCGCGTGGAAGGCGAGCATCATCCCACGCAGTTGTCGCGTGAAGTCGGATCGGACATCTATCAGCTGATCAAGTTCAAACGCTCGAACCAGAACACGTGCATCAACCAGAAACCGGTCGTCCGCGAAGGCGATCGCGTCATCAAGGGCCAGGTCATCGCCGACGGGCCTTGCACGGAGCAGGGCGAACTGGCGCTGGGACGCAACGTTCTTGTCGCGTTCATGCCGTGGCGCGGGTACAACTTCGAGGATGCGATTCTCATCAGTGAGAAACTTGTCCGCGAGGATTACTACACCTCGGTCCACATTGAAGAGTTCGAGATTGAAGCGCGCGATACGAAGCTGGGACCGGAAGAGATCACGCGCGATATTCCCAACGTCTCCGAGCACGCGCTGCGCGACCTGGACGAGAGCGGCGTAATCCGCATCGGCGCCCAGATCAAGCACGGCGACATTCTGGTGGGGAAGGTGACGCCCAAGGGCGAAACGCAGCTCACGCCGGAAGAGAAGCTGCTGCGCGCCATCTTCGGTGAAAAGGCCGGCGACGTGCGCGACGCCTCGCTGACGTGCCCTCCGGGCATTGAAGGCACCGTTGTGGACGTTCGCATCTTCAGCCGCAAGGGCCAGGAGAAGGACGAACGCGCCAAGCTGATCGAAGGCGAGTACGTGGCCAAGCTCGAAAAGAACCTGGGCGACGAAATCCGCATTTTGACGGACGAGCGGTTGAAGCGCCTCGACGGCATCCTCGGGCAGAAGGAAGTCCTTGCCGACCTGCACGACGAGCGCACCAACAAGCGTCTCTTGACCAAGGGCGCACTGCTGGATCGCGAAACCATCGAGCGGATCTCGACCAAGAACCTGAAGCGCATTCGCTACGCGGACAAAGATCCGCGGGTGAACGAGCAGATCGACGAGATCGAAGAGATGACGTCTCGCCAGATCGAAGTGCTGCGCAAGATCACCAACGAGAAGATCCTGAAGCTGCAGAAGGGCGACGAACTGCCTCCCGGCGTCATCAAGCTAGTTAAGGTCTATGTTGCCATGAAGCGTAAGCTCTCGGTGGGTGACAAGATGGCCGGCCGTCACGGCAACAAGGGCGTGATTGCGCGCATCCTTCCGGAAGAAGACATGCCGTATCTGCCCGATGGAACCCCGGTCGAGATTGTTCTCAATCCGCTGGGCGTGCCTTCGCGTATGAACGTCGGTCAGATTCTGGAGACGCACCTGGGCTGGGCAGCACACGCGCTGGGACTTAGATTGGCGGGCAACGTCAAGGAAATCATCGGGCGTCATAACCATGGCACCGATGGCGAAAAAGTACTCGCGAAGCTGGAAGACGGCACTGCGGCGGGTGAAGTCCGTGAGCTCTTCAAGAAGGAGTTTGCTGGAACCGCGACTCTGCGTCAGTTGCTGGAACTGGACGACGAGATGTTGCTTCGCGTCGGAGCCGGCATGAAGCGCGGCATCTGGTTCGGAACGGCGGTGTTCGACGGCGCGCAGGAGAGCGAGATCAAGGCGCTGCTGGCATCGGCTGGGCTGCCTTCTTCCGGCAAGACGCCGCTGTTCGACGGCATGACGGGCGAGCAGTTCGAGCAGCCTGTGACGGTGGGCTACATCTACATGCTCAAGCTCTCACACCTGGTGGACGACAAGATCCACGCACGTTCGATCGGACCGTACTCGTTGATCACGCAACAGCCGCTGGGCGGCAAGGCGCAGTTCGGTGGACAGCGCTTCGGCGAGATGGAAGTCTGGGCCTTGGAAGCTTACGGCGCGGCTTACATCCTGCAGGAATTGTTGACGGCAAAGTCGGACGACGTGTATGGCCGTACCAAGATCTACGAGGCCATCGTGAAGGGCGAAGCAGCGATCGAGCCGGGCGTGCCGGAGTCGTTCAACGTGCTGATTCGCGAATTGCAGTCGCTGTGCCTCGACGTGGAATTGATCAAGCGCGCCGATCTGATCAAGAAGCTGCCTGCGCCGGATCTGGCGGCGGTTGCGGATTAGGTTCGAGGTTTCCCCGGTCTCAAAATCGAGACCGGGGGCACCCAGCTGAAAGCTAGAAGCTGTACTTCGGGGTCCTTCTTGAAAGCGGCAAACACCGCCTCCCGGGAAGGAAGGATCCTTTAAACATCCCGGGAACAGCCGCGGCAGCGGCCTTAAGGCCCGCCAAGGAGGGTCACCTTGTTCCGATCTAACCCGTTCGAACTTTCCAGCCCCATTACCGACTTCGACGCCATCCGCATCATGCTTGCCTCGCCGGAAAAGATCCGCAGCTGGTCGCATGGTGAGGTCACCAAGCCCGAAACCATCAATTACCGTACCTTCAAGCCGGAGCGGGACGGCTTGTTCTGCGCGCGCATCTTTGGACCGGTGACCGATTGGGAGTGCCTCTGCGGCAAATACAAGCGCATGAAGCACCGCGGCGTGATCTGCGACAAGTGCGGCGTTGAAGTGACGGTCAGCAAGGTGCGCCGCGAGCGCATGGGCCACATCGAACTGGCGTCTCCTTGTTCTCATGTCTGGTTCTTCAAGGGGCTCCCGTCGCGCATCGGCCACTTGCTGGACATCTCACTGCGCGACCTCGAAAGCGTCCTCTACTTCGAGTCCTACGTGGTGGTCGATCCGGGTGATGCGCCGGGCGTGAAAGAACGCGAGATCATCAAGGACGAAACCAAGTTCCGCGAGCTCGATGCGCAGTTCCGCCCCTCCGGCTTCAAGGCCATGATGGGCGCCGAAGCCATCAAGGAATTGCTCAAGCGCGTGCAGATCGACGAGCTCGGGGTTGAACTCCGCGAGCGCATGAAGACGGAAACCTCCGTCCAGAAGAAGATCAAGTACGCCAAGCGTCTCAAAGTCGTTGAAGCCTTCCGCAAGTCGGACAACAAGCCGCAGTGGATGATTCTGGATGTGCTGCCGGTGATCCCACCCGAATTGCGCCCGCTGGTGCCGCTGGATGGCGGACGCTTTGCCACTTCGGATTTGAACGACCTCTATCGCCGCGTCATCAACCGCAACAACCGGTTGAAGAAGCTGATGGACCTGCACGCTCCCGAAGTCATTGTGCGCAACGAAAAGCGCATGTTGCAGGAAGCCGTGGATGCGCTGTTTGACAACGGCCGCCGTGGCCGCGTGCTGAGGGGCGCCAACAATCGCCCGCTCAAGTCTCTCTCCGACACCCTCAAGGGCAAGCAGGGCCGCTTCCGCCAGAACCTGCTGGGCAAGCGCGTGGACTACTCGGGCCGTTCGGTCATCGTGGTCGGGCCGGAGTTGAAGTTGCACCAGTGCGGTCTTCCCAAGAAGATGGCCCTCGAGCTCTTCAAGCCCTTCATCTATCACCGCCTGGAACAGACGGGCCACTGCACCACCATCAAGCAGGCCAAAGAGATGGTCGAAATGCAGGAGCCGGTGGTGTGGGACATTCTTGAAGAAGTCATCAAGGACCATCCCGTACTGCTGAACCGCGCTCCTACGCTTCACCGCCTGGGCATCCAGGCCTTTGAGCCGGTGCTGGTGGAAGGCAAGGCCATCAAGATTCACCCGCTGGTTTGTACGGCATTCAACGCTGACTTCGACGGCGATCAGATGGCAGTGCACATTCCGCTGTCGCCGGAAGCGCAGATTGAAGCCAGCGTGCTGATGCTTGCTTCGCACAACATTCTGTCGCCGGCCTCCGGTCAGCCGATCACCGTGCCCACGCAGGACATGGTGCTTGGACTCTATTACCTGACCAAGGCCAAGAAGGGCGGAAAGGGCGAAGGCCGTGTGTTCGCCAATACGGAAGAGATCCTGATGGCTCTGGAAGCCAAGGAAGTCGAGACGCTGTCGCCCATCAGACTGCGCTACACCGGGCAGGTGCTGGATATGACTACCGCCTACGACGACCAGGATCTGACCCACACAGAACCGGTCGACTTCAAAAAGGAGTACATCTCCACCACCGTAGGTCGCGTGATTCTGAACGACTCGCTGCCGGCGGGGATGCCGTTTGTGAACGGCCTGCTCAAGAAAAAGGGCATTGGGCAGCTGGTGAACTATTGCAACCAGAACCTGGGTCTTGAAATCACCGTAGGCATGCTGGATCGCATCAAGTCTCTCGGCTTCACTTACGCCACCAAGTCCGGACTTTCCGTCGGGCTGGACGACATGGTGATCCCGGACTCGAAGTACACCACTGTCGATGCAGCCGACAAGAAGGTGATCGAAGTCCAGAAGCAGTACATGGACGGCGCCATCACCAACGGCGAGCGTTCCAACAAGGTGATCCAGATGTGGTCGGCGGTGACCGATCAAGTGGCCGACGAGATGTTCGGGAACATGAAGCGCGCGGACGACGAAGGCGCGATGAACCCGATCTACATCATGGCCGACTCCGGCGCTCGTGGTTCGAAGCAGCAGATTCGTCAGCTCTCCGGCATGCGCGGACTGATGGCCAAGCCTTCAGGCGAAGTCATTGAGACGCCCATCACGGCGAACTTCCGCGAAGGGCTGACGGTGCTCGAGTACTTCATCTCGACGCACGGTGCTCGTAAGGGATTGGCCGATACGGCGCTCAAGACAGCCGATTCGGGCTACCTGACACGCCGCCTTGTGGACGTGGCGCAGGACGTCATCGTCACCGAGTACGATTGCGGAACCGTCGAAGGCATTTACGTCGGCGCCATCGTCGAGTCGGGCGAGATCATTGAGCCATTGCGCGACCGCATCATTGGCCGCGTGACCCTCGAGCGCATCAAGGACTACGACGGCGCGATCGTTGTCGATGTGAACCAGGGCATCGACGAAGATATTGCTTCGGCGATCCAAGGTGCGGGCGTGGAGCGGGTGAAAATTCGCTCGGTGCTGACGTGCGAATCGCGGCGCGGCGTTTGCGCTCTTTGCTACGGGCGTAACCTCGGCTCCGGCCGCATGGTGGAACTCGGCGAAACGTGCGGCGTGATCGCGGCGCAATCCATCGGCGAGCCCGGCACGCAGTTGACCATGCGTACCTTCCACGTCGGTGGAACCGCCAGCCGTGTCCAAGACAAGTCGCGACTCGATGCCAAGAACAACGGCTTCGTGCGCTTCATCAACCTCAGCACCGTGGAAAGCAAGGACGGCTCGCTGGTGGCGATGAACCGCTCCGGTTCCATCGCGATTCAGGACGAACGTGGCCGCGAAAAGGAACGCTACGTTGTGGTGTACGGCGCGCGCCTCAAGGTGAAGGACAACGAGCACGTCAGGCTGGGCCAGCAGTTGGCCGAGTGGGATCCGTATACGTATTCGATCCTTACCGAAATCGGGGGCACCGTGCAGTTCAAGGATCTGCAGGAAGGCATCACACTCAACGAAGAAGTCGATGAAGTCACCGGCCTCTCGCGTTGGGTGGTTGCCGACTCACCGGACGAAAAGCGTCAACCTGCTTTCATCGTCAAGAATGCCAAAGGCACCAAGCGCTATCTGCTTCCTCGCGGATCGCACTTGATGATCCAGGATGGTGATGAAGTGGGACCGGGCGATGTGCTTGCCAAGATTCCCAAAGAGTCGACGCGTACCAAGGACATCACAGGCGGTCTGCCCCGCGTTGTTGAACTGTTCGAAGCGCGCAAGCCGCGCGAGACGGCCATCATCTCGGAGATCGACGGCGTGGTTCGCTTTGGTGAAGTGGCCAAGGGTCAGCGCAAGATCTACGTCACGGCCGACAACGGCGACGAGAAGGAATACTCGGTACCGCGTGGTATTCACGTAAACGTCCAGGAAGGCGAGCGTCTGCGTGCAGGCGATCCGCTGATGGACGGTCCTTTGAACCCGCACGACATTCTTGCCGTGCTGGGCGAAAAGGAACTGCAGGGGTACCTGGTCAACGAGATCCAGGAAGTCTATCGTCTGCAGGGCGTGGCCATCAGCGACAAGCACATCGAAGTCATCGTCCGACAGATGTTGCGCTGGGTGCGGATCGACGATGTGGGCGATACCAACTTCCTGCTCGAGCAGCAGGTGGACCGTTTCCGCTTCCGCGAAGAGAACGATCGCGTCATGGCCCTCGGTGGCCGTCCTTCCACTGGCCGTCCGCTGTTGCTGGGCATCACCAAGGCGTCGCTCTCGACCGATAGCTTCATCTCGGCCGCCAGCTTCCAGGAGACCACGCGTGTACTGACCGAAGCCAGCATCAACGGCGCTGTGGACAACCTGCGCGGTTTGAAGGAGAACGTGATCGTGGGACGTCTGATTCCCGCGGGCACTGGCCTGGAATACTACCGCAACGTGCAGTTGTCGCCGGAACTGGAAGAAGCGGCAGCCCGCGTGCAGCAGGAAGTGACTGCGGAGATTGAAGCGGCGGAGCGCGAACTGGAGCTGATGCGCCAGGAAGGCGAAGCCGAAGAGATGGCCGCTGAATAAGAACGGGTGACAGGTTACAGACGGCAGTGCACAGTAACTATCAAGGCCCGGCGCAAGCCGGGCCTTGCTCTTTGCACGACGGCGGTTCAGCGGCCTGCGGGAGAAGATTTGCGCGAGGAGTTTTTTGCGCGATACATGGCGCGGTCGGCGGTTTTGAGCAAGCTGTCCCGGTTGCTGCCGTCCTCTGGGTAAAACGCCATGCCCACGCTTGCTGAGCCCAGGATGGAGTATTCCTCGACCACAAATGGTTCGTCGAGGCAGTGTTCCAGCCGGCTTGCAATCTCCTCGACTTCCGTGCGGCTGCGCACTCTGGTGACAAGGACGGCAAACTCATCGCCGCCGAGCCGTGCCAGCAAGTCGTGGCCGCGGAGCTGGTGCTTCATTCTCACCGCCACCTCCTGCAAATACAGGTCGCCAATGTGATGACCATAGAGGTCGTTGACCTGCTTGAACTCATCGAGATCGATGTAAATTAGTCCGAAGATCGTGGCCTTCTGACGGGCCTCGGCGATCTGCGATTCGAGATGCTTGTCGAGGGAAAAGCGGTTGTGGGTATCGGTGAGGGAGTCGAATTCGGACCGCCGGAGCAGGTCGGAATAGAGGCGGCGGGTTTCGATGGCCAGGGTGGCCAGGGCCGCCGCCATGGTGAGCGCCTCCGCTTCCATGGGGCGTGGCTTGGTGCGCAGATCGAGAGCGGCAAAGAAGGTCCCAAGCGCGGGGCCCACACGCGCGGGGATCGGCTCTTCAATCACGCGAAAGCCATCGAGTTTCAGCGGGCAATTGCCGAGCTGAGCGCCATCGGCGATCTTGCACCAGCAGAGGGCGCCTTTGAGGTTGAAAGAAACCAGTTCGGTAATCTGCTCAATGATCTCCGCCAGCGGGCGGGACCCATTGATATCTTCCAGGATGCGGCTGCGCCGGCGCTCGATGTAGGCCAGTTCGGCCGTATGGCGGCGAACCTTCCGCTCCAGCGACCAGCCCCGGGCGCCGGCCAGAACCACGAGAAGGAGAAGCAGCGCGACGGCCACCGTAAGGTTGCGAACGCTCAGCAGGCTGATCGCGAGAACTGCCTGGGCATGCTGAACCTTCCCGGTCGCGTGGGGGGACGCGAGGGCGCCGGCGGCCTTGGCCGCGGCTATCCAAGGATGTCCGGGGATGATCGCCAGAGCCATCATGGTTCTCTTCATCGGAGGAATCCCATTGAACTTGGTTCCAATCGTTGGCATCTCTCCAGGAGCCTGTCGCCCGCCGCTGGCTCCGGACGAATGAGTTGGCGTGCCAGTCGGGTGGAGGGCAAAAGCACAAGTCCACGAGGGCTTGCGGAACGATTGTGAACCCGCACACTCACATCTTACTAGCGAAGCATCTCGTGTCGATGCCACACTGTACCGGCGCGAATGGCCCAATTGGGTGACATATAGGCGACGACGGAATGCAAGAGTGGTTACCAACGTTCCAGATCGAAGGGCATATGCCAGCTTTCCTGGAACCGTGCACGGATTCAGGCGGCCCGTCAGCCCGGTCTGCTCTAATTGCCAGTGGGCTCGGGATGCGGAACAGCTCAGACGCGAGCGTAATGGGCCAGAAAGAGATGCGCTGCAAGGAGTTGCCGGGATGTCGGAAGTGATTGAGGGAAAGGGACAAGGATCGGTGTTGCCGCGCGGAGGAGCGCAGGATTTGCCCGCCCGCCGTATTCGGGTGATCGGTGTGCCTCTGGACATGGGCGCGAGCCGCCGTGGCGTGGACATGGGGCCCTCGGCGATGCGGGTTGCTGGGCTGGAGGCGCGGCTGGAGGCGGTGGGCCACCAGGTGGTGGATGGGGGCAACCTGCGCGTGGAGGTCGCGGAGACGCGAGCGTCCGGCGACAAGAACGCGCGCTACCTGACGGAGATTGCCGAGACATGCACGCGGACGGCGGAAGCGGTGCTCAAGACCCTGGAAGACGGTATGACCCCGCTGGTGCTGGGTGGAGACCATTCGATGGCGGCCGGTTCGGTCTCCGGGGTGGCGGAGTTTTATCGGCGGCAAGGACAGAAGATCGGACTGATCTGGATGGATGCGCATTCGGACATCAACACGCCGGACACGTCGCCTTCGGGGAATGTGCACGGGATGCCGCTGGCTGCGCTGCTGGGGTTGGGACCGGCGGCGCTCGGCGACATTTTTGGCTACTCCCCCAAGATTGCGCCGGAAAACACCGTGCTCATCGGGGTCCGGGACATCGATCCCGCGGAGCGGGCGAACATCCATCGCGCCGGCGTGGCCCAGGTGTACACCATGCGCGATATTGACGAGCGCGGCATGCGGGCGGTAATGGAAGAGGCTTTGCGGGCTGCCGGGCGGGGGACGGCTGGCTATCACGTGTCGCTCGACATGGACTGGATCGATCCGGAGGATGCACCCGGTGTGGGTACGCCGGTACGCGGAGGGGCGACGTACCGCGAGGCGCATTTAGCCATGGAGATTCTAGCCGACGATGGGCGCTTGTTGAGCTTCGAAATCGTCGAGGTGAACCCGGTGATCGACGAACACAACCGGACGGCGGATTTAGCGGTGGAACTGGCTTGCTCGGCGTTTGGAAAGAAGATTCTGTAAGAGGTGCGCATGGTGATTCTTCGTGAGATCCTCTCAATTTTTAAGGGTCGTCGACCTTCCGATCCGGGTCACCGCCGTGGTTGGATTTTTCTGCTCCTTTGGGTGCTTAGTCTTCCATGCATAACCGCGGCTGGGCAGGCGCCAGCGTTCCGATCGGTGACCATCGACAACACGACGCCACGGCGGGATGTGGATGGCAACGTGATCGACGCGCACGACGGCTGCCTGCATTTCTATGCGGGTCGCTACTACCTCTACGGAACGGCCTACGGGAAGACAGCAGGCTACACCATCAACAACCGTTTCCGCGTGTATAGCTCCGCCGACATGGAGCATTGGAAGTTTGAAGGCGAGCTGCTGAAGGCGCCTCCGGATGGCGTGTACTACCGGCCGTATGTGGCTTATAACGAGCGCACTCACAAATATGTGCTCTGGTACAACTGGTACCGCAAACTGTGGGATGGCGAAGTGGGCGTGGCGACGAGCGACACACCGGTGGGTCCGTTCACGATTGTGAATACGCATGTCGAGCTTTCGCAGGCCAAGGATCGGCCAGGCGATGGAAGCCTGTTTGTGGATGAGGACAACACGGCCTACTTCATTTACACGGCGATCGAGCAACATCATTCCATCCGCGTGGAACGGCTGGCGCCGGATTTCCTTTCATCCACCGGGGAAGTGAGTGGCGTGCTGGGCGTGGGGTGCGAGGCGCCGTCGATCTTCCGGCGCGGCGCGAAGTACTACGCCCTTTTCGATACAACGTGTTGTTTTTGCACCGAGGGAAGCGGAGCGCGGGTTCTGGTGGCGGCGAGTCCCATGGGGCCGTACAAGGAGCTGGCGAATATCAATCGCGATGCTGCCGGCAAGCCGACGATTCCAGCGCAGCAGACGTTTGTGGCCACGGTGGAAACGGCGAATGGGCCGGCGCAGTTGTGGATGGGGGACGAGTGGAACTCGCGGCCCGATGGGACCAAGGGGCACGACTTGCAGTACTGGGGTCCTCCACTGCAATTTACCACCGATGGGTCGATCCTGCCGTTGGCAAAGACGGCGAACTGGACGATGAAGGTAGCGCTGGGCAAACCGGGCATCGAACATATGGCGCGGTACATGTGGCCGCAGAAGGTGGATCCGCATCCGCTGCGCACGGATGCGTGTTTGGGGACGCCGTTGAACGAGCGGGGAGAGCCGGCGGGAACCAAGTAGTCGGTGCGCCGGCTCGTTCGGTGTTTGGGAAGAGGATTTTGTAGGTTTGCGGCCTGAGATTCCGCAGGAACTTTGACTCCGACTGGGATGACTCGCGTGGTGCGTGATCGAGGTTTGAGGTTTCCCACCCATTTCGCAAAGACGAGCGAAATGGATGGGGCACGGAGGGGAGTGCGGAGAGATCAGCAGCGACAGTGGGAGACTAGACTAAGACAGGCGTTGTATGAGCACGGCGAGGAAGTGCAAGAGGAAAATGGCGAAGAAACTGCGGGTGGGGATTTTGTTTGGCGGGCGGAGTGGGGAGCACGAGGTTTCGCTGCTCTCGGCGGCTTCGATTTTGAAGGCGATTGACCGCAAGAAGTTTGAGGTGGTGCCGATTGGGATCACCAAGGATGGGCACTGGCTGGCGGCGGGGGATGCGCAAGGGCTGCTGGAAGGGAACGGCGGCGAGGCGCGAGCGTTGCGGGCGGGCGATCCGGAGAAGACGCCGGGCGCGAAGCTGTTGCAGGAAGGGATTCCGACCTTGTTTGCGCCGGAGCCGGAAGCGCCTTTAGCAGCGAGTCACGCGAGGCCGGCTGCGGCGAATCTGGACGTGGTTTTTCCGGTGCTGCATGGAACTTTCGGCGAGGATGGGACGATTCAGGGCCTGTTTGAGCTGGCGGGCGTGGCGTACGTGGGATCGGGTGTGCTGGGGTCGTCCGCCGGCATGGACAAGGATGTGATGAAGCGGCTGTTCGCGCAGGCGCGGCTACCGATTGTGAAGCATGTGACGCTGCTGCGGGCGGAATGGGAGAAGCAGCCGCGCAAGGCAATTCAGCAGGTGGAGGCAGCGCTCAAATATCCGCTGTTTGTGAAGCCGGCGAACCTAGGTTCGTCGGTAGGGATCAGCAAGGCGCACGACCGCAAGGAACTGGGCCCGGCGCTGGATTTAGCGGCGAAGTACGATCGCAAGCTGGTAGTGGAAGAGGGCGTGGGCGCGAGCGGGCGCGGCGGGCGGCTGACGGGCAAGGCGCGGGAGCTGGAGGTTGCGGTGCTGGGCAACGACGATCCCCAGGCCAGCGTGGTGGGCGAGATTGTCCCTGGCAAGGAGTTCTACGATTACGAGGCCAAGTATCTCGCTGAAGGATCAGTGCCGGAGATTCCGGCGAAGATCACCAAGGCGGAGACAAAACAGATTCGCGAGATGGCGGTGGCGGCGTTCCGGGCATGCGACCTGTCGGGGTTGGCGCGGGTCGATTTTCTGATGGAGCCGGATGGCAAGCGGCGCATCTACCTCAACGAGGTGAACACGCTGCCGGGGTTCACTTCGATCAGCATGTATCCGAAGCTTTGGGAAGCGACGGGCGTGAGCTACAAGGAGTTGATTACGCGGTTGATCGAGTTGGCGCTGGAGCGTCACGCGGAAAAGAGCAGGACGACGTATAGCAGGGACTAAGGGACTTGGGAACAGGAACAGCGCTCGCGGTGTCTAACCATACAGGAACGAACCAAGGATGGCTGGGTCGTCCGAACGGGAAAATGGCATGAGAACGACGCCTTGAGGCCGGCTAGCTTTTAGCTTCCTAGTCCCTGATCCCTCGTCCCTCAGTCCCTGCCTTGCCGTATTCTTATTCCGAGGAAATTCTGGAATGACATTGCTCGATGCTCCACGGTTCGATGCTGTCCGCGAAGAGCGCAAGCGCCTATTGCTCTATTGCGCGACAGGCTTGCTGTTTGTGTTGTTCATTGCGTGGTGGCTGGTGGCGGGCCGGCCGGTGGACTGGCCTTGGAACTGGAACAACTACCTGTTTGGCCGTTCGGTGGTGAACCACTTCCTCACGGATGTGGAAAAGAACGACCTGGCCGGGGCCTATGGCATCTGGGTCCACGATAAGGACTGGCAGCAGCATCAGGACAAGTACGCCACCTACCCCTTCGCGCGCTTTCAGCAAGACTGGAGTTCCACGAGCCCGGACAACGAATACGGCGCCATTCAGAGTCACCAAATTGCGCTGGCCGGCCGCTATGGGAATGGCGTGTTAATCGCCACACTGATCAATGGGCGCAAAAGCAAGGCTCTCAACCTGGACTACGATCCGAAGAATCACACGCTGGACTTTGCCCCGCCGGGGGTGGAGCTTTACCTGGGACCGTAGAGGCAGGTTAGCGAGGCAGCGGGTCAGCGAAAGACCTTGGGCTCCATCTTCATTGCCGTTGAGCGATGGGGGTTGGAGCCCTCGGTGTCGATGCCCGCATGGTTGGGGGTTTAGACTCCGCGTCTGCGGTTTGCATCCGATAGGGCAGGAGAACATCATGCCCCAAAGTACGCACGATCGAGCGGCCGAATTGCACAACCTGGCGGAGCACGACCACGCCGCAGCCGCCGTGGCTCACGGGAAAGCGGATCATTTGAGCGCTCACGAACTCAGCAAGAAGGCATTGGAGCACTCAACGAACGCCCACCAGTATTCGAAGCAGCTTGCCGAGGAAGCTGCCAAGGCCGCAAAACCCTAAGCCGCGCCGGTAAGCACTGCCAGGGTCGCTTCCAGGCTGGCGGGGTCTTCTACGTTAAGTGACTTCTGGGCCGGGTCAATTTGCTTGAGAAGGCCGCAGAGGACTTTACCGGGTCCGACCTCGATGAAGTGGGTGGGGCCTGCGCCGATCAATGCATGAACACAATCTACCCAACGGACGGCGCCCGTGACTTGGCGGATGAGCGCGCCGCGGGCGGCCTCTGCCGTGGTCACCAGCGCGCCAACAACGTTAGCCGCGACGGGGATAGCCGGATCGTGGAGGATGAGGGTGGCTAGAACGCGCGCGACTTCCTCCTGGGCGGGCTGCATGAGGCTGCAGTGAAACGGCGCGCTGACGGGGAGCATGACGGCGCGGCGGGCGCCTTTCTCCTTGGCCAGGACGGACGCCCGCTCTACGGCGGCAAACGCGCCGGAGATGACGGTCTGGGAGGGCGAGTTCAGATTGGCGGCGGCCACGGTGAGGCCGGTTTCTGCTGCAGCCTGGGTACAAGCTTCGGCGACCTTTTCGGGATCAAGGGCAAGAACAGCGGCCATGGCGCCCCGGCCGGCCGGGACGGCCAACTGCATCGCGCGGCCGCGGGCTTTGACGGCGCGCACGGCATCGGCAAAATCCAACGTACCGGCAGCGACGTGGGCCGACCATTCGCCGAGAGAGTGCCCGGCGGCGACTGCGGGATGAATGCCGTGCTCGGCGAGGACTCGGAAGACGGCGACGCTCACGGTGACAATGGCCGGCTGGGTGTTCTCGGTGAGACGCAAGCCTTCTTCCGGGCCTTCAAAGATCAGCTTGGACAGGGAGAGCGAGAGGGCCTCATCGGCTTCGGCAAAGGTCTGCGCGGCGATGGGGAAGCGGTCGGCGAGGGCACGGCCCATGCCTACGGACTGTGAACCTTGACCGGGAAATAAGAAGGCGAGTTTGTTGGACATGGCAGCAAGAATTGTAACGTGATGTGCCTGGACGGGGCAGGGAACGGCGTAGCCCGGGTTTCAAAATCGAGGCAGGGGAAACCCGGAGGAGACTGGGACCGGAGGGTAACCGCGGATCCTTCGACTCGCTGCGCTCGCTCAGCGCCGCTTCTCAATGCGAAAGTGGCTGGCGGCTAGTTCCAGCGCTTTTTGTCGTCGGGGTCGTCATCGAGCTGGCGGCCCTGGCCGTCGAAGCGGACGGTCTTGCCCTGGGAGCGCATGTAGACCTCAAATTTGCGGGCGGCGCGGCGGCGCTTCCAGGGGTAGTACCGATTGCGCAGGGCGTACCACTGCTCGCTGAAGAGGAAGGTGATTCCACGGCGGGGCGCCAAGCGGATGAAGAGGAGGCCGGCGAGGGCTCCTCCGAGTTGCGCGAAGGCGTACATGCGCTGCTGGCCAAAGAGCATGGCGATGGAGATCAGCCCGTAGAGCGCGGCCATGTAGCGGGCCTTGATGCCGATGGTGAAGAAGAGCAGGAATTCCATGTCGCCGTAGAGGCCTCCGATGGCGATGAGCATGCCGAAGATGCCGCCGAAGCAGCCGTAGAGGGGAATCTCGAGCAAGGCATAGCCGAGAGTCCCGCCGATGGCGTAGATGGCGAGCGCGGCTGCGGCGGTTCCCAGGACGGAAGCGGCGTAAAGGCCGAGCAGCCAGTTCGATGCGTGCATCTGCTCCAGAAACCCGGCCAGGAACCAGAGCGAAAGCAGTTCGAACAGGGTTCCGACCAAGCCTACGTGGATGAAGCTATAGGTAAAGGGTTGCCAGAAAGCGCCGTGCAGGAACAAGTGCGGCTGGAGGCTCAAGAGAGCGGTCAGCGATCCGGCGGCGTTGGGCAGCGCGAGCTGGGCCAGCAGCAGACCGAAGAAGGCTACCAGGTTGACCAAAACCAGCGTGCGGGTGGCGCCTGAAAATGCAGGAAAGGAAAACGGGCTGGAGCCGAGGCGAGGCATGCCTCTTCAGGGTATACGTTGGAACGGGCGAGTGTCATGATTCTGTTGCATTCGTCTTCGCATATCAGCCCAAATTGGTCACCTGCCCGATCGACATGCTCCCGGCGTTTCGTGGGCTACTGCTCGGCGCTCGCAAAAGGAAATTCACGGCACAACCACCAGGCTCCGATGCCCGACTCGATCGATGGAACGCACCCCAAGGATCACGTTGTCTTTGGAGAGGGGAAGGGTGAGTACGACGGATGAGCCATTCGCGCCGATGGGGATGACAGGTCCGGTCGCATATTGCCAGTCAGCGGCAGTCGTCTCGCGCCATAGCACCTGGTAGCGCATCACGGTGTCATCGTCCGGTGCGTCCCATTTGAGCGTGGTCCCGTCTTCGAGCTCTTGGGTTTCGATAACGACATTGCGTGGCTTGCCGGGTGCGGAGGCGAGGGTTGCCAGGGTTGCCGCATTGAGGCGGGCTACGTGGGCCACGTAGTTGAAGTCGACGAATTGAATCAAATCGCCAAGGGTGGGTTGTCTTGAGTCCGGCGCAGGGATGACGACGTTTTGATGCTGATGGTTGTAGTCTTCGCGCCACTCGGTGAAGCGGACGGCGGCAAAGCCTTCGCGATTGAACGACGTGTGGTCGCCGCCGCGGAGATATCGGTCGGGCCGGAAGACAAGGAAAGGAGTAAAAGGGCTGCTGGAGGCTGTTGGGAAATAGGTGCGGGCTATGTCGGCTACGGCGCGGGCGAGCTGGCGGCTCGGTGAGTCGCTTTCCTCGCCCACTGCGCGGAGGCGGCGAGCTTGCTCTGGAGTGGCACCGGCCGGAATTCCCTCGGAGAAGACCCGAACGCGATCTTTGAGCTGCAACTTGTCGCCGGGAGTGGTGTTTCCTCCCACGATGTCGTTGTTGAGCACAGCGTCGAGTTGCCAGCCCTCGCTGCGAGCGAGTTTGGCCAGGTGGCCGGAGCCATTGAGTCCTTGCTCTTCACCGGCGACGGCGACATAGACGATCGTGGCCGGGAAGTGCAGCTTGCTGAGGGCGCGGGCGCATTCCAGAGAAACGGCGACCCCCGAGGCATCGTCGTTGGCGCCGGGGGCCGCGCCTTGAGCGTCGAGGACGTTGGAGTTGCGCGAGTCGTAATGGCCGGTGACGAGGACCATGCGTTTTGCCTGGTCAGGGTCAGTTCCGCGTTGGATGGCGTAGATATTGGTGATTGTGGTGGGTTGGGGAACTCGCTCGGCGACGGGCTCGGTGAAGGTGTCGCGATGAACCTCGAGACAGCCGCCGCATTGCCTCGAGATTTGGTCGAACTGGGCGGCAATCCAGTCGGCCGCCGCGTTGATGCCCTGGTCGGGCGAGAGGTCTTTCTCCATGCTGGAAAGCGTGCTGCGGGTGCCGAAACCAACCAGGGTTTGGATCGTCTTTTCTATGGCGCCGGCGTGAATGGCTTCGAGCGCACGGGCGATGGCCGGGTCAGCGGGCGCGGGCGCAACCGGAACGGCATGGAGCCGGTAGTCGGGTTGGGCGCCGCATGGGGCAAGGGAGGAAGCGGCGAATAGCACAAATACGACTCGAAGGGCCAGTTGGGGAAAATTCATGGGCGGGTTCTCCAATCCATGCCTCTTCTGTGGGATGAGGCGAAGACGGCCTTGACCTGAGAGAGGCTTCTCCCCAAGAATAGCGGTGACAACCCGCGAGGCCATGTCATCTTAAAAGATGAAACGCCCGGGAGTGAAAGGAGACTGCGGTGACAACCTGTTCGGAATGCGAGAACGCGCTGGACGTTGAACTGGACGAAGTGGAAGAAGGGGATGTCGTGACCTGCGACGAATGCGGGACGGAGTATGAGGTCGTCGGCGTGGAGCCTCTGGAGTTGGCGCGCGTAGACGACGATCTGGATGACGAACCTTTAGAAGAGGAAGAGGAAGAAGATTGAAGAATCGACACACGAGGGCACTGGCAGGAATGGCATTGCTGCTCCTGACAGGAGGGGTGCTTCCGGCGGGGAATCTTGCCGGGATGCTCGCGCCGCAGGCTGCGCAGGCCCAGAACATTGGGCAGCGTGTGGTGCTGGGCTTTGTCTCTGACGCCGGTTCGGCGCCGGTCGCCGGCGCGACGGTGTTTCTAAAGGACTTGAAGAACAAGTCCATTCGCAGCTTCACCACCGATGCCAAGGGACAGTTTCGCTTTACCCAGGTCGACATGGCGCAAAACCATGATCTCTGGGCAGAGAAGGACGGCCGCAAAAGCGCGGTAAAAACGGTAAGCGAGTGGGACGCGCGCAAGGAGTTTGAAACGGAGTTGAAGCTCAAGTAGCTTGCTTATTCCTGCTTGAGGATGACGTCGCCGTTCACGGTGTTGATGACCACTTGATTCAACCCGTTGCCCACACGCCCCCGGGCGCGGATGAACTTGCGCGGCGAGCCCATGGAGTTATCCCAGTCTGGGGATTCGCGCTTTTCCAGGCCGATGTGGTCGATGATCTCGTAAGTTTTGGGCGCGTTTTTGGTATAGGCCAGGGTAATCCGCACATCCATGGGGAAGTCTTTGGGCACGGTGAGGGTGATGGTGCCCCCATGCGAGGTCAGTTCCACATCGCGCTCAGCGGAAGAAGCGTTCACCATCCGGGCCGAGATGTCGCCGCCCATGGTGGTGGCCTTGATCGCTCCCTCGACATGGCTGAGATTGATGCTGCCGCCCATGGTCGCGGCATCGACCGGGCCGGTTGCGTGATCGATGGCGATGACCCCGCCCATGGTCTTTACTTTGGCGAAGGATGCCACATCGCCCACGTGAATATCGCCGCCCATGGTGGAGAGGGTTGCGCCGTGCGGGGCATGGGCGACATCGATTTCCCCGCCCATTTTGGAGATACTGACCGGGCTGGAGGAATCGCCGTCGCTTGCGTCGATAACGGACGAATCGGCGGCGACCGACATGCTTCTGCATCCGGAAAGACTCAACGGCAATGCGCCGGCAACCACGATGAGACAGATAACGCCCGCGTTGTGCATGGTCATCCTCATTCCTCCCCGTTGAACGGACTACGGCTTGATGACCGATACGAAGGGCGCCTGCTGGAAGTTCCGCGGAGATTGACGGTTTTAGAGCACCGGATCATCCTTCCAGTTTTCTGGTAACCAGTTCATTGAGTAGGGCGGGGTTGGCCTGGCCTTTGGTCTCACGCATCACTTGACCCACGAAAAAGCCGGCAATCGTTCTCTTTCCGGCTCGATACTGGTCAACTTGTTTGGGGTTGGCGGCAATGACCCCGTCAATGAGGGACTCGAGCGCGGAGGTATCCGTGATTTGCTGCGGCTTCTCGCGTTCGTAGACGGCGGGAAAGTCCTCATTCTTCTCGAAGCAGACATCCAACAACTGTTTGAGCTGCCTGGAGCTGATTTTGTCTTCGTCGAGCAAGTCGGCGGCGAGCACGATTCCGGCCATGGAGACGGGAGACTGTTCCTGTTCCAGGCCGAGGGACTTGAGCCTTCCGCCAATCTCGCTCAGCAGGACATTGGCAACGCGGCGTGGATTGCGCGCGGTGCGGGCGGCGGCTTCGAAGTGGTCGGCGAACTCGCGCGAGTGGGTGAGCGTAGCTGCATCTTTTGCAGTCAGCTCGTATGCGGCGACCATGCGAGCGCGGCGTGCTTCGGGAAGCTCCGGGAGCTCCGCTCTTCTGCTTTCAAGGAATGCCGGGCTCACGACAAGAGGCGCCAGGTCGGGCTCGGGGAAGTAGCGATAGTCATGGGCCTGCTCCTTGGACCGCATGGAGTAGGTGCGGCCTTCCGCGGCGTTCCAGGTGCGGCTTTCCTGGGTGACGCGGCCCCCGGATTCAAGCACTTCGATCTGGCGTTCGATCTCGTAGTCGAGCGCGGCGCGGACGTAGCGGAAGCTGTTCACGTTCTTGACTTCGGCCTTGGTGCCGAAGCGCTCGGCGCCTTTGGGGCGGACACTCACGTTGGCGTCGCAGCGCAGCGAGCCTTCCTCCATATTGCAGTCGGAGACCCCGGTGTAGAGGAGGATCTCCTTGAGGCGGGTGAGGTATTCGAAGGCTTCGTCGGGGGTGCGGATGTCCGGCTCGGAGACGATTTCCACCAGCGGCGTACCGCAGCGATTCAGGTCGAGATAGGTGCGTGTGGCGGAATCGGGGAAACCCTCGTGAAGACTTTTGCCGGCATCCTCTTCCATGTGCAGCCGGGTGATGCCGATGCGCTTCATGGAGCCGTTGGCGGTGGGCACGTCGATATAGCCGTGCTCGGCGATCGGCTTGTCGTATTGCGAAATCTGGTAGCCCTTGGGTAGGTCGGGGTAGAAGTAATTCTTGCGGGCGAAGATGGAGCGCTCGCGGACCTGGCAGTTGATGG
>Ga0302320_10007267_pt1 | contig 24412 bp, 16 predicted proteins | sample Bog_T0_3_FD_202130 | JGI IMG/M metagenome (GOLD analysis project Ga0302320, IMG submission 202130) | Peat permafrost microbial communities from Stordalen Mire near Abisko, Sweden - Bog_T0_3 | ecosystem: Environmental > Terrestrial > Soil > Wetlands > Peat | place: Sweden: Abisko, Stordalen Mire...
ACTGGACGCGATCATCGTGGCCACCGTCACCCCCGACATGTTCTTCCCCTGCACGGCCAGCCTGATCCAGCACAAGATCGGCGCGGGCAACTGCTACGGGTTCGACGTGAACGCCGCCTGCTCCAGTTTCCTGTTCGCCCTCACCACCGGGGCCGCCCTCATCGCCGGGGCCGGCATGAAGCGGGTGGCGGTGGTGGGCACCGACGTCATGACCTCCATCATGGACAAGAGCGACCGCAACACCGCCGTCCTGTTCGGGGACGGGGCCGGGGCGGTGATCCTGGAGCAGGTGGAGGAAGGCTACGGCATCCTGGACTTCGAGCACCGCCTCGACGGCTCCGGCGCCCCCTTCCTGTGCATGCCCGGCGGCGGGTCGCTGAACCCCTCCACCGCCGAGACGGTGGCCGCCAAGATGCACTACATCCACCAGGACGGCAAGGAAGTCTACAAGCGCGCCGTGCGCGACATGGCCGAGGTGAGCCGGCTCATGGTGGACCGCAACGGCATCAGCACCAGCGACCTGGCGCTGTTCGTCCCGCACCAGGCCAACGTCCGCATCATGGACGCCGCCGCCAAGCGCCTGGAACTGCCCCCGGAGCGCATGGCCAGCAACATCGGGGAGTACGCCAACACCACCTCGGCCACCCTGCCCACCGCCCTGCACCAGTCCCTGGAGGCGGGCAAGCTGAAGAAGGGCGATCTGGTGGTGCTGGCCGCCTTCGGCGCCGGCTTCACCTGGGGCGGCGCCCTCATGCGCTGGATCTAGTGAGGGTCATTGCAGGCAGCCTGAAGGGCAGGAGCCTGCAGGCGCCCGACGGGCCGCAGGTCCGCCCCACCGCCGACCGGGCCCGGGAGGCCCTGTTCTCCATCCTCCAGAGCTGGCCCCGGGGGCCCTTCCTGGACCTGTTCGCAGGCACCGGGGCCGTGGCCCTGGAGGCCTTTTCCCGGGGTTACGAGCCGGTGGCCTGCGTGGAGCGCGATCCGGCGGCCCTGGACTGCATCAAGCGCAACGCCCGGGGCGCCGGCCTGGAGGTGCTGGCCAGGGACGTCCTGCGCCTGGCCGCGGACGCCTTCCCGCCCCAGGCGGTGATCTTCGCCGACCCCCCCTACGAGGCCAGCGCCCAGCTCTGGCCGGCCCTGGCGCCCAGACTCATGACCTGGCTGCGCCCCGACGGTGTCCTGGTGTGGGAGGCCGGCCACCCCTCCGACCTGCCGGCCCCCGAAGGCCTGGAGCTGGTGGCGTCCCGCCGCTACGGCGCCGCGGTATTCCATTTGTATAGGCTACACTGATCCGGATGTTCCGGATTTCCATCAAGACCAAGCTGAGCGCGGTGATCGCCATCCTGGTGCTCGGCTTCGCCCTGTTCAACGTGGCCTACTACCCCCGGCAGGTGGAGCGGCGCTTTCGCGCCCAGGCCGAGCTGAGCGCCAGGCAGGTGGCCGAGGCCGCCAGCTTCGCCCTGGCGCCCGCCCTGGAGCGCGGCGACCAGGCGGAGATCAGCCGGATCCTCCGGGGGGTCAAGCGCATTCCCGCCTTCCGCTTCAGCGTGGTGGCCGGCCCCGGCGGCCGGGTGGCGGACGCCAGCCCCGCCGCCCCGGCCTGGGCCAGGGAATACGCCCGCACCCGGGGGGTCACCAAGTCCTTCCTGCACTCCCAGGGCGGCACCCTGGTGGCCGTCGCCCCCATCTCCTTCGTGGATGATTCCGAGCAGCGCGGCACCCTGATCCTGGGGTTCTCCACCGAGGAGATCCAGCGCCTGGCCACCGACAACTTCGACCGCGGGCTGTGGGTGGGCGTGGTGGCCCTGGCGCTGGGCATGGCCGCCTCCATCTACCTGGCCAACCTCTACATCCGGCCCATCGTGGCGCTGACCAACGCCGCCCAGCGGGTGGCCCAGGGCAACCTGGAGGGCCTGTCGGTGCGGGTGCGCTCCCACGACGAGCTGGAGGACCTCGGCCGGAGCTTCGAGGTCATGACCAGCAAGCTGCGCATTTCCCGGGACGAGATCGAGCGGCAGAACCGGCTGCTGGAATCCCGGGTCCAGGAGCGCACCCGCCAGCTCATGGAGACCATCTGGGAGCTGGAGGAGATCCGGGCCAACCTGGAGCAGCTGGTCCAGGACCGCACCCGGGGCCTGGAGGAGTCCCGGCAGGAGCTGGCGGTCTGGGCCGGCACCCTGGAGGAGAAGGTCCAGGAGAAGACCGTGGAGCTCACCGAGGTCAACCAGAACCTGAGCATCAGCCTGCAGCGGCTGCAGGAGCTGGACCGGATCAAGGACGAGTTCCTGGCCAACATGAGCCACGAGCTGCGGACCCCGCTCAACGCGGTGATCGGCTTCTCCGGCCTGCTGCTGCTGGAAGGCCCCGGCCGGCTGCCCGAGGACGTGCGCGACGATCTCGGGATCATCCACCAGAACGGCCGCAACCTGCTGGGGATGATCGATTCGATCCTGGACCTCTCCAAGATCGAGGCCGGCAAGTTCGAGCTGGAGCTGTCCGCCCTGGACCCGCTGCCGCTGCTGGAGGAGGTGGCGGCCCTCACCGCCGGCCTCATCCAGGGCCGGCCCATCAGCTTCAGCTACGCCCCGCCGGCCTGGAGCGCGCGGGTCCTGGGCGACCCGGTGCGGTTCAAGCAGGTGATCACCAACCTGCTGGGCAACGCCATCAAGTTCACCGAAAGCGGCGCCGTGACCATGGCCGCGGAGCGGGTCGCCAGCCGGCTGCGGATCAGCATCAGCGACCAGGGCATCGGCATGACCCCGGAGGAGATGGACCGGCTGTTCAAGCCCTTCCAGCAGGTGGACGGCAGCATCACCCGGCGCTTCGGCGGCACCGGCCTGGGCCTTGCGCTTTCCCAGCGGCTCATGACAATGATGAACGGACAGATCACCGTGGAAAGTGAAAAAGGCCGGGGCAGCACCTTCACGGTGGAACTGCCCCTTCTCAAGGAAGCACCATGACTCAAGGTCCCGTCAGGATCCTGTGCATCGAGGACAACCCGGTGAACTGGCGCCTGGTCCAGCGCCTGCTGACCCAGGCAGGCTACCAGATGCACTGGGCCGTGGACGGCATGCAGGGCTACGAGCTGGCCCTGGCCCTGAAGCCCGCCCTGATCCTGCTGGACATCAACCTGCCCGGCCTGTCGGGCTTCGAGGTGGCCACCAAGTTCCGGCAGAACCCGGAGCTGCAGAAGATCCCCCTGGTGGCGCTCACCGCCAAGACCCTCAAGTCGGACCGGGAGACGGCCCTGGTGGCGGGCTGCGACGGCTTCATCCCCAAGCCCCTGGACCCCTTCACCTTCGTCGGCCAGGTGAGCGCCTACCTGGGCGGCGCCCGGGAGTACCTGGACACCTCCCAGGAGACCGACGCCCTGCGCCATTTCAACCAGCACGTGCTGGAGCACCTGGAGGCCCAGCTGAAGGAGGCCCAGGAGGCCAACCGCAAGCTGGTGGCGGCCCAGGACACCCTGGAGACCCGCAACCGCAGCCTGGCCCGGCTGCTGGACCTCAGCCAGAGCATCCTCACTGAGCACGACCCCCAGGTCCTGCTGCGGCGGGTCCTGGGCGAAGTGCGGGCCGAGGTCAGGGCCACCGGCCTGTGGGCCTACCGGATGCACCCCAGCGGCGGCTATTTCGAAGGGCTGCGCTGGAACGGCACCGGCTTCGAACCGACTCCGGTGCTGCCCCTGGACCATCCCTTCGTGCTGCGGGCCCGCGCCCTGCCTCCGGGCGGCACCCTCCGGGGCGAAAGCCTGCGCAGCGACCGGCTGTGGGACGAGGGGCTGGGCCTGGGCTTCTGGTCCCCGGGCTCCGAGGCCTGCATGCTGGTGCTGCGCGACCACCAGAGCGACCCCGAGGTGTCCGGCTTCTGGATCATCACCCGGCCCGCCGACCAGCGCATGCTGCCGGCCGAACTGGAGATGGTCAACCTGCACGCCAGCATGGCCCTGGTCAGCCTGGAGAACGCCGAGCTGATCGCCACCCTCAACAACAGCACCCGGGCCCTGGCCGGGAGCTACGAGAAGATCGAGGCCGCCTACCAGGACCTGCAGAACGCCCGGGAGGTGCTGGGCCGCCGCGACCGCCAGGAGCTGCTGGGGGACCTCATCTTCAAGATCGCCCAGCGGCTGGAGACCCCGGTGGCCAGCCTGCACAAGCAGAGCCAGCTGCTGGACCAGCTGATGGTGTCCGGGACCGACCCGTCCGCCTACCCCGAAGCCCAGCCCAGGGCCCTGGCCGAGATCCGCGAGGCGGTGTTCCGCATCGACAGCCTGCTCAAGGCCCTGCTGCGCCGGGTGGGCCGGGGCGGGCCGCCGACCCCCGAGTGGCTGGACCTGCACGACCTCATCCAGCAGGAGCTGGGCCTGCTGCAGGTGGAGGGGGTGATCCCGGCCCCGGTGGAGCCGAGCCTGGACCTGGCCGCGCCCTCGCCCCTGCTGCACGGCGTCTACGGCGATTTCGCAGCGATCCTGATGCACCTGGCCCAGCACGCCGCGGGCGGCCCGACCCCTTCCGCCACCCTGGCCGTGCGCACCTGGCAGGAGGGCGATGACTTCATCCTGGAACTGCGGGACGAAGGCGGCCCGATCCTGCCCAGCGAACTGGCCCAGGCCTTCGAGCCGTTCTCGGAGCTGCACCCGTCGGTGGTGCTGGGGGCGCGGAAGCCCGGAGAAGGGCTTCCGGGCTGCAAGCAGCTGCTGGCGGTGTATCACGGGGAGATCGAGATCGCCAATGAGGGCGAGGGGACGGTGGTGAGGCTGAAGGTCCCGCTGCGCTAGGTCAGGTACCCGGTCCTCAACGCTCCGGCCCAGTCCGGCCGGTCGCGCTTGCGGGCGAGGTCGGCCATGGCCTGGTGGCCGTAGGGAACCGCGATCAGCGTGGGGATCCAGGCGCCGTCCCGCCGCTCGAGGATGGCGTAGCGCGCGTCCGGCGAGCCGTTCTCCACGGTCACCGGCCAGGGGTAGGTGGTCCGCAGCGCCGGCAGGCCGACGCTGCCGGGGTTCACGATCAGCTGGCCGGAACGGGAGCGCACCGCCCGCGGCACGTGGGTGTGGCCGCAGAGCAGCACCGGGGCGACGGCTGCGCCCAGCCGGGCCTCCACTTCCTCTGCGCTGGCGGCCCGCAGCCGGTCCGGCTCCAGGGTCTCCAGGAAGGAGTCCAGGTCGCTGTCCGGGGTGCCGTGGCAGAGGAACACCTCGGGGCTGAAGGGGAGGGTGGCGGGCAGGGCCGCCATCCATTCCAGCTCCCGGGCGGTCAGCTGCCCGTGGGCGTAGGCGTCGGAGGGGCCCCACTGGTCGGGGCCCTGGGTCAGCATCTGGCGCTCGTGGTTGCCGGCGATGGTGGGCCAGTCCTGGGCCATGAGGCACTGGGCCGTCTCCAGCGGCAGCAGTGGGCCGGACACGCTGTCGCCCAGGTTGACCACGGCGTCCACGCCCCGGGTCCGGAAGTCGCGCACCACCGCCTCCAGCGCGGCCAGGTTGCCGTGGATGTCGGAAACGACCGCGAGCCTCATGGCCGCGACAGGGGGGCGCCGTAGCGGGTCTGGATGTAGTCCAGCACGATGGCCTGGAACTCCTCGGCGATGCGCGGGCCGCGCAGGGTGACGGTCTTCACGCCGTCCACGAACACCGGCGCGGCCGGGTCCTCCCCGCTGCCGGGCAGGCTGATGCCGATGTGGGCGTGCCGGGATTCGCCCGGGCCGTTGACGATGCAGCCCATCACCGCGACGTTCAGGCCCTCCACGCCGGGGTACTGGGTCTTCCAGACCGGCATCTGCTCGCGCAGGTAGCCCTGGATCCGGTCGGCCAGCTGCTGGAACACGGTGGAGGTGGTGCGTCCGCAGCCCGGGCAGGCCACCACCATCGGGGCGAACTTGCGGAACCCCATGGTCTGAAGGATCTCCTGGGCCACCACCACTTCCCTGGTTCGGTCGCCGCCCGGCTCGGGGGTGAGCGAGACCCGGATGGTGTCGCCGATGCCCTCCTGCAGCAGCACCGCCAGGGCCGCGGTGGAGGCGACGATGCCCTTGCTGCCCATGCCGGCCTCGGTGAGGCCCAGGTGCAGGGGGTAGCTGCAGCGGCGGGCCAGCTCCCGGTAGACGGCGATCAGGTCCTGGACGCCCGAGACCTTGCAGGACAGGATGATCCGGTCCCCGGGCAGGCCGATGTCTTCGGCCTGGCGGGCGCTGTCCACGGCCGAGGTGACCAGGGCCTCGTACATGATGGCCTGGGTGCTCCAGGGCTCGGGCCGCCGGCTGTTCTCGTCCATGATCCGGGCCAGCAGGTCCTGGTCCAGGCTGCCCCAGTTGACCCCGATGCGCACCGGCTTGCCGTGGCGGCAGGCCGTCTCCACGATCTCGGCGAACTGGCGGTCATGCCTGGCGCCCTGGCCCACGTTGCCCGGGTTGATCCGGTACTTGGCCAGCGCCTGGGCGCATTCCGGGAAGTCGTGCAGGAGCTTGTGCCCGTTGTAGTGGAAGTCGCCGATGAGCGGCACCTCCACCCCGTCCGCGTCCAGCCGTTCGCGGATGAGCGGGACCGCGGCGGCGGCGGCGGCGGTGTTGACCGTGATGCGCACCAGCTCCGACCCGGCCAGGGCCAGGTCCCGCACCTGGCGGGTGGTGCCCGCCACGTCGGCGGTGTCGGTGTTGGTCATGGACTGGATGACGATGGGGGCGCCGCCGCCGATGGCCACTTCGCACCGGCCATGGCGCACGCGGGTGGCCTGTCGGTCGCGCCGCGCGCCTGGCCCCGAAGCCGCCGGTAGTCTTTCTGCCGTCATGCTGACCCTTTTTTATGAAATTTACATTGCGCGTGCGGATCCGGAGCGCCCGGGGGCGGCCCCAGGAAAGCCTATCACGCCCTTGTGACAGGGTGATATGACGGCGGGATTGGTTCCCCGGCCGGTTGTTGTTGCTAAATTTGTGATAGGCTTCGGGAAACTTTCGGAGGCAACATGATTGCTGCGGTTCCATGGCGGGTCAATCCCGGCCTGGACCCTGCGTCCTCCAGGAAAGCTCCTCTCCTGGCGTTTCTTCGGACGATCGTCCTTGCGTTCGCCTCCCTGTGCCTCTGGTCGGCCCCGCCTCCTGCGACGCCGGACATGGCCCCGGCCATCGCCCTGAGCTACCGTGCGGAGCATCTCAAGACGGCCTTCCGCTCCGGGGACCCCGGGGCCATCCAGAGCGCGGTCCAGGAAGTGGAACTGCTGCGCCGGACCTACGGCACCCTGGACGTGCTGCCCCTGGTGGACGCCATGGCGGTCTTCGCACGGCAGCTGGGGAGGGAAGGGGATCCTGCCCTGGGGCTCCAGGTGGTCCAGGCCATGGAGCCCTGGGCGCCCAATGACCCGACCCTGCTGGGCACCAAGGTGATCCTCATGCGCCGGCAGGGCCCGCAGGGCTACCTGTGGAGCATCGCCGACGTCATGGAACTGACCCGCGCCCGGCTCACCCACCCGGTGCACCGCTGGCTGTGGGCGCTCCAGCACCTGGCCTGGGTGCGGCTCATGGCCACCCTGATGCTCTGGGGCTGGGCCCTGGGCGTGGCCCTGCGCTACCGCCGGGTGTTCCGCCACCTCTGGGAGGAGCCCCTGGTGCGCTGGCGGATCAACCGCCACGTGGTGGCCTTCCTGGGCGCCTTCCTGGTCACCCTGCCGGTGGTCCTGGGCCTGGACCCCAGCGTGGTGGCCATGCTCTGGCTCTGGATGCTGGCCCCGTTCATGCTGCCCATGGAGGTCCGGGCCACGGTCTTCATCGTGCTGCTGCAACTGGTGCACCCGGCCCTGGCGCTCATGGAGCCCCAGGCCACCGTCCTGCCCCGCCCCAGCATCGTGGCCCTGCAGCTGCGGCCGCAGCCCCTGCCGGAGGACCCGCGGATCCTGGCGGCCCTGGCGCCCGAGGACCGGGACTTCCTGACCGGCTGGCGCCAGCTCCAGCTCCAGGAATGGGACAAGGCTGAACGCACCTTCCAGACTCTGGCCGCGGGGCCCTCGAACCATGCCGCGGTCATCAACAACCTGGGCGTGGCCCGGTTCCAGCAGGGCAACCTGGCCGGGGCCAAGGCCTGTTTCGACGAGGCGGCCGGCTTCGCTCCCGCCAGCGCGGAAACCCTCCTGAACCAGAGCGTGGTGGCTTTCAAGATGCTGGACGGCCCCCTGGGCACCGCCAAGCAGGCCGAGGCCAGCCACGCGGCCCCCGATGCCTACAACCGGATGATGGTGGCCAACCAGGCCCGGAGGGAGCAGCGCACCTTCGCCATCTGCCTGGCCGACACCCCCGAGCGGATCCAGGCCCTCTCGGCCGGGCCGCGCCAGGCCGGCACCGGCGGCGCCCTGGGGGGCACCCAGGACCTGGTGCTGCTGTTCAACCTCCTGCTGCCCCTGCTGGCCGCGGCGGTCATCGGGATGCGGGTCCGCAAGAGCGTCAACGAAGCCCATCCCGCCCAGTGCGCCCGGTGCGGCGACCCGTTCCACACCACGGACAGCACGGACACCGCGGTCTGTTCCAAATGCTATCATTTGTTCATTCTCAAGGACGGCCTGCACGGAGGAAGCCGGAAGCGGAAGGTGGACGAAGTGGCGGCCTACCAGAGAACCCAGCGGGTGCTGCACCGGCTGCTCATGGTGGTGCTGCCCGGGATTGATCGCTGCTTCATCGGCGACACCTGGGCCGGGTTCGTGGAGTACGGCTTCTTCTGCTTCGCCCTGGGCATTGTCCTGGTCACCGGGCGCTCCGTGCGCTACCCCGGCGAGATCCTGGCCGACCCGTCCTCCGTGTGGCTGCCGGTGGGCGTGGTGCTGCTGGCGGTTCTCTGGCTGCGCTCCTGGCTGAAACTGCTGCCGCGGCGGCGCTGAAAGGGGGTGGCGAATGGCGCTTGAAGGCTCTTTGCGGGATTTCGATCTCTTTTCCTTGTTCAACATGATCAAGACCCAGGGCAAGAGCGGCACCCTGGTCCTGTCCCGGGCCCAGGAGTTCGTGAAGATCTTCTTCGACCAGGGCGAGATCGTCGGCTGCGATTCCAACCAGGTGCCCATGGAAGACCGGGTGGGGGCCCTGCTGGTGCGCCTGGGCCGGCTCTCCGGAGAGGAGCTGCTGGCCATGATCCAGCACCAGCGGCAGACCCTGAAGCGCATGGGGACCCTGCTGATGGAGTCCGGCCGGGTGTCCCCCCAGGATCTCCAGGACGCCCTGTTCAACCAGGCCATGGCCATCATCAACCGGACCTTCCGCTGGGTGGAGGGCGACTACCGGTTCGATTCCATCCTCCCCATGGACCTGGACCGGGAGAACTTCCCGCCCATCCCCGTGGACACGATCCTCATGGAAGCGGCCCGGATCATGGACGAGTGGCCCGAAGTCCAGCGCCGCCTTCCCGACACCCGGCTGCCCCTGGCCAAGACCGCGGCCGCCCAGGCGCTCCAGCTCGACATCGACCAGGACCTCTCCGCCCTGCTGGAGGGGGGCGGGCCGGTGCAGCCCAAGGGGTCGGGCCTCACCCACGAGCAGGAGAAGACCCTCACCTACTTCGAGGAGCCCTCCAGCATCCAGACCGTGCTCCAGATCAGCCGCTACGATGAGCTGGACACCTACAAGGTCATCGCCGACCTGCTGGAGATGGGCCTGCTGGAGGTCACCAAGGACCCCCAGGACGCGCGCATCCCCCTGTGGAACCAGCCCCGCAAGGACCGCATGGCCGAAGCGCCCACGGGGCCGTCCATCCTGTTCTGGATCGCGTCAAGCCTCCTGATCGCCGGCCCCCTGATCGGCTACGTGCCCCGGGACCGCTCCTCCTTCAACCAGGGCCTGGCCAGCCTCCAGCGCTGGGACATCCACGTGGCCAACGACCCGGACACCCGGGACCGGCAGGCCTGGGCCTTCCGCATGGCCGCCCCCGGGGAGGCCGTCGCCCTGGCCCGGTCCCTGGGCGTGGACCTGGAGCAGGGCCGCAAATCCATCCCCGACTTCACCCAGTACCCGGACCCTCTGGCGGGGATAAGGCCCTGATCTGACCTTGGTGGGACCGCGCGGTCGCTGCGCTCCCTCTCCGTCCCCCCACACCCCCACTCCATGCCCGGGCAGAGCCCGGACATGGAGTCTAGTCTCTAGTCCTTCGGCTGCCTGGGAGCTGCCAGCCAGGCCACGGCGATGGAGATGAAGTAGAGGCCCAGCAGGACGACGCTGAAAAAGATGGTGGTGACCACCACGTCGCCCGGGGTGAGGAAGGCGCTGATGAACAGGATGGCGATGGTGGCGTGGCGCCAGTACTTCAGCATCCATCGTGCGGTGACCAGGCGGAACCGGGCCAGGAAATAGACCAGCACCGGCAGTTCGAACATCGCCCCGGTGCCCACCACCGTGTAGATGAACAGGTCCAGGTAGTCCTCCAGGTGGAGGTTGGTGCGCAGGCCCGCGTTCAGCGCCTCCTTGAACAGGATGTCGCCCAGGAACTGGAAGGCGTTCAGGTAGGCGAAGGCGGCGCCGGCCAGGAAGCATCCGGTGGTGGCCAGCACGAACGGGATGGCCAGGCGGCGCTCCCGCTGGTACAGGCCGGGCTTGATGAAGCACCATACCTGGTGGAACAGCAGGGGCGCGGACACGAACACGGCCGCCCAGATCGACAGCCGCATCAGCGAGAAGAACGGCTCGGTCAGGCTGGTGTAGGCGAACGGCTCGAACACCGTGGGCGCCGCCTGGCCCAGGGCCTTGGCCTGGGAGATGGCCTGGGCCTTGTAGACTTCCATGAAGGGCCGTTGCGCCCAGATCATGAGCTTGAACCGGAACCAGTAGGTGCAGGCGAACGCCGCCACCAGGATGATCACGCTGCGGATGAGGCGCGCCCGCAACTCGTGCAGGTGCTCCCAGAAGGACATCGAAGGGCTGGTCTCGGTCTCGGGCATGGTCATCTTGGGTCCGGATCCTTGCGAAGGGCGGGAAGGAGGGAACCCCGGTCTATTTCTTGTCGTCTTTGTGTTCCGGCGCGTCGTCCTTCACCGAGTCGGTGAGTTCCCGGCTGGCCTTCTTGAACTCCTGGATGCCCTTGCCCAGAGCCTTGCCCAGTTCGGGAAGCTTGGAGGGCCCGAAGAAGATCAAGAGGGCGATGCCGATCAGCAGCATTTCTCCGAATCCTAGATTTCCCATTGTGCGGGCTCCTGAAGGGGTGATGCGGGCTAGAGGGAAACGACGCCGGGGTGGTCGCCGGGACCCACCGGCAGCCGGCCGATGGAATGGTAGGTCCATCCGGAAGCTTTCATGGTCTCAGGCTGGAACAGGTTCCGGCCGTCGAACATGAGTTTGGCCTTGAGCCTCCCCGCCACGGCCTGCAGGTCGGCCTGGCCATATTGAGGCCATTCGGTGGCGATGAGAAGGGCGTCCGCGCCATCGCAGGCGGAGAGCGGGTCCTGGGCGTAGCTCACCCGGTCGCCCACCTTGGCCCGGATGTTGGGCATGGCCTCGAAATCGTGCACCACCAGTTCGGCCCCCAGGGCGGTGAGCGAATCGATCAGCTCCAGCGCCATGGCTTCGCGGATATCGTCGGTGTGGGCCTTGAACGCCAGGCCCCAGAGGGCGAACCGGCGGCCGGCCAGTGGGGCGGAGACGCCCGCCTCGCACTTGAAATACTTGCGGATCTTGAGGGACAGCACCTGCTTCTGGTGGCGGTTGGCTTCCACCGTGGCCTCCAGGGCGCGCAGCGGCTGGCCGTTCTCCCGGCCGACCTTGAGCAGGGCCTGGAGGTCCTTGGGGAAGCAGCTGCCGCCGAAGCCGGGGCCCGGGTTCAGGAAGAACTTGCCGATCCGGTGGTCGCTGCCGATGCCGTCGCGCACGCACCGCACGTCCGCCCCGACCCGTTCGCACAGCCCGGCGATCTCGTTGATGAAGCTGATGCGCAGGGCCAGCATGGCGTTGGCCGCGTACTTGGTCAGCTCGGCGCTGGCCGGGTCCATGCGCAGCCAGAGCCCGCCGCTGGCGGCCAGGAAGGTGCGGTAGAGCTCCTTCATCACGGCTTCCGCATGGTCGCTGCGGCAGCCCACCACCACCCGGTCCGGTTTCACGAAGTCGTCGATGGCGCAGCCTTCCCGGAGGAACTCGGGGTTGGAGACCACCTCGAAGGGGCGGTCGGTCTCGGCCGCGATGGCGGCCGCCACCCGGGCCGCGGTGCCCACCGGCACCGTGCTCTTGTCCACCACCACCAGGGGCCTGGCCCCCGGGTCCCGGAGCGCCATGGCCTGGCCCAGCTGGGTGGCCACCTGGAGCACGTACTGCAGATCGGCGCTGCCGTCCTCGCTCTGGGGGGTGCCCACGCAGATGAAGGCGGCGTCGGCCTGGGCGATGCCCGCCTTGAGGTCCAGCCCGAAGCTGAGCTGGCCCGAGGCCTGGTGCCGGGCCAGCCACTCCTCCAGGCCCGGCTCGTAGATGGGCGCGATCCCCTGGCGCAGCTTGTTGATCTTGGCAACGTCCACGTCCACGCCCAGCACCCGGTGCCCGGCCTCCGCGAAACCCACCGCGGCCACCAGTCCCACGTAGCCCGACCCGATCACTAGAACCTGCATGATTCCGCCCCCGCGCCGCCCTGGTTGGCCCGTCTGGGCGGGCGGCGATCAACCAGGAAGTATATCCGGCCCTGCGCGCATCCGCGAGGCTTGATAGTATTGGAGCCGGGAGGCAGCATGCTTCAGGTCGCAATGGTCGAGGCTCAGGGCGTCAATCTCTGGGAAGTGGTCCTGCACAGCGGCATGGTGGCGAAGGTGGTGCTCCTGGTGCTGGGCGTGTTCTCCGTGGTCAGCTGGGTGGTCATCTTCCAGAAGGCCACGCTGCTCAGCCGCAGCAGGGGCGTCACTGAGCGGTTCCGCGGCGTGTTCCGCCGGGCCAGCGACTGGCGCGAGCTGAAGGCCTCGTCCTCGGACTTCGCGGCCAGCCCGCTGATGGGCCTGTTCACCGCCGGCTACTCGGAAGTCACCTACCAGCTCAGGCCGCTCAATCCGGGCGCCAGGCCCCAGATCAAGAGCATGGAGGCGGTGGAGCGCTGCCTGCAGCGGGCCTCGGTGGTGGAGATGGGGCGCATGGAGGGCTACCTGGGAATACTCGCCACCATCGCCGCGGTGAGCCCCTTCATCGGCCTGTTCGGGACGGTGTGGGGGATCATCGACGCCTTCCGGGGCATCGGCGCCACCGGCAACGCCAGCCTCGCCACCGTGGCCCCGGGCATCTCCGAGGCCCTGGTGGCCACCGCCATCGGCCTGGTGGCGGCCATCCCGGCGCTCATGGCCTACAACTTCTTCCAGGGCCAGCTGAAGAACTGGCAGACCGAGCTGGACGATTTCTCGCTGGAATTCATCAGCCTCGCGGAGCGCAATTTCACGTGATGGAGAGGCAACCTGCCGGCATGAGCTGCGCCCCCCAAGCCCCCGTGTTCTGGCAGCGCCAGCCCAGGCTGCCGCTGCCGGTCATGAAGTTCATGGGGGCGAGGCTGGAGGCGGCCCTGCGCGAGCCCTCGGCCCGCGCGCTCCTGGTCTGGCCCGTGGTGCTCGGGGCGCCCAGGCTGCGCGAATCCCATCCCGGCGGCGTGCCCGAGCCCGTGCTGCTGGCCTCCGCCGGCCCCATGCTCGAGGCCTTGGCAGTGACCGGCCCGCGCGCGGCCTGGGACCAGGCCATGGCGCTGCTGCCCAACACCGCCGAGCCGGGCCCCGGCGGCTGGCTGCCCCACCGCATCTGGGAGCCCCTGTCCAGCCTGGTGAGCCTGCGCCTGGGCGTGACGCTGCTGGCCCTGCAGGGCCAGCCGGAGGACGCCCGCTTCGGCCTGGCCTGCGGCGCGGCCCTGTTCAACTCGGCCCTGTTCCACGAATGCCATGACGCCCTGGAGCCCCTGTGGCAGCGGGCCGAAGGCGGCCTGAAGACCGGCCTGCAGGGCCTGATCCTGCTGGCGGGCGGGTTCCACCACCTGCAGCTGCACAACGCCGGCGGGATGATCAGCCTCTGGGGCGACGCCCTGCAGGCCCTCGAACCCAACGCCTTCGCCCTGGCCACGCCCTGGGGCACGGTGGGCTTCAAGGCCGCCGCCGCCGCCGCGGCGGAGCGGATGGCCTGGCTCGACCGCTACGACGGGGACATGGCGCTGGACCCGCTGTGGGCCCTGTCCAGGCCCACCCTGGAGCTCACATGATCACCTGCGACCTGCTCGTCCTGGGAGGGGGCATCGCGGGCTGTTCCGCGGCCCTGCGCGCCGCGGCGCTGGGCGCCGACGTGGTGATCGCGCTCAAGGACCCCCTGGGCGTCTCCAACACCCGCTACGCCCAGGGCGGGATCATCGGCCTGGCCCCGCCCGAGGCGGGCGATTCCCCGGCCCTGCTGGCCGCCGACATCGAGGCCGCCGGCGCCGGCCTGTGCCGGCCCGAGGCCGTGGCCCAGCTGGCCGGGCAGGGCCCGAGCCTGTGCCGGGACTTCCTGTGGAAGACCCTGGGCGTCCCGTTCGACCACACCGCCAACCTGGACCCCGAGCCCACCGCCGAGGCCGCCCACAGCGCCCGGCGCATCTACCATGTGAAGGACGCCACCGGCAAGGCCATCCAGAAGGCCCTGTCCGACCAGGTGGCGGCCCACCCCGGGATCCGGGTGCTCGAGGGCCGCGTCCTGGCCGACCTGCTCACCGTGCCCCACCACAGCCGGGACCCCCGCTCGGTCTACGACCCCATCCAGGTGCAGGGCGCCTACCTGCTCGAGCCCGACGGCGAAGTGCACATGTGCCTGGCCAGGCGGACCGTGCTGGCCACCGGCGGCCTGGGCTACCTGTACCTGCACACCAGCAATCCGCCCTCGGCCACCGGCGACGGCCTGGCCGCGGCCTACCGGGCCCACGCCCGGATCGTGAACTGCGAGTACGTGCAGTTCCATCCCACCACCCTGTTCGTGCCCGGCCAGCCGCGCACCCTGCTCACCGAGGCCCTGCGCGGCGAGGGGGCGCACCTGGTGAACCGCGACGGCGAGCGCTTCATGGCCAAGTACGCGCCCGAAGGCATGGAACTGGCGCCCCGGGACGTGGTGAGCCGGGCCATCTTCCAGGAGATGGCCTTCTCCGGCGAGGTCTGCATGTACCTGGACCTTGCCCCCCTGAGGCGCAAGCTGGACCTGGACGCGCGCTTCCCCACGGTCATGGCGACCTGCCGGGAGGCCGGGCTCGAGCCCCTTTCCCAGCTCATTCCGGTGGTGCCCGCCGCCCATTATTTCTGCGGCGGGGTGAACGTGGACCTGGACGGCCGCACCAGCCTGCCCGGGCTGTTCGCCGTGGGCGAAGTCTCCTGCACCGGCCTGCACGGCGCCAACCGCCTGGCCTCCACCTCCCTGCTGGAAGGCCTGGTGTGGGGCTACCGGGCCGGAGAGGCCGCCGTGGCCGACTGCCGCACCGTGGCCCAGCCCGACCCCGGCGGCCTGGAGCCCTGGAAGCACGCCGACGGCGGCAAGGTCCCCGACCCTCTGCTCATCGAACAGGACTGGACCAGCATCCGCAGCACCCTCTGGAACTACGCCGGCATCATCCGCACCCGGGCCCGGCTCGCGCGGGGCCGCGGCGACATGGGTTATCTGTATCACCGGATCGAGGCGTTCTACCAGGAAGCCCCCCTCTCCCGGAGCCTGCTGGAACTGCGCAACGGGATCACCTGCGCCCGGCTGATCCTGAAGGCCGCCATCCAGAACCCGGTGTCGCGAGGGTGCCACTACCGAGTGGACTAGATGCCGCTCGTAGTGCCGATTCCCAGAAGCAGAGAGAGATCCTGCTTTTGCTTTTCTCGGCGCCTCGGCGATAGGCTTTTTGCTGAATTTGCCTCAACGATCGGGCAATGAACGAACTGCTCGCGACTTGTAGAAAGAGCTTATCGCCGAGGCGCCGAGGAAAATAAAAAAGCTAGGACCCCTTAGGTTGCGGGCCGGTGCAGAAAAGCTACCATTAGTAATTAATGGTAGCAGCCACCATGAAGATCTCAATGAAGCTCTTGGGTGCGGGAACCCTGTTCCTATTGCTGGCCCTTGCCTGCGGCGGCTACGACCAGCCGACCCTGGCCGGCCCCGCCATCGCCAGCTTCACTGCCGCCAACACCGTCATCACCGCCGGCGCCACCACCACCCTCACCGCTGATTTCAACAACGGCCTGGGGGTGGTGGACCAGGGGGTGGGGCCGGTGAGCGACCTGGTGCCGGTGACGGTCAAGCCTTCGGCCACCACCACCTACATCCTCACCGACCGGGCCGCGGGCGGGGCCTATGCCACCCGGTCGCTGACGGTCCAGGTGGTGCCGGTGCCGGACCTGCCGGTGATCACGCCGCCGAACTCGGTGGAACCCGGCCAGACCGGGCTCCAGGCCTCGGTGCCGGCCCAGGCCGACTGCACCTATCTCTGGATCATCGACAAGTCCGGGGGGTCCATCACCGCCGGCGGCACCAGTCCCACCGTCACTTTCAGCACCGCGCTGTTCGGCGAGCTGAGCCTGGCCTGCGCGGTCACCAACCTGGCCGGGACCAGGGTGACCTCCACCACGCTCGTCTTCCCCCTGGGCGGCCCCACCGTGGAAAGCTTCGCGGCCGACCCGCCCGACATCAGCCCGGGCGGCACCTCCAACCTGGACTACAGCTTCTCCGGGGGGGCCGGGGTGATCTCCTCCCCGGGCAACCCGGACCTCCCGGTCGCCGCCGGCACCACCAGCATCGAGGTCAAGCCGTCCGCCACCACCACCTACACCTTCTCGGTGAGCGACAGCAAGGGGGAGGTCTCGACCCTGGAAGCCACGGTCACGGTGGTGCCGGCGCCCACCATCAGCCTGTTCACCGGCAGCCCCGCCCCGGGGATCGTCGGCACCGGCGCCGACGTCCAGCTGATCGCGGTGTTCGACGCCGGCCAAGGCGGCAACGCCTCGGTGGACAACGGCGTGGGCGCCGTGGAGAGCGGGGTGGCCGTCGACGTCGGGACGCTGGAGCACAGCACGGATTTCATCCTCACGGCCATCAATGCCGCCGGGGTGGAGACCACCGCCACCACCCGGGTGCTGGTGGGCAGCCTGGCGACGCTGTCGGGGAGCCCCTCGGGCGAAGGCAGCCTGGACGGCCCCGCGGCCCAGGCCCGCTACCGCAGCCCGGCCGGGATGGTCGTGGACAGCGCGGGCGACCTGCTGGTGGCCGACACCCGCAGCCACACGATCCGGAAGATCACCCCGGAGGCGGAGGTGAGCACCCTGGCCGGCGCCGAGGGCGTGCCCGGCAGCGCCGACGGCGTCGGCGCGGAGGCCAGGTTCAACCTGCCGGCGGCGCTGGCGCTGGACCCGGACACCGGCAACGTGTACGTCGCCGACTCCGGCAACAACGAGATCCGCGTGGTCACCCCCGGCGGCGCGGTGAGCACCCTGGCCGGGCCCGCCGGGTTCAGCAACCCCACCGGGATCGCCGCCGGGCACGACGGCAACGGCCCCGTGGTGTTCGTGGCGGACACCGGCAACGCGGCCATCCGGCGGATCGACCTGGGCAGCCTGGCGGTCACCACCCTCACCGGCATCCCCGGGACGCCAGGGCTCCGGGACGGCGCGAGCGGGACCGCGCTGCTGAACGCGCCGGCCGGCCTGGCCTGGAACGGCAACGCCCTGGGCCAGCTCTATCTGGCCGACGCCGGGAACAACAGCATCCGCCAGGTCTCGCTCCAGGGAGACGTGGCCACGGTGGCCGGCGCTCCCGGCGGCGCGGCCGGGAGCGCCGACGGCCAGGGCGGCGGCGCGTCCTTCTCCGGCCCCCAGGGGCTGGCCCTGGACTCCGCCAACGATCTCCTGTACGTGGCCGACACCGGCAACAGCACCCTGCGGCGGGTGGCCCCGGGCGACGGCACCGCGGCCACCCTGGCCGGCACCCCCGGCAGCCCCGGCAGCGCCGACGGGGCCGGTGCGCTGTTCAACCTGCCCCAGGGGATCGTGCTGAACGGCGGGGTCCTGGTGGTGGCCGACACCGGCAACGCCACCCTGCGCCAGCTGGGCGTCGATCCCGAGGCCGGCCCGGCGGCCACCTACTCCGGAACCCACGGGAACCCGGGCCACGCCGACGGCCCCGGCCTGGATGCGACCCTGCGCCGGCCGCGGGGGGCGGCCCTGGGCGCCAGCGGCGCGCTGTACGTGGCCGACTCCGGCAACCACACCATCCGCCGGATCAGCCTGGACGGCACCGTGTCCACCCTGGCCGGGACCGCGGGGGAGGCGGGCTTCAGGGACGGCGCAGGAGCGGGCCAGGCGCTGTTCAACGGGCCCACCGCCGTGGCCGCGGGGGTTTCCCCGGACGGCAGCGATTTCGTGATCGTGGCCGACACCGGCAACCACGCCATGCGCAAGGTGCTGGAGGACGGCACCGTGACCACCCTGGCCGGGACCGGGGCGGCGGGAGCCGCCGACAGCCCCGCCCAGTTCAACCGGCCCGCGGGCGTGGCCCTGGACGCGGCGGGCGATGTGCTGGTGGCGGACACGGGCAACCAGACCCTGCGCCGGATCGCCGCCGGCAGCCTCGCCGTGACCACCCTGGCCGGCACCGCGGGCGTGCCGGGCAGCCAGGACGGCGCCGCGGGGCCCGGGGTGTCCTTCAACGCGCCGGCCGGGCTGGCGGTGGCCGCGGACGGCAGCCTCTACGTGGCGGATTCCGGCAACGGCACCATCCGCCGGCTGGCCAACGGCCAGGTGAGCACCTTCGCCGGGAAGGCGGGCCGCCCGGGCAGCGTGGACGGCACCGGCACCCAGGCCCAGCTCGATGGCCCGGTGGCAGTCGCCCTGGACGCGGCCGGCAACCTGTTCGTGGCCAACTCCGGCAGCAGCACGGTCGTCGTGATCACCCCCGGGGCCCTGGTCGCCACCATCATCGGCGGCGCCGGCAACAGCACGAATGATCCCGGGCCTCTGCCGGCCCGGATCTCCCCGCCGTGCGGGATCGCGGTCGACCCCTCGAACGCCAATATCTACATCACCATTGACGATGCGGTCATGCTGGTGGACTTTACGAAGTGACCTTGGGCCGGAACCTGGGTAAACTGGGCGTTTCCAACCACGGGATCCTCGGGTGGATCCCCTCTGCGCACGAGGGCGCCATGGGCGAACCGACCAAGAAACGCTATCCCGTTTTCCTTCCCCGGACGGATTTCCCCATGAAGGCGGATCTGCCGGCCCGGGAACCCAAGCGGGTGGAGCGCTGGAAGGCCGAGCGCGTGTTCGACCGGGTCGAGGCCGTGCGCCGGGCGGAGAACGCCGCCGGCACCGGCAGGGGCCGCAGGATCCTCCACGACGGCCCGCCCTACGCCAACGGCGCCATCCACATGGGGCACGCCCTCAACAAGATCCTCAAGGACATGGTCACCAAGTCGCTCTGGCTGGACGGCTACGAGTCGCCCTACGTGCCCGGCTGGGACTGCCACGGGCTGCCCATCGAGCACGCGGTGGAAAAGGACCTGGGGCCCAGGCGCCGGGAGATGAGCCGCACCGAGTTCCTGGCCAAGTGCCGGGCCTACGCCCAGAAGTGGGTGGACGCCCAGAGCCTGGGCTTCCAGCGGCTGGGCGTGCTGGGCGACTGGGACGAGCCGTACATCACCATGGCGCCCAAGTACGAGGCCACCGTGGTCCGGCTCCTGGGCCGGCTGTTCGAATGCGGGGCGGTGACCCGCAAGCTGAAGGTGGTGCACTGGAGCTACGGCGCCCGCACCGCGCTGGCCGAGGCCGAGGTGGAGTACGCCGACCTCACCAGCGTCACCATCGGCGTGGCCTTCCCGGTGGACGACGCCGAGGCCCGGCGGATGCAGCTGCCCACCCCGCTGTTCCTGCCCATCTGGACCACCACGCCCTGGACCCTGCCCGCCAACCTGGCCATCGCCATGCACCCGGACATGGAGTACGCGGTGGTGAAGGCCGGCGACCGCTACTACGTGGTGGCCGTGCCCCTGCTGGAGGACTTCCAGAAGCGCCTGGGCATCGCCCTGCACACCAGGGAGACCCGCAAGGGGCTCACGTTCCAGAGCCTCAAGGCCCGGCACGCCTGGCTGGAGCGGGAATCCCCCGTGCTGCTGGCGGACTTCGTCACCGCCGAGGCCGGCACCGGGCTGGTGCACATCGCCCCGGACCACGGGGTGGACGACTTCAACCTGGCCCACCACCTGGGCCTGCTCCAGCTGGTGGGGCCGGACGGGCGCTACACCTCGCTGGTCAACGACCCCCAGCTGGAAGGGCGCAACGTCTTCGAGTGCAACACCCTGATGGTGGAGCGGCTGCGGGCCTCGGGCGCCCTGCTCTACGAGCAGACCCTGGTGCACAGCTATCCCCACTGCTGGCGCACCAAGACCCCCATCCTGTTCCGGGCGACGGAACAGTGGTTCATCACCATGGACGACGAACTCGCCGGCCAGGGCAAGACCCTCCGGGAACTGGGGCTGGAAGGCGTGGACAACACCGCCTGGGTGCCGCCCTCGGGGCGCAACCGGATCTACGCCATGATCGCCGGCCGTCCCGACTGGTGCATCTCCCGCCAGCGCTCCTGGGGCACGCCCATCACCGTGCTGCGCTGCTCCGATTGCGGCGAGCCGCTGGTCCTGCCCGAGGTGTTCGAGAAGGCCGCAGCCGCCATCGCCGAGGGCGGGGTGGGGGTCTGGGCGGAAATGCCGCTGGAGCAGCTCAAGCCGGCCGGCGCGGTCTGCGCCAAGTGCTCCGGCACCGAGTTCCAGAAGGAGACCGACATCCTGGACGTCTGGATCGATTCCGGGGTGAGCGCCGAGGTGGTGTGCGAGACCCACCCCCGGCTGAGCAAGGCCGACTACGGCAAGTTCATCTACCTGGAAGGCACCGACCAGCACCGGGGCTGGTTCCACTCCTCGCTGCTGTTCAACCTGGCGGCCACCGGCCTGAAGCCCTACGACACCGTGGTGACCCACGGCTTCGTGCTGGACGGCAAGGGCCAGAAGATGTCCAAGAGCATGGGCAACGTGGTCACCCCCGAGGAGATCCTCAAGACCCTGGGCGCCGACATCCTGCGCTGGTGGTCGGCCAGCGTGGACTACAACGACGACGTGCGCATCTCCAAGGAGATCCTGGAACGCTCGGCTGACGCCTACCGCAAGATCCGCAACACCCTGCGCTTCCTGCTGGGGGCCCTGGCCGACTTCGACCCGGCCCGGGACCAGGTGCCCGAGGCCGAATGGGCGCCCCTGGACCGCTGGGTGTGGGGCTCGTTCAGCCGCCTCGCCGGGCAGGTGACTGAAGCCTACCGGACCTTCCAGTACCTGGACGTGACCCAGTCCCTGCACGGGTTCTGCCAGCTGGACCTGTCCGGCCGCTACTTCGAGATCATCAAGGACCGGCTCTACTGCGACCCGGTGGATTCCGCCCGGCGCAGGAGCTGCCGCACGGTCTGCTGGAAGCTGGCCAAGGGCCTGGCCGGGCTGCTGGCCCCGGTGCTCAGCTTCACCGCCGACGAAGTGTGGGAGAACATCCCCGGGGCCGAAGGCCACGTGTTCGAATCGCGCTTCCCCGAAGGCAGCGCGGGCGAGGCGCCGGCCGGCTGGGAGCGCTTCTGGCAGATCCGGGAGGCGGTGCAGGGGGCCATGGAGCCGCACCGCGCCGCCAAGACCATCGGCACCAGCCTGGACGCCGAAGTCCGGCTGATCCTCGACGACGCCGACCGCGCCGTGCTGGCGGGCCTGGGCGAGGCGCCCGAGGACCTGCTGGTGGTATCGGGCCTCACCCTGGAATCCGGCCCCGAGCTGCAGGTGGAAGTGTCCACCCACGGCGGCGAGAAGTGCCCGCGCTGCTGGAACCACAAGGGCGGGCACGGCCAGGGCGATGACGTCGAGCTCTGTCCCCGCTGCTGGGACGTGATCAAGGCCCTGGCATGAAGTCTGTCCGCCCGGCATGGCTGCTGCTGCCCCTGGCCGCGCTGGGCCTGGACTGGGCCTCCAAGGCCTGGATCCTGGCGGCCATCCCCCTGCACGACAGCCGCGTCATCATCCCCGGCTTCTTCTACCTCACCATGAACTACAACCCCGGAGCCATCTTCGGCACCATGAGCGGAGCCTCGCCCATGGTCCGCAGCGTGGTCTTCGCCCTGGCCGGCATCGCCGCCCTGGGCTATTTCGGCTGGGAGTTCCTGAAGGCCGGCACCCCGCTGGCCCAGCGCTGTGCCCTGGGGCTCATCCTGGGCGGCGCCCTGGGCAACGGCCTGGACCGGATCCGCCACGGCATGGTGGTGGACTTCCTGGACTTCGTGTTCTGGGGCTGGCACTACTGGACCTTCAACCTGGCCGACAGCTTCATCGTCTGCGGGGCGATCCTGCTTGGCGTGTCGTTCCTGTTCGCCGCCAGGCAGCCGGCACGGCAGGCGTAGGCGCCGATTCCCGGAACTTGCCGGGGCGGCCGCGCACTCTTCAGGGGTTCCCCGGAGGCGCGCGTGCCCAGACCGATCCTTGTCCTGCTGTTCATCACGGCCTGGGCCCAGGCGGGCGTGCGGGTGACCCCCGGCCAGAGCACGCTCCAGGCGGGCGCCACCTGGGCCTTCGCGGCCGACCTGGACGGCGCGCAGCCGCCCGGGGGCTGGCGCTGGAGCGTCCCGGAGGGCGGCGGCGAGATCGACGAGCGCACCGGCCTCTACCGGGCCCCGGAGGGCGCGGCGGGAGCGCGGGTGCGGGCGGAACTCCGCTCCGGCCCGGCCGTGGCGGGGGAGGCCACGGTGCTGGTGCTGCCGCTGCCCGCCGAGGTGGGCGGGCTGGTGAGCGCCGCCCTGGGCGAGCCGCCGTTGGGATCGAGGCTGCCCTTCCTCGACCCGGAAACGGGCCAGCGCCCGGTGCCGGAACCCCGCATCATCCCCAGCGAGGACCACGTTACCCGACTGGAGCCGTGGCTGGCGGGCTGCGGCATCCCGTTCCCCTTCACCCAGCGGACGACGATGCCGGTGGACGGCCTCCGGCTCACCTACCGGGAGGGATCCGACCTCGTCCGCAGGGATCTGGAAAGCGGTGTCCCGATGGAGGTGGTCTTCCGCGGCCCGGTGGCGTCCGTCACGGTGGAAGCCATGCTGCGCAGCCGGATGGAGCCCGGCAAGTGGCGCAGCACGATCCACCAGCATGAGGTGGACCTGCGGGGCGTGCTGCCGTGCTGCGGCAACGCCGTGGCGCCCGGCGGGCACCAGGACGGCCAGGGACAGGCCGCCCGCTTCCAGCGGCCGTTCGGCCTCGTCCATCTGTTCCAGCCGGATGGCCCGAACCGGTCCAGGCCGGTCCTGCTGGTGACCGACCCGGTGAGCCATGTGCTCCGGACCATGCTCCCGGGCGGCGCGGTGGCCACCCTGTGCGGCCAGCCCGGCCAGCCGGGGCACCGGGATTCGCCCACGGTCATGGCCAAGATGGGGGGCCTGTTCCGGGACACGCCGCCCGGGCCGCCCCTGTTCCACGGGCCCACCCACGCGGCCCAGCTGAGGCCCGGCACCCGCTGCCGGACCGCCGTGGTGGCCGACAGCGGCAACCACGTCATCCGCACCGTGAGCCTGGACGGGAAGGTGGCCACCCTGGCGGGGACGCCGGGGCGGGCCGGGTACCGGGATTCCGGCTTTGCGCAACTGGCCGCCTTCAACGATCCCCAGGGCCTCGCCTCGGACGCCGAAGGCCGGGTCTATGTGGCCGACCGGGGCAACCGGGTGATCCGGGTCATCCACCCCGATGGCGCGGTCACCACCCTGGCGGGCTGCCCGGGCGAGGCCGGCAGCTCGGACCTTCCGGCCCGCTTCACCGACCTGAAGGGCCTGTGCATGCACCCGCGGCTGGGGATCCTGTACGTGCTGGACGGCCACGCGCTGCGCCTGGTCCACCTGCCCGGGGGCCAGGTGGCCACCTGGCTGGGCGTGGTGGACGCGCCGGATTTCCGGGACCTGGCGGAGGATGAACACAGGCTCCAGCCCTGCCTGAACGATCCCACCGGGATCGCCTGCACCAAGGATGGCCTGGCCATCGCCGACCGGGGCAACCACGCGGTGCGGATCATCGGGTTCGATGGCCGCCGGCTGCGGACCGTCGCCGGGGACAAGGCCCAGGGCGCCACCCGCTGGGGGCTGGTCCGGGACCGCCTGACCGGGCCTCTGGACGAGCGTTACGGCCTCCTGGAGGGGCCCCTGACGGTGGCCGCCGGCCCGCGGGAGGGGGACCTGACCACCACCTCGGGCCGCTGCCTGGCCGGGATCCGCCACGCACTCGACGTCCGCCTGCCGCTGGCGATCAGGGCCGCCGCCCCTGTCCCGGAGACGAAGGTGGGCGAGGCCTGCGTGGTGACCTTCGCCGCGGACGACTGGAGCAGCTTCCACTACACGGCGGATTTCCTGGACCCGGACGGCGATCGGCGCGTCCGGGTCCAGGGCAGGGTCGAGGCGGGGGGGCCGGGGGCGG
>Ga0302320_10007268_pt1 | contig 24411 bp, 19 predicted proteins | sample Bog_T0_3_FD_202130 | JGI IMG/M metagenome (GOLD analysis project Ga0302320, IMG submission 202130) | Peat permafrost microbial communities from Stordalen Mire near Abisko, Sweden - Bog_T0_3 | ecosystem: Environmental > Terrestrial > Soil > Wetlands > Peat | place: Sweden: Abisko, Stordalen Mire...
AGCTATCTAAAGTGCTAAGAGCTGACTGCGGGCAAACACAAACTGTTCACTGTCAGCTGTTCTCTGTTCACTGTGTCCGGTGCAGGGTCCGCTTCCAGCGCGTATCGGAAAACATGTGGAGGGCGACGTGGCCCAGCCAGGAGACGGTGCTGCCCGCCCCGGATTGCTCGTACTGATTATCGGGGGTGATGAAAGACCAGTAGTTGAACAGCGGACGGCCCTCGATGTTTTCTCTGGGCACAAAACCCCAGTAGCGCGAATCCAGGCTGTTGTGCCGGTGATCGCCCATCATGAAGTACTTGCCCGGAGGGACGACGAGGTCTCCGTTTTCAACGTGATTGGGAAAATCGACCGACCAGGTCTCGGTGGCGCCCAAATCGACCGAGGGCGGGATGGAAGGGTACTCGTCGAGAAAGTCGCGATGATTGTCGGCGGTGGTTGCCTCGGCATGGGGCTGCGACTGGGCCACGCCGTTGAGAATGACGATGCCGTCGCGCAGATGGATATGGTCGCCGGGAATGCCGATGAGGCGCTTGACCAGGTGCATGTCGGGCTCGCCGGGCTTGAGAAAGACCACGATGTCGTTGCGCCGGGGTTCGCGGTAGCGCACCAGCGGCATCCAATGGGCGGGCGGGGCCAGCGTGATGCGGTCCACCACCACGTGGTCGCCCACCAGCAGCGTCTGCTCCATTGAGCCGGAGGGGATGACAAAGTTCTGCGCGAGGAAGGTGAGGATGAACAGGCCAATGACGAGCACGGAACAGATGCTGGCCAACGCCTCCCAGGGCGTCTCTTCTACCGTTGCCTGCACGGGCTCAGGGGCGGGGTCGGCCGCGAGCGGCGTCTTGACGGGCGGCGTTTTTTTCTTGGTCATTCTCAGCTCTTTAGCAGTGATCAGTTTTCAGTTGTCGGTGGTCAGCGGGCAGCCAAAGGTGGACAGCAGACAGTGAGCAGCTCTGGTTCGGCGAGAAGTCAGCGCTTCCGGACTTTTAACTGACCACAAATCACTGAAAACTGACAACTGTTCTCAGTGCACCACGTGGAAGATCCGCTTCCAGCGGGCAAAGCCCGAGAGCCTTGCCCCGAGTTCCCTGTCGTGTCCGAGTCTATCATCCGCGGCCCTTTGCGCGACCGGGTCAACATCGGTGGTGGAGGGGCGGCTGAGCGAGAAGTAAATGACCAGCGGGCGGGCGACAATCTGCGATTGGGGCACGAAGCCCCAGAAGCGCGAATCCTTGCTGTGGTTGCGGTTGTCGCCCAGCACAAAGTACTCACCCCGCGGAACCACAAGCTCTCCGTCGCGGGTGAGGCTCTGCATCTGCTTCCACCACACCGGATCGACCTCCGGATCGGTGTAGAGGGTGGCGGGAAACTCGTCGCGGAAGGGATTGAGGAGCGCCGGCTCGAAGGTGACGTAAGGCTCGTCCAGGGGCTGGCCATTCACGGTAACGCGCCCGTCCTGAATGCGCAGCCGGTCGCCGGGCAGGCCCACCACCCGCTTGACCAGCAGCGGCGGATTGGGATGGTGGAAGACGACGATATCGCCGCGGGCCACGCCGCGATAGGGCAACAGCCAGCGGGTGAGACTGCCGGCCGGAGCGTACACCTGCTTGTTGACCAGCAGAAAATCGCCCACCAGCAGAGTGTGCTCCATGCTTTCGCTGGGGATGAGGTACGGCTGAAGAACGAAGGTGAGCAGAAACAGCGCCACCACGATGGTGCGCAGCAGCGAGGCCAGCGCCTCAGGCACCGTGGGCAGATGGAGCCACAGGGTGTGGGGATGACTGTGGCTACGAAACCTCCATGGGGCGGGGCTGCTCATTCGGCTGCTCGGTCCTCCACAGGTTTTTGGGCGCTGCCTTTGCCGGCAGCCTTGGCGGCCGCGGCGCTGGTTGGCTCTTCAAGATTATCGGGCTTGTCGGCTTTGTGGAGCTTATCGGGTTTGCCGAGCTTTTCGAGCGCGCGCCGCGCGGCATCCTGCTCGGCCAGCTTCTTGGTGCTGCCCATGCCCCGCGCCACAGCCTTTCCCGGTTCGCCTTCGCCGGGTTTCACGCGCACCTCCACCAGAAAGCGCTTGCGGTGGTCGGGTCCGCTCTCGCTTTTCACGCGATAAACCGGGGTTCCGGCGCGGCTGGCTTGCAGGTGCTCTTGCAGCGCCGATTTGTAGTTGCCCAGCGCCGCTCCGGACTGCAACTCGCGCGCCAGTTGCTGCTCGGCTTCACCCAGGATGCGGCGGCGCACAAAGGCCCTGACCGGCTCCAGGCCGCCATCCAGGAACAGCGCCGCCAGAACCGCCTCCATGCTGTTGGAGAGCACGGTGCTTTTGCGCCGCAGGCCGCCGCGGTCTTCTCCGCGGCTGACGCGCAGATGGCTGCCCAGGCCGATGGCCTCAGCCACTTCAGCCATGTGCTGCCGGCTCACCAGTTGGGCCCGCACCCGGGTCAGTTCGCCCTCCTGCCACTCGGGATGGGCCGCGAAAAGCGCTTCAGCCACGGCCATGCCGAGCACCGCGTCGCCCAGGAATTCAAGCCGTTCGTTATCGGCTGTCAAGCCGGCTTTGCCGTTGCCGGCTACCTGTTCGTTCGATGCCTGTTCCTTGGCCAATGACCGGTGGGTCAGCGCGCGCACCAGCAACTCGCGGCTGGCAAAGCCATGCCCGAGTACGGTCTCCAGTTCTGCCAGGTCAACTTCCACGCGCGCCTCGTTCGGTCTGAATCTTTCTGGCGGGGACAGTAAGATCGAGGAAACTCAGGCTCCCTCTGCCGCCCCCCGCCAATCTACAGGTTAGACGCTGAAAGCGCGTCTCGCGCCCCTCACCTTGCGGACTATTGCCGGCCCGGGGCCGCTGCCTGCCCGGGGGCGGCGGTTCCGGGTTTGGGAGCCTCTGCGCCGGGGGCCTCGTCGTCGGCATCGTCTTCGCAGCCATGCCCCTTCATGGCATAGGCCGTCTTTGTGCCGCGCTCGGCTGCCAGCCGCGTGTCCTGCTGGCCGTCTCGCGCTTCAAGGGCCTGCTTGTACTCGGCCAGAGCCTCGTCGCGCTTGCAATCCAGGTCAAGCATGCGGGCCAGGTAAATGTGCGACCAGGCCAGCAACCGCGGTTCCTTGCTGGTGGCCAGTGTCTTCTGGAAGTCGTTGATCGCCTCGTCGGGGTGGCCGGTGAGGATGGCGACGCGGGCCAGGATGAAGTTGGCGCGGGCGCTTTGGGCCGCGAACTGGAGCGTATCGGCGGGCTCGGCCAGCGCCTGGCGGGCCATCCAGGTGGCTGTCGCGGTGTCTCCGGCAGCCAGGCGCGACTCGGCCAGATCGAGGCCTTCCAGCTTGCGCGGCTTGCTGCGCTGCAGCACGTCGCCGTCGGCTTCTTTGTCGAACTCCATGTTGTGGATGCGGCGCACCTGCTGATCGATGTCCATGGTGTAGACCATTTCGCCGATGGTGTCGCGCAGACTGGCAGGGTCTTTTTCAAACTGGATCAACTGTTCATAGAAGTACTGCGTGAGCACAAAGCCCTGGGTCATGTCGTGGCGGACGGTGGCCACGCGCACCGCATCCACCTTCTGCTGGTAAGCTTTGCGCTGGTTCTCATATTGCGGCATGTCAGAGCGGGAAACCCCGGCGGGAATTTTGTACTCGGGGATGCCCGTGTCCATGGTGCGGGCCTCGATGGCCTTGATCAGGCATTCGATGGTCAGGGGCACGCTGTCTGAGCGATAGATGAACTCCAGAGGCGCCTCGCGGATCTCCTTCAAGATCGGCTGGGTGCGGTCAACGGCGGTGGTGCGGGCATAGATCAGCGGCTCAATCAAGTAATGCAGGTAGATGTGGCGCACGTCGTTAAGGCGAATCTGCCCGTCAACCGGTGAAACCACCACCACGTAGTCCGCGCCGTAGACACGGGCATTCACCAGGTGGGGTGAGAGCAGCGGCTCAAAAACCACCACAAAACGCCGCCCGGTATAGGTTGACGCGGGCATCTTGAGGTAGAGATTGGTGTTCACAATCATCTTTGACAGCGAATCGTGCAGTTGATCCGCCTCATGATCGTAGGTGAGGTGAATGGCAAGCCAGATTCCGTGCAGATCCACCGCGGCCGCGAAGTCGTTAAGCAATGGCACAATCTCTGCCACCTGCGTTGAGTCGGGAGGCATCTCTGCCAGGTCCACCGAAGTCTCCATCTGCGGCGGCGGCGTCAAATACAACGAGAGCGAAACGTACTGCGAGATGTCGCGCTCCGTGCCGGTCATGCGGTGCTGGGCGATGAACAGGCACACCGCGTCGCGCTTTTTGCGCGCGTTTTCGCTCTTGGCCAGCGCATCGTTAATCTCGTCGCGCACCTTCTTGCGGACAGGCGCGCTCTCTTCCAGGCCCTCGTTGTAGCCGCAGGCGTTCAGCGCCGCCGCCATCACAAACACCGGCTCCGCGCTGATCAGCGAAACGGTAGGTCCGGCAGGGTCCACCAGAGAAGGCGCCTTTTCCTGCTGGAACGACTGCCCGGAAGAAGAAGAACTCTGGCCTTTGTTGGAGCTGCTCTCGCCAGCCTGGTCCTGGGCTGCAGCCAGACCTGTGCCAGCCACAAGGCCAAGACATGCCGCGAAAACGAGAATCGAAGATCGAATTGAACCGAACGTCATAGATAAACCTGCCCCTGCAAGTCTACAGCGGAAGCACAGGGGAATCATCCCCGAGAGCGCCGCCGAAGACCCGCGGAGGTTTAGACGGATGGGCAGAGGGGAACGGGGTAGTGCGGCGGATTCCCTTCGTTTTTTTCAGGAAACCATGCCCGAGCCTGCCGCAAGCCCAGAATCAAAAGCCCCGCCCGGATCATTCCGGACGGGGCAAGTGGTTTTTCTGTTCCCTCTTCCCTACTCCCTGTTCCCTGCTCTATCCCCTCACCGAAACCCCGGAGAACGAGAGCACCGCCAGGCCGCGGACGGGCTGGCCGAAGCGGCGGGCCGGCTCAAACACGCTCCACAGCAGCAGGTTTTCCACCTGGGCGCGGGTGGCGTTGTCGGTGGGTCCGGCAACGATGCGATAGTCATAAACCTGGCCCACGCCATTCACATAGGCCTCAACCACCACCGGCCCGGAGACAGCGCCGATCTGGTTGCTGTTGGCGCCTTCAGACAGATACAGCAGATGCGGACCGGTGGCCATGCCCAGCGGCTCGTCCGCGTTGGCGCGGGCTGACTCAGGCTGAGTAAACATGGTCACCAGCAGGATGACGGTGCCCATCAGCAGCACGGCGCTGGCAAAACCGGCCGACGCCTGCAGCAGGAAGGGGCCAACGGTGTTCTTCCATACCAGGCTCAGTCCCTGCCACGCGCTCTTGCGGCTGCGCGCGCGCTCCTGGCTTACCGCCACGCGAATGCGCAGCACCAGGTCATCCGGCTCCGGCACCGGGCCCAGCCCGGCCAGCGAGGCCTGCACCTGGCGCAGCGCCGTCCACTCGCCGGCGCACTGCCGGCAGCGGTCCAGATGGTCGGCAATCCGCTGCATCTCGCGCCCGGTCAGCCGGCCGTCCAAATACTCCGAAAATCTTCCCTGCATACTGCTGCAGCCGTTCATTGTGCCTCCTCTCCCAGGGGCATCTCAAATGCGGTGCGCGCTGGGGAGTGAGCGGGGCGTTCCTGAGCGGTGAGAATTGCCTTCAAGGCCAGGCGTCCCCGCACCAGCCGCGACTTCACCGTACCCAGATTCACGCCTTGCATCTCCGCCACTTCCTCGTAAACAAAACCTTCAATGTCACGCAAAATCAGCGTGGTCCGAAACGGCTCCGGCACCTGATCGAGCGCCGCTTCAACGCGCGCCCGGGTCTCTGCGTGAACTGCCATCTCGTAGGGCGACTCGGCCGGATCAACCAGCATATCCACCAGCCGCGCCGGGGTTCCCGATTCGTTCTCCGCCATCTCCTGCTCGATGGCGATCTCCTGCTGCTTGTGCCGCATCCACCAGCGCCGCTGGTTCGAGGCCTCGTGCAGGGCGATGCGATAAATCCACGTCTTCAGCGACGACTCGCCGTGAAAGCTGCCCACTCCGCGAAAAACCTTCACGAAGACGTCCTGGGTCAGATCGGCGGCGTCGCTGCGGTCATGCACCGTACGCGCCAGCAGGGAATAGATCGGTTGGTGGTAGCGCTGGATCAGCCACGCGAACGCCTCTTCCGAGCCGGCCCGCAGTTCTTCTACGAGAGCCGATTCTTCCGATTGGAGCGTCAGCGCGCTGGCTAGATTGCCCATGGTGAGGTCCGCCTGCATTCAGAGTCCCCCCACGTTAACGCAACTGGCCCAGTCTTCGCAGCCCCGAAATGCTCGGGAACGCAAAATATCCGGCTTTTTGTTGCGCCCACTCGCCCCGGCGGCTCAAAAAACGCTGCCGGGAATCCAATCAACCTGCGGAGTGCGCGGGAAACGGAACACCGGCCACCTGGCCACCTGCCCCGCGCGCTCTATTGTCTTAGACACCGGATACCCCCTCAAGTGTTCCCGGTCACGAAGGATTTGTTTCCGGTTCCGGTCCGGCACAGTCCCGCTGGCCCCGGCGCCGGAGGTCGTTCCGTCCTGAAAAGTCCCGGTAATCTGCCCCGGAAGCCCGCTTCCATCCCGTCACACCGCAGTGGTTTGACGAATCCCGCCCCAGCGGAGACAATAGGAGAGTTGCATCCCAAGAAACACGTGGGCCTGTGGCGCAGCTGGGAGCGCGCTTCCATGGCATGGAAGAGGTCATCGGTTCGATCCCGATCAGGTCCACCAAAATATTCAGGCAATGCAGCGTCTCCAAGACCTCATTGATTCGAAGCGCTAAGGCCGAAGCGCGCCCCGGCCTGCCGGGGAGGTCATCGGTTCGATCCCGATCAGGTCCACCAAAATATCCTGGCAACGCAGCGCCTCCAAGACCTCATTGATTCGAAGCGCTAAGGCCGAAGCGCGCCCCGGCTTGCCGGGGAGGTCATCGGTTCGATCCCGATCAGGTCCACCAAATCCCTTCATTCAATTACCTGAGCTTTTGAGCTTTCCCCGCATCTCTTCCAACCCAGGATTCAACCCAAGGGTTCTCAGACCGCAGCAGCGGTGACCTTATTTCTACTTTCCTTCGCGCTTGTTTGCTGCTTCTAGAGCAGAATCACAATGCCTATGCCCTGAAAGGCAGCGTGCAGGTCACACGCACCGTGAAAACACCCATCAGCACCCTCGGAATCGCTGGAAAGCCCAGCTCAAGACAAGATTGGCCCCCGCGGAAAATCGCAGTCTCGGACCTGCCTGGCAGGTGTGAAGATCAAGCCAGATTCGGAGAGAAACAGTGCTTGGCGCGGGCTCCACGGGCTCCGGTAGCGCGGACAATGCGGGCCAGCTCACTGCTAACCGGCATGTGCGTCTCTCCTCACCCGGCCACTGCGTTCAATCTCAAGCCTCTCCGTCAGAATTGAACGGTCAGGTTTGCGTAGGCTGACCTCCCGCGCCCAGTAAGCGGATTGATCTGGCTCATCCATCCGCTGGCCATGAAGTCGTCGAAGTTCACGCCTCCGAGCGGCAGTTCGTAGTTCCGGTTGAGCAGGTTGTCGGCGCCGGCGCTTGCCTGAAGGTGGCCGCGCTGGTAGCCGGCGTGGAGATGGAAGAGCGTGTATCCCGGCGTGACCTGCTCGTAACGGTGGGGGTCCACGTTCCTCTTCCGATCGGCCGCCTGCACCTCGATGCCGGCTGTGAAACCTTTCAGATCCTCATCCAGCGCCACGCGCGCATTGACCGGCATCATCTGGTAGAGCGGAGTTTCGGCGTCGAGCCGCTCGCCGTGCAACCAGCTGCCCACGCCGCTGAGCCTGGCCTGGCCGAGGCTGGCGCTGTGCCACACTGTTCCATTGCCGGAGAGATCGGCTCCGTGCATGCTCGCGTTGTGGTTGGCGAACTGCAATTGGGCAAATGTGCTCATGCTGCCCATCGGGGTGTACGCCATCATCGCGTCCACATCCACGTACTTCTGAATGTGGGTGAAGTAGGGCGTCAGCTTGATCTGCCATGCTTCGGCGGCGCGGCTGCGCAGGAGGAGGGTGCCGCTCACAGTGTGGGCTGTCTCCGGCTTGAGGGACCCGTTGCCGACGTAGTAGTTGCCGTCGCCAAACCAGCCAATCATGCCGCTGGCCATCCTGTTGGTGGACCAGGCATAGCGCTCGTAGAGGTTGGGCGCGCGGGTCTTGCGCGCGTAGCCGAGTTCGAAGCTGCCTTGCGCGTTGGGCTCGTAGCGCACCAATGCGGTTGCGTCCATATCCAGGTCGGTGTGGGCGCGATTGGAAGCGTTGAAGGCGTTGGCGTCGGCGGCGTACATGCCGGAGTAGCCCTGCACGCGGCCGGCGCTGGTCCAGACAGTGTCGTTGCGCAGGCCGAAGAGCGTGGTCCAGTGCGGGTTCCACTTGGTGGCCAGTTCGGCAAAGGTTCCCAGGCGAATGCGTCGGCCGTCGGCGATGCTGATGAACGTGTCGGGGCCCATGTAGGGCGCTGTGCCGGCGACGGCAGGCCAGCGGTCGTCGAGGACAAAGCGATGCAGCTCGTTGCCGAGGCGGAGGGTCTGGCGCGCCGAGAGCGAGATGTCGAACTTCACGGCATAGCCCAGGTCGCGGCCGTGCGTGTTCATGGGCATATTCATCGGCATGGGAAAGGTGGACTTGTCGCGGCCTATGTTCATGGAGTGCCAGGTGTTCTGCCAGAAGACGCGGGTGTCGAGCACGCCGTGGGCAAAGTTGCCGCGGTCGTGGAAGTTGAGCGACTCGGCGAAGTTGCGCACCATGTCCATCTGCGCGTTGACGAAGCCCTCGTAAGGCGTGTGGTGGAGGCCGGCCTGGAGCACGGCCAGATGTCCCGCGCCTTGCGCCGCGAGGGTAACGGTGTGGTCGGTGCTTTGCGCATAAGTAGACGTGACCTTGTGGCCGCTGCCGTCGGTGTAGTCGTTGTTGGTGGCCCATGAGCCGGTGTAGCCGAAACCAAGATTGCGGCCGGCCACCCAGTCCCTCAATGAGCCGCCGTAGTTCTGGCCGTTGGAGCGATAGAAGCCGGTTGCGCCGCCTTCCTCATGCAGGCGCTCCCCCGCGACGGCAAAGACCTGCTGCGGCGAATCGATCGTGACCGTTCCGCCGAGGCTGTCGCCGCCCAGGCTGACCGGCGTGATGCCCGCCATCACGGTGACTTCCGCCGCATGCGACGGGGCTGCGTAGGAGAGCGGCGGGTTCATGTGGTTAGCGCAGGCTGAAGAGACGGTCATGCCGTCCACGACCAGCTTGGTGCGCTCGTCCCCGAGACCATGAAGAAAAGGGATGGAGGCGAGCTGGCCGTTTTCATGCAGGCTCACACCGGGCGTGTCTTCGAGCAGTTCGGCGGAGTTGCGGCTGGCTGCCTGGTCAGCTTCCCTCACGCTGCGCCGCATCGCGGAATCGGCTTCCGGCTCCTGCGCATTGACTTCGATGAAGGTTCTCAGGGGAGCGATGCGCAGCGTCACATTGAGCTTGGCTTCCCTGCCGGCGACGACGGAGATATCGGGAACGACGACGATTTCAAAACCGGAGACAACGATGGTTGCACTGTAATGACCGGCTGCCATGCCGTCAAAAAGAAAGGCGCCCGTCTGGCTGGTCTGCTGGGAACGCGTGAGGCCCGAGGCCAGGTTTTTGACTTCAACTTGGGCTCTCGGAACAACGGCGCCGATGGGATCGTTCAACACGCCGGCAATGCTGCCGGTGGTGGTGGAAACGGCGGAATCATTTGAACTCTGCTGAGCATGGCCGCGGGAAACCGGTCCGCACAGGCAGATGGCCGGCAGCAACGCCAGCAACCACTTGGCTTGCATGGATTCTCCTCTTGCTTGAATGCGCGTGACGACCGAGAGAGATGGGCAAAGCCAACTGTCTCGTGGGTAAAACTCCACGGATTGTCAGGCGGGAAGCGAAGGAGGGCCGCGCTTTTGATGGCTGCGGAGAAGAGCGATGCGCCGGAGCGCCTCAGTTTGCGGCGCAATCGCCGGATGGCGAACGATGTCCGCGTAGAACTGCTCTGAGGGTTCGGGCTGGTTGACGGTGGAATGCGCCGCGGCGCCGCCTGCCGGGTAGCGGGGACACTTTTCAGAAACGGTGGTGAAACCACCTTGGCCAGTGTTGGCGCGCATCATCCGCATCATGCAATGGTGCTTGCCGTTGCGGCGGCAGCAGGGCGGGAGATTCGCTTCGCCATCGGGAGCGAAGAAGGGCGCAATCAGCATCCAACTGAAAACGAGCATCAGCGAAAGTGAGATTGCGCGGCGCATGGTCAGGCAACAATATAGTCCAGTCTGCAACTGCTTCGAAGTGTCTGCCGACACGCTAACGGCCAGACTCGGCCACCCCGCCTGCCCTGCCGAGTAGAGATTGAAACGTTGAGGCTGACAGAATCCGGTCAGCCAATGAGCGAAGATAAGGCAAATGGTAATTCGTGAAGGTCCACCTGAAGCAGCGGATCTCTTCTGAGCCCGGGGATCGCTTGTAAAAAAATCCCCAATCGGGGCGATTCACAAAGGGATGAAGGTACAGGTGGCTGTCGATGGCGGGGCATCGGCAAGCGAGGATGGGACGGTGGCCGAGATCGTCCCGGCTGGCGACCCCGGGAAGACGCGTCGATCAAGGTCTATGGATTCCCAGCCAGCGCGCGCGCCAGGGAGCAGCGGCAAAGCGTCCGGAGATAAAACGCCTGCCGGCGGGTGGGTCGACACAGCTGAGTGCAGAAAGCGAGAATGGTACTCACCTGCGGAGGGGCTGTGAAGACAACTTCAATGACGAGACGGGATTTTGTGCGGCTTGGCGCCGCGGCGGCGGTGACATCCACGCTGGTTGAGGCGCCGTTAGAAGCGGCACAGGCGGCGGCGGATGGGCGCAAGGTTCGCTTTGCGATGGTGGGCACGGGAATTCGCGGATGCGATCTGCTGCGCTCCGCGCGCAAGGTATCCTCTGGAGTCTGCGTGGGCGCGGCAGACCTGTACGCGACACGGCACCTGGCAGCCAAAGAGGCGTATGACGCCGACTTCCCCACCACCGGCGATTACCGGGTGCTGCTTGACCGCAAGGATGTGGACGCAGTTCTGATAGCCACATCGGACCACCATCATCGTCGAGTGACGCTGGATGCAGTGGCGGCCGGCAAGGACGTGTACTGCGAAAAGCCGATGTCGCACACTGTGTCAGACGGGTTCGAGATGCTGGAGGCGGTGGCGGCGAACAAGCGCATCTTTCAGGCCGGCAGCCAGCGGGTAAGTTCCGCTCTCTACGCCAGGGCGCGAGAGATCTTCGCTTCAGGGCGGCTGGGCGATGTGCACCAGATTGATGCGCAGTGGAACCGGAATACGCCGGGAGGCGCCTGGCTTTATCCCATTCCGCACGACGCGAGCCCGGAAACGGTGGATTGGAAAGCTTTTCTGGTGGATGCCGTGGATCGGCCGTTCGATGCGAAGCGCTTCTTCCGCTGGCGCTGGTTCAGAGACTACGGGTCGGGATTAGGCGGCGATTTGTTTGTGCATCTGCTGAGCGGCATACAGGTGATTACCGGGATCAACGCGCCGGCCAAACGCGCCTACTCGATGGGCGGCGACTACCACTACAAAGACGGCCGCGAATTCCCTGACTTGCTTGAGACTCTGTTTGAATTTCCCTCGGAGAACGGAGCCGTGCAGGTGCATCTGCACTGCAACCAGGCGAACAATGACGGCGGTGAAGGAATCAAGTTGTATGGTTCAACAGGGACGATGGTATTAACCGGTACGACGGTCACGTTTACCCCGCAGGATGTGCGGCCGAGATTCGAACCTTATGGTTGGGGCGGGATGACGGCGGCCGAGCGCCAGCAGGGAATGGAGGAGTGGAAGGCGGAACATCCTGAGACGCTTCCGGAACCGGGCGATGCGGAGACCTTCACGCTTCCGAAAGGCTATGACGATACCGCCGCCCACATTGCCAATTTCTTCAGTGCGGTGGTCACGCGCAAGCGTGTCGTTGAAGACGAGGTTTTCGGCAACAATGCCGCCCTTGGTTGCCACCTGGCTAATTACTCTTACTTCCATGGCGCCGCTGCGACATGGGACGAGGCGACGAAGACGATCAAAGGATAAGCCGGGCATTGAGTAAGGTGAAAGACCTTGGCCTCGCGCGCGCCATGCCGCCCGGTCGCGCTCGCAGCTTGGAGCAAACCGCCATAGGAGGTTTCAAACCGGCGTCATTCCGGCAAGCGGCAAGCCATGTCAGGCGGGAACCGATCCCCGCTTAATGCACTTTCCAATACATTCCGGCAGACCCTCTTTCTTGAGTGGCCTGTCTGTTGCTTCAGTCTTCACTTTTTCCGCCGTTTCTCTCATTCAAACTGGTACAAAAGCACCTGGGCCTCCACGAACAGGCGGGAACTGAAAAAGGGCAGGAACGGGAAAATCTCAATCCCTGACGGCGTATCCGGGCATCAACGACCGCTGCTGGCGAGGAATCTCATGCGCACCAGTCTTGCAACCCGCGCCGGGGGGCGTAGAATTGCCGCTAATTTGTTTTCAATATGGAGATTCCGGCTGATGCATCTTTCGCAAGCCCGGGCATTTGACACTTGGCGCAACAGTAAGTCCGGAACCAGGCAAGGCCATTCGATGAACAGATACGATGCTCGCAAATTTGCCACCGCGCTGCTGCTGGTGGGCGTGAGTCTGGCTTCAGGTTGCCACGACCAGGAGGCGATTGTCATACGCTCCGCGCAGGATGCCGCAAAGGCGCGGATCGGTGTCATGACCGGCTCCACCGGTGAGGCATTGGCGAAGGTCAGATTCCCCCAGGCCAACGTGCAGTCCTTCGACGACATCATGAATGCGGTGGCGGCGCTCGAGTCAGAAAAACTCGACGTGGTGCTCACCACGTTTCCCACGGCGCAGCAGGTTGCCAAGAAGGACGCGAAGCTTTACGTCATTGATGAAAACCTTGACCAGGAAGACACGTCGGTTGCCGTGCGCAAGGGCGACACCGCCCTGCTCAACGATGTCAACCGCATTGTTGAGGAACTGAAGGCCGATGGCACCCTGGCGGCCATGCGGAAGCGGTGGCTGAAGCCCGACCTTGGTCCGTACGAGATTCCAGCCATCGAATTGCCAAGCCATGGCAAGCCGCTGAAGGTGGGCGTGAGCGCCACGCGTGAGCCGTTGAGTTTTGTTGACGCCGGCGGCAGCATCACCGGCCACGACGGCGAACTGGCCCGGCGCATTGCGGCCAAGCTGCACCGGCCAGTCGAATTCCAGGACATGAAGTTCCTGGCGTTGATTCCGGCACTTAACTCCGGCAAAATCGACCTGGTCATTACGGGCATGACAGCGACCGGCGAGCGCCGCAAGTCAGTCGATTTCTCCGAGCCGTATTTCGTCAACTCCCAGGTACTACTGGCGGTGAAGCCGGCTTCAAAGGCCGGCGCCGGCCAGGAGCCGCAAAGCCCGGGCGGGAACTCAGCGCCAGCGGCAAATAGTCTTCAGCTCACCTCGCCAGCCGATCTCAACAACAAGCGAATCGGCGTCCTGCTCGGCTCTGCGCATTCCATTTGGGCCACGCAGCATTGTCAGGGAGCGCAGGTGCTTGAGTACAAGTCGGCAGCCGACGTGGTGCTGGCGGTGAAGACCAACAAAGTGGATGCGGCGCTTTACGATGCGGAACCGCTTCGCATCGCGCTGCGCGCAGAACCCACGCTGGCGGCGATGGACGGGAATCTATTCTCCTTCGATGTCGGCGCAGGCTTTCGCAAAAGCAACACCGCGACCAGGGACCAGTTCAACCAGTTTCTTGCCGGCATCAGGAAGAGCGGCTTGTATGCCGACATGTTGAACCGCTGGTTAGAGCAGGGCGATACGCGCATGCCGCAAATCGACTCCCCGAAAGGCGGAGGCGTCCTCCGCGTGGCGGTGAGCGATGTCGGATTGCCTTTCATTGCAATGAAAGACAACCAATTGACCGGGTTGGATATTGAATTGGCAATGCGCTTTGCCGCCGCGCTCGGCAAGTGCGCGCAGTTCTCTGACATGGACTTCGGCAGCCTGATTGCCTCGGTTTCCAGCGGCAAGAGCGACATGCTCATCAGTTCGGTCTATATCACGGACGAGCGCAAAAAGCAGATCGCCTTCTCCGATCCCTACTTTGCAATGGGTACAAAGGTTTTTGCGCTGAAGCAGAACCTTGCCTCTGCCGGCTCCGTCCCGCAACCGAGCGCCCCGGCTGTGACTGCGCAGCCGCAAGGCTCTTCAGCCCGCATGACTTCTGCCGAGGACGTGAAAGATAAACGGATTGGGGTGCTCCTGGGCTCGGTTCACGACACCTACGCCACGGAGCACTTCCCGCAAGCCACGATTTTCGAGTACAAGTCACCTTCCGATCTGCTGCTTGCCGTGCGTTCGGGCAAGATTGACGCAGCCATCTACACGCGCGAGACGTTGCAGGAAATGCTGCGGGACGACACTGATCTTGGTCTGCTTGGGGGCAACCTGGAGTCATATCCGATTGCGACGGGATTCAGGAAAGGGAACAATCAGTTGCGCGAGCAGTTCAACGCTTTCCTGGCCACAATCAGGAAGAACGGCGTCTATGACGACATGGTGCAGCGCTGGATAAAGGCACGCGACACGCACATGCCCAGGATTGAGAATACCGGCGCCAATGGCAAGATTGTCATAGGATTCGTCAGCGACAAAGGGTTGCCGTTCACCATCATCCAGGACAATCGGCCGGTCGGCTTTGACATCGAGCTTGCGCAGCGCTTTGGGGCCTATCTGGGCAGAAAGATCGAGTTCTCCGATATGGATTTCGGCAGCCTGATTGCTGCCGCCGCCACAGGAAAGATCGACATGATCGTCAGCACTCTGATGATCACCGAAGAACGCAAGAGGAAGATCGACTTCTCCGCGCCTTACTACGAACTCGGCTCGAATGTGTTCGCGCTCAAGAAGAACATGGTGGACGATCGGAAGACTGAAGCCGCGCCAGAGAAGCCCTCGTTTCTGCGCGGCATTGCCAACAGTTTCAACAGCAACATCCTTCTTGAGAAGCGCTACCTGCTGATCTGGGAAGGGCTGAAGACCACGGTCATCATCTCTATCCTGGCCGCCATTTTCGGGACACTGCTGGGCGCATTGGTGTGTTTCATGCGCATGTCAAAGCGGCCGGTGCTGAATATTCCTGCAAAGGCGTTTATCGGCGCATTGCGCGGAACGCCAGTGCTGGTGCTCTTGATGGTGATCTTTTACGTAGTCTTCGCCTCGGTGAGCATCAGTCCGGTGCTGGTGGCGGTGATCGCCTTTGGCATGAACTTTGCCGCCTACTCCTCCGAGATCTTCCGCACCGGCATCCAGAGCATCGATCGCGGCCAGGCTGAAGCCGGAATTGCCATGGGGTTTACGCCGGTGCAGACGTTTCTCTACATCATCCTGCCCCAGACCGTGCAGCGCGTGCTTCCTGTGTATAAGGGCGAGTTCATCTCGCTGGTGAAGATGACTTCGATTGTCGGCTACATTGCCGTGCAGGATCTCACCAAGGCAAGCGACATCATCCGCAGCAGAACTTTCGATGCCTTTTTCCCGCTGGTGATCGTGGCCATTCTCTATTTCCTGGTCGCCTGGGTGCTGACGCGCGGGCTGGAGTACCTGGAGAGCTTGAGCAACTCCAGGAGCAGAAGAAAGGGGGCGGCGCAGAGATGATCACCATCAAGCATCTTCGCAAGCATTACGGCGATCTGGCCGTGCTGAAAGACATCACCACCGAGATCCGGAAAGGCGAGGTGGTTTCGATCATCGGTCCGTCCGGAACGGGCAAGAGTACCCTGCTGCGCTGCCTGAACCTTCTTGAGATGCCTGACGGCGGATCGATCGAGGTGGGCGGCGCCGACCTGCTTGACCGGAAGACAAACGTACCCAAGGTGCGCCAGCGCATGGGCATGGTTTTCCAGTCATTCAACCTGTTCAATCATCTGTCAGTGCTGGAAAACCTGACCCTTGGCCCGAGGAAGTTGAAAGGAATGTCGCGAGCCGGCGCCGAGGCGAAGGCTCTGGACTTGTTGAGGCTGGTGGGGCTTGCGGAGAAGGTTCACAGCTATCCGGAGGAGCTCTCTGGCGGCCAGAAACAGCGCGTGGCGATTGCCCGCTGCCTGGCCATGGAGCCGGAGATCATTCTTTTTGACGAGCCAACCTCGGCGCTTGACCCAACCATGGTGCACGAGGTGCTGTCCGTGATTCGACGGCTGGCAAGGAACGGCATGACCATGGCCATTGTGACCCACGAGATGGACTTCGCGCGCGATGTCTCCAATCGCGTGGTGTACATGGATGAAGGCGTAATCTACGAGGAAGGCTCGCCGGAGCAGATCTTCGATCATCCGCAGAAGGAGCGCACCCGCGCGTTTGTGAATCGCATTCGCAGCTATACCTGCCGGATTGCAAGCCCGGACTTTGACCTGTACGACATGAACGCGAACATCGAGGCATTCTGCGAGAAGCAGATCCTGCCCCGCGCGACGCGCGACAACCTCCTCCTCCTGGTGGAGGAACTGTTGCAGTTCTTCCGCCAGCAACTGGGGAGCATTGTGCTCGACATGACGATCTCGTACGTTGAGAAGCTGGATACCATCGAGGTGATTCTGGAGAGCACTGGAGAACCCGGCAACCCGCTGGAAAGCGCGCAACAGGAAGATGACCTGGGGTTAACGATCGTCAACAGCCTGATTCAGGACCAGAAATACAGCCGCGATGGCGACAGGAACCGTTTAGAATTCCACCTGAAGCGCTAAGGTGATTCGCGAGGAACGATGCATGATTTTCACAACCAGAGTTGAGGATGGCAGTTGTGTTGTCAGTCTTGGCGGCCGGCTGGATACGGTCACTTCGCCGGCCTGCGAGGAGAAATTCCGCGACCTGGTTTCCGCGGGCCATCTCGCCGTCGTCATCGATCTCGCCACTCTGGACTACATCAGCAGCATAGGCCTGAGAGTGCTTCTGCAGGTGGCCAGGCAGCTCAAAGAAAGGAATGGCAAAGTGTGCCTCGCCAACGCGACGCACAACGTCATGTCCGTCTTTGAGATGACGAACTTCACCAGGATCCTCCTGATCAAGAGCAGCGTGGACGAGGCGCTGGAGTCGATGCGAGAAAAGGAGTAAGGCAGGCATTTCAATCGCGAAGTCCAGCAGAACAATTGATCTTTTGCCGAGTTTGTTGCTGGCGGCTTGGAATCGGAGTTACTCCCATGGCGACGGGAGCGGAAGGGTGCGGTGCTTATACCTTGGCATGGAAGAGATCACCGGTTCGCTCTCGATCAGGTCCACCAATCCTCCAAAAAGCAGAAGAGAACCTGCGGCAGCCCATTGCAGTAGTTGCCCATCGCCGCGTTCGCTTACCATGAGAGGCGGAGGCGCTTTCGCCCATGTTCATCCCTCAGCCCATCGGATTTGTCAGCAGCCCCTTCAAAGACACCGCCTCCATCCCCAAGGGACTGGGCGCCCAGCACTCTGAGACCGGAGTGTTGCGCATTCTGCCTGCCTACGAAGCCGGCCTCACCGACATCGAGGGCTACTCGCACCTGATTGTTCTCTGGGTCTTCGACCGCGTTGAGGGCTTTGACCTGCTGGTGACCCCTCCCACAACCAACCAGCCCCACGGGCTGTTTACCACGCGCTCGCCGCGCCGCCCCAATCCCATCGGCCTCACCGTCGTCGAGTTGCTGGCCCGCAAGGATGAGTCTCTGCTGGTGCGCGGCGTAGACATGCTGGACGGCACGCCGATTCTCGACATCAAGCCGTACCTGTCGAACATTCCCGCGGAGAAGCTGCGGCGCGGATGGCTGGGCGAGGCCGAGGCCGCCTGCGGTGGGGCCAACTGCCTTCGGCCTTAGAGGGGAGTGTTGTGGTATCCCACCCTTCTGCGATAAAGCCGCAGAAGAATGGGGCACCCAGACCTGCGCTTCTTGCCACCAATCCTCAGGACTATCGAATGCCGAGCAGCTTGTGGGTTTGCAGGCTGAGCCGCCAATGCGGGTGGTCAAGGCAATAGTCAAGCGCGAACTGGGTATTCTCTTCGCTGCGCGGCCCGTCCATGGGTTGCAAGAAGAAGTGGCGAAAGTCCAGCGCTTCAAATTTCTCTGGCTCAACTCCCGGCTGGGGGAACACCAGCTTCAGCTCGTCGCCGCCGCGCTGCACCAACTCCGCTCCCGCCTTGGGGCTCACGCAGATCCAGTCCAACCCCGGCGGTGCAACCACCGTTCCATTGGTCTCGACGGCAATTTGAAAATTGCAGCGATGCAGAGCGGCAATAAGGTCCGCATCGATTTGCAGCAGCGGCTCGCCGCCCGTGCACACCACAAGGCGCTTGCCCGTCGAGCCGGCAGGCCATTTGGCTTCAATGGCCGCGGCCAGGGCTTGAGCGGAATCAAACTTGCCGCCACCCGTGCCATCCACCCCGACAAAATCCGTATCACAGAATTGGCAGATCGCCGTGGCCCTGTCAGCCTCGCGGCCTGACCAGAGATTGCAGCCGGCAAACCGGCAGAAGACCGCCGCGCGGCCCGCATGCGCGCCTTCGCCTTGCAGCGTGTAGAAGATCTCTTTGACCGCGTAGCTCATAAAACCAGCTTTCAGCTTCTAGCTCTTAGCTTCTAGCTTTTACTCTCAGCTTCTTGTGCCGAAGTTGAGATAGCGCCCTCAGCAAAGAAAAGCTAGCAGCTAGAAGCTAGCAGCTAGCGGGTGCCTTTACCGTACTCCAGCGGATCGGCAAGTCCATTCTCGCGGAAGCCCTTCTGCCGCAGCAGGCAGGAGTCGCACTGGCCGCATGGCGCGCCGTCGGGCGAAGGATCGTAACAACTGCTGGTCAGACCGTAGTCCACGCCCAGGGCGATGCCTTTCTGAATGATCTGCGCCTTGGTCATCGCGATCAGCGGCGTATGAATCCTGAGCGCCTGCCGCCCCTCGACGCCGGCCTTGGTGGCGAGGTTGGCCATCTTCTCAAACGCATCAATGAACTCAGGCCGGCAATCCGGATAGCCCGAGTAATCCAGCGCGTTGACGCCGATGAAGATGTCGCTCGAGCCAAGCACCTCAGCCCACGCCAGCGCGAACGAGAGAAAGATGGTGTTCCGCGCGGGAACGTACGTGATGGGAATGCCGTGGCTCATCTGGTCCGCGTCGCGGCCCTTGGGCACGGCAATATCGGCCGTCAGCGCCGAGCCGCCAAACACCCTCAGGTCGATGACCGCGGTGCGATGGCCTGCCACGCCAATCGAGGCTGCCACGCGGGCAGCGGCTTCAAGCTCGAAGATATGCCGCTGGCCATAAGAGAACGACAGCGCGTACGGCTCATATCCCTGGCTTTTTGCAATCGCCAGCACCGTGGCCGAGTCCAGCCCTCCGCTCAACAGTACGACCGCGCGTTTTGGTAGGGTCTCCATACTATCGCTGCGAGTCCTCCCCGCCTTTGCCAATGTCCATCGAGGGCGAGATGGGATTCTCTTCGTCGATGTAGGCCTCGATGCAGTCTCTGAGGATGCCCTTGGCCTCGAGGATGAACTCGACCGCATCGCGCGCGGCGCCGTCTCCGCCCTTGCTGCGCGTGATGTAGTGCGCCTCCGCTTTCACCTGATCGCGTGCATTCGCCACAGCAATGGCAAAGCCGCACTGGCGCATCACCGGCAGATCGATCACGTCGTCGCCCACATAGGCAATCTCCTCCAGCGTCACGCCTTCCTTCTCCATGATCTCGCGCACCGGGCGCATCTTGAAGGCCTCGCCCATGTAAACGAATTCGAGCTTCAGGTCGCGGGCGCGCAGGGCCACCGTCTCGCTGATGCGTTTTGTGATGATGCCTACCTTCATGCCGCCCAGCCGCGCCAGTGAAACCGCCGTGCCGTCGTGGGCGCTATAGCCCTTGGCCTCAACCATCTTGGTTGCGCCATCGGGGGGCGCGGGCACGGGAATCAGCCAGATGCCGCCGTCGGTCAAAACTCCATCGACGTCGAAGAGCAGGATCTTGATAGGACGCGCGCGATCTTCAGCCGTGAGATTCATGATTCGATTCTACCGAACGCGCCGGACGTCGCTCCCCCAACTGCGAGAGAATGGACGGTATGGATCAGGATTCCGTCCCTGTTGTGCCGCTCGAACCCGGTGACTGGTACTTCGACGGGCCAGACATCGTTTTCACCGAGCAGTATCTGCTGAAGCGCGGCACGTGCTGCGAGTCGGGCTGCCGGCACTGCCCCTACGGCTTCATGCGGAAGCAGGAGCCCCGCCAGTCGCCCTGAACAGCCCCGCCTTTTTCCATGGCCAAAGCCGCATGCGAATGGTATAAATCCATTCCAGCATGGACCGGCATGAATCGGGCCTCCCCTGATAGACAAACACAGCCCCGTTTTGCGCCGCGCCCCATGCCAATTCAAGGAGGATCGCATGCATTTTCTCTGGTGGATCATTGTAGGGCTGGTGGCCGGTTGGGCCACTGGAAAGATCATGAAGGGCGAGGGCTACGGCTTCATCGTCGACACGCTTCTGGGCATCGCCGGCGCATTGGCGGGAGGATACATCGCCGGTTTGCTCGGCTTCTCGCCTGCCGGCGGACTGATTTACACCATCCTGATCGCAATCGCAGGCGCGATCATCCTGGTGTTCCTCGTCCGTCTCATCTCGGGAAAGAAGTGAGCTGAGGTTCGTTTCGACCGAAAGTGCCCCATTTCGTTCGCGTCCTCTGATAACCCAGAACGCGGAGGTGATGGGGCACTTTTCTTTTGGGCCTGCTTATTGCGATGCTGCCCCAGAAACACGAAGCGGACTCTTCGCAGGCTCCCGCACCAGCACCGCAAAACGCGGAAACGCAAAGCTCCCCTGCGCGTCGTCAATCACATTCAACTGGCAGAGATAAGGCCCCGGCTTGAGCCCGGCCAGCGGCACATCCAGCTCAATCGCCACCGCGTCGCGCCCATCCACGTTTGTGGCCGTGGCGCGCACCAGCGGTGTCTCATATACTTTCGTCGATCCCTGCATGAGTTCCAGACTGCTCAACACATTGATGCCCGGCTTTGCGCCTTTGGGCGCATCGGCCGCCGGTTTCTGGCGCGCCGGCTCGTAGATTTCGTACAGCAGATACAGATGCTGGTCCTGGCGAAAGACGTGGCTGATGTTGGGCACGTACTCCTGGCCCGCGCGCACCAGTGGCGAACTGGCCTTGCTGGGCTGGCGCATGGAGGCCAGCAGGATCGAGCTCATTTTTAGCGGCGCCTTCTTCATCTCCGGCAGCGTGATCTCCGCTTCAAACGAACCCATCTGCCCCGTCTGATTTTCGCGGACAACGAATTTCAAAGTGTATTTGCCAGGCGGCAGATTGAAGCTGGTCGTATATTGAATATTTTTCTGCCGCGCCTGCAAGGCGGGATCGAGATTCAGCTTGACCGTTTCGCGCGCGTGACCGATGGGGCGCTTGGCTTCGTCGATGACCGAACCGATGATGTCCAGCGTCGCTTTGTCCTTATCGCCGCCCTTCACAAAAGGAATCTGCGAGCCGGGAACGATGAGCGAGACCGGCACAAAGAAGCGGTTCTCGTCGAGGCGGAAGTAGAGCGCATCCATGTAGACCGCCATGTCGGTGGCGGGCAGGTCGCTGGCTAATTGCTCTTCCAGTTCGCGCTCGCGATCTTCGTGGCCCTGGTGCTTGAAGTCCGCCGGCGCGTAGTAGCCGGGCCGGTACTCCAGCTTCACGCCGGGGCGGTTCACCTTGATGGTCAGCTTGCGATAGCGCCCGTCGCGCGCCGGGTTGGAACTGTGGAAGCCCACCGCATAGTAAGCCGAAGTATCGCGCTGCACCTGGGCGAACGCGGGGGCAAAATCATTGGAGTCAAAGAACGCCTTGCCGCCCGTGTCGCTGCTGAGGGAGGCCATCACCTCCTGCGTGGCGAAGTTGGCGTTCATGTTGTTGCTGAGCGCGCCGCCGTTGAACGCTCCAGTCCCGCGCAGGCTGCCCGTCGAGGCGTCGCCCAGAGGCGAGATGGCCTGCAGGCCGCGCGTGTCCACGCTGTAGATGGCCAGGTTGGCGCGCACTGCCGCGTTGATGGCCGCGCGCAGCGATGCCTGGTTCTCAATGCCGTCGCGCGAGATGCCGCCGGAGAAATAAAGCAGCGACTTCTTCTCGCCGATCTTCTCCAGAGACTTGGCCACCGCGCGCAGCGCGAACAACTCGCGGTCGGTGTTGATGTCGTTGTACTCGCTCTCGTCCGGCGTGGAGCCGGTCGAGTCTTCCACCTGGTTTGAGTTGGCCGTCGCGCCCTGAGCAAAGCCCTGGCCCTCAGTCCCGTTGTACGCGGCGACTTCATTTATAAGCGCGTCTTTGTTGGCGGTAAAGTCCTGGTCCACCTTGAGAGTGGTGTCCAGCGAGACCAGCGCGACCAGGTCCGCCGGCTGCATTTTGGTTCTCAAAAAATCGCGCGCCGCATCCACGCTGCGATCCAGATCTTCCGGCTGCATGGAGGTCAGGTCAAAGAACATCACAATCAGCCGATGATTGCGCAGTTCCTCGGGCCGGGCGACAACGGCCTTGCTGCCGCTGGCGCCAGCGGCCAACCCGCTCACCGTGGCTTCGTTCAGCGGTGTGGCTTTGTCCACGCTTTCAAAGTCGAAGGTGGCAATCTGCTGCGGCTTGCCGTTCTCCTGCACGGTGAAGTCGCTCTGCCTGAGCCCCGTCACCAGTTCGCCGGTCTTTGCGTCGCGCACAACGACGTTGGTCAGCACGAGTTCGCCATTCATCTTCAGGACGAATCCGGCCTGCGGCGTGTTCGAGACCTGCCCGTCCGGCGACTGATCAGGATTCTGCGCGAGGGCTGGTTGCGCACTGGGCGCCATCAGCGCCAGCGCCGCAACCGTTGCCACCATCCTCCTCAACCAATCCGCCATGAACATCCTTCCCGCACCACCCCGCCAACACGCGCGCAGCGCGGCTAACTCGCTAACCCGCTAAAACCTGAACCGCCCCGTGAATTGAAACGACCGCATCGCCGCTGCTGAAGTCACCTGCCCGGCCGTTGCCGTATCCAGATTCGTGTCTACCCCGGCGTATTGCACAGTGTTGAACACATTGTTGGCCGTCGCGCGCAACTCCATGCTGCGCGTGCCGCCAAGCGCCATGGTCTTCGAGAGCGCCATGCTGTTTGAGATGGTTCCCGGTCCGGCGATGGAGTTGCGCGAGGCGTTGCCGAAGGCATTCCCGAACGCATCAGCCGTGGGCTGATGGTAGGCCGCCGTGTTGAACCACTTCTTCAGCGTGCCGCCGCCTACGGTGGGCGAGACGCCTTGAATACTATTGGGCCGCAGCGTGCCGGCCGTGCCGTGCGCCACGTCAGAGATGGCGACGCCATAGCTGGGCGTCAGCGGCGTGCCTGTCGAAAAAGTGTAGCTGCCCGACACCGAGAAGCCCTCAAACAGATGCGCAGCCGTGCCCGAGGTCAGCCAGCGCTTGTCCTTGCCGAAGGGCAACTCGTAAAGATACGTCCCGCTCACCTTGTGGCGCACGTCAAAGCTGGAGTTGCCTTCTTCGGCTCTCAGATTCTGCCAGTTCTGCGCCACCACGGTCGAAGTGCCGCCAACCGAGCCGGCGTTGTCAATCGAGTGCGCGTACTGATAATTCGCGCCCAGCGCAATGCCGCTGCTCAAGCGCTTGTTGAGCCGCAGCGTGCCGGCATTGAATCGCGAGAAGCCCCCGGACTGCTCATAATTGAAAGGCACATTGCTCGGATCTGTCGCAGGGCTGCTCACCGTGGCGCGCGGCGCGGTCGTGATGTCCAGGTTGCTGCCCTTCGACCCGTTGTAGCCCAGGTTCATCATCACGCCCCAGGGCCAGGTCTTCTGGATGTCGAGGTTATAAACCTGCACATAGGGCAGGTGGTAGTGCGGGTCCAGCGCATAGCTGCCCACCGTGTCGGGCCTGGGAAATCCATTGGCCAGCGTGAAGGCTCCGGCGGCCGAGGCCACGTTGGTCTGTTCGTTCACCAGCGCGGGCTGGTTCACCATCGGCTGGCGCGCCATGGTGCCGGCGAAGGTCGAGTACTGGCCCACCGTATAGTTCATGCCATAACTCGCGCGCAGCACCGCCTGTTTGGGCAGCCGCAGCGCCATGCTCAGCCGCGGAGCCAGCGCCAGCGGATACGGGTGAACCAGCGCGTTGGACAGCGGCCCCGAGAATTTGCCAGCCCCGCCGGCCTGCGTCTCGGCTGTGCCCGTGAAGCCACCCAGCGGGTTGGTATCCACAAACGCCAGGTGGCCATACTTCTCAGTGTAGGGCGCGTAATACTCGTAACGCAGGCCGTAATTGAACGTGAGCTTTGAGGTAGCCCGCCAATCGTCCTGCGCAAACAGGTCCATCACGTTGTCGCGCAGGTAACTTTTTTG
>Ga0302320_10007269_pt1 | contig 24409 bp, 25 predicted proteins | sample Bog_T0_3_FD_202130 | JGI IMG/M metagenome (GOLD analysis project Ga0302320, IMG submission 202130) | Peat permafrost microbial communities from Stordalen Mire near Abisko, Sweden - Bog_T0_3 | ecosystem: Environmental > Terrestrial > Soil > Wetlands > Peat | place: Sweden: Abisko, Stordalen Mire...
TACTTGCCGCACTAGCGGCGGATAACCAAAATCCGGAAGAGAAGCGAGAGGCGCCAGCAACGGGAGCGCCGCCGACGCTCAGCAGGCCTGCCGCGCTTGCGCGATCAGGCTGTGCATAATTCAGGTTCAACAACTCTCACGCAGGTGATTACTAATGGTGCTGCCATCTCGACTTCTACAACACTAACTATTTCGCCCAGTACAACATCGCTTGCGGCTGCGTCGAGTTACACGCTGACGGCAACCGTGACGCCGTCGACTGGCAATACAGTTCCGACCGGCAGTGTGATCTTCACTATCGGTTCGGCCACACAGACGGTGGCGCTGAACGCATCCGGGGTGGCCACCTACACCGGCACCGCGCCCATTGCTTCCGGACAACTAAGCCTGTCGGCGGCCTACCATGGCTCGACCGCATTCTCCACCAGCACTTCGAACACGCTGACCGAGAGTATCGCCACGATCCCGACTACGACAGCGCTGACGATTTCGCCAAGTGGCGGATCTCTGAGCGCGGGGGCAAGTTACACGCTGACGGCAACCGTAACACCGTCGACTGGCAATACAGTTCCGACCGGCAGCGTGATCTTCACTATCGGTTCAGCCACACAGACAGTCGCGCTGAACGCATCCGGGGTGGCCACCTACACCGGCACCGCGCCAATTGTTTCCGGACAACTGAGCCTGTCGGCGGCCTACCAGGGCTCGACCGAATTCTCTACCAGCACTTCGAACACACTGACCGAGAGTATTGCCACAAATCCGGCCCCGATCCTTACCAGTATGTCGCCCGCCTATGCGACGGCAGGGGGCGCGACGTTTACGCTTACCGTGAATGGGAGCGGCTATGTCAACGGTTCGACTCTCTACTGGGGAAATTCTGCGCTTTCGACCCAATTCGTCAGTCCATCGCAACTCACAGCACAAGTAACAGCCGCGATGATCGCAGTGGCGGGCACACCAACTGCAATCACGGTGCAAAGCCCGTCTCCGGGAGGAGGCACATCGAACATACTTCAATTCGAAGTTGATTCAGCAGGTTCAGGGTCGTCAACCGCACCCAGTTTCAGCAATCCGGCAGCGACGGTTTCGGCTGGCAATACAGCGAGTTATCCTGTGTCATTGCCATCGTCGGTATCCGCGGCAACTGTGAGTTGCTTGAATCTTCCGACGGGAGCCAGTTGCAGCTACGCGGCTTCGTCAGGTGCGGTCTCGATTGCGACTTCCAGTTCAACCCCGAAAGGGGCCTATCAGATCACGGTGATATTCAACGAAACATGGCCTGGCTCAGCGGCGGCGGCACTCATGCTGGCGCCCTTCCTGCTATTGCCACTGCTGTATGTGCGCCGGAAACTCACGGCAAAGGGAACGTGGATTACCGCGTGCGCAGCGTTGCTGCTCCTGGCGGGAGGAGCGGCGCTGGCGACGGGTTGCGGCGGAGGGGGCAGTGGTACTACCGTGCCGCCAGTTCAGTCTACACACCAGGTTTCAAGCTCAGGCGTGGTTTCGCTGACAGTCCAATAGGTTTGCGCAAGAACCATCCCGAGGTGCTAACCGCACACCTCGGGATGCCAGCCGATTTCACGAGCTCGGAAGAGCGAGAGGGGAAGGTTTTGAAGTATCTTTGTGATCGCGAGAACGACAATTAAATCATATTGATCGCGCGGTCTTCGCGGTGTATTTCTGCGAGCGATATTTGATTTCTCTGGACTACGACCGGCATACTCATGGAATTGGCTCCTCGGGGATAAACCGTGCGTTTATTAAATCGGCTTCGCGCTGCGTGGTACGGCTTTCCGCCGGAAGCAATCGGCGCTGTGGTCGTTTACTATCCCGGCAGCCTGCATCCACGCATAGACGATTACCGGTCCCACGAATTTGAATCCCCGCTTCTTTAACGCCTTGGATATTTCCTCAGAGAGTGGAGTGCTGGCGGGAACAGGACCGCTGTTATTGACTGGCTTTCCGCCGGCAAGATTCCAAATGAACTGTGCGAAATCTTCGCGCTCTTTTTGCATGGCAAGAAAAATGCGCGCCCCGTTGATGGTCGCCTCGATCTTGGCGCGGGAACGCACGATGCCAGGGTCTTCGAGTAACCGAGCGACATCCCCCTCGGTGAATAGCGCGACCTTGTTGGGGTCGAAGCCTTTGAACGCGCTGCGAAACGCCTTCCGTTTGCGCAGGATGGTAATCCACGCAAGGCCGGCTTGAAAGCTATCCAGCATCAGCATTTCCCATAGCGCCCGGCTGTCAAACTCCGGCACGCCCCACTCCTCATCGTGATAGGCCCGCATCAGTGGATCACTCTCAGCCCATGGACAGCGTGGGATCGGAATTACTGTGGACAAATTCATATGCTCTCCCGTCGAAGTGGTTGAAGCTGCCTGAAATCTGAGCTCCCGACCTCTTTATATATGGTCTCAAATCACGGTCCGCGAGACAGCGACAGTACACCCTATGATCGCTGTATTGCTTCGCGTTTTCCAACGGAAAAGGCAAACACAAGCAACGAACAAATGATTCATTCCGGGCCACTGACGCAGAGACGAAATTAAACCCACAGAATGTGAGACTTGGCCTGCACGCCGCTCACTACTGCGGAAGACGGCCACTTCAGTGTTAAGTCGAAGTCGGCTTGGAATCAAAGGTTGGGCTGGCAAGAGTCGAGATCCTATGGGAAGTAGATTGCTGGACGGTCGCCGATGCTAAGGCGTCCGTTCGCGCATCAGACGGCTGGGTCACCTTCAGATATCGTCGGTCCCGGTCCGCGCAAAGCGGTCTATTTGACCGGGCGTGAGCCAGTGATGAGGATGTCCACCAGTCTTCGGGCGCTCTGCTGCCAGCCGGGGCCGGACGCTACATGGGCAACGCCGATCAGCGCTCGAAGCAGGTCGAAGGGGTCGAGATCTCCACGGATGTCGCCGGTCTGGATTGCGCGTTTTACCAGCGCATCAATCGCTCCGCGGATCATGCCGTGAGAACCCTCATATAGCTTAGAGGGGCCTCCGACGACACTGTTCAGTGCGGGGGCAATGATCTGCTTTGCCGCAATGTGATCGACGAACAGCAGCATCCAGGTCCGCAAGGCCTCAATCGGGGGCATCGTTTGTGTGAACTTGAGTTCCGCCGCAGCCAGTTTTTCCACCTCGCTCCGATAGACCGCCTCGATCAGGGCGTCCCGGGTGGAAAAGTGACGATACAGAGTTCCGGCTCCCACACCAGCCTGTTTGGCGATGTCGTCCAGGCTGGCATCCGCGCCAAAGCGGGTAAACGCCTCCTTCGCCACCTCCAAAATACGCTCGCGGTTCCGCAGCGCATCCATGCGGGGCTTTCGGGGGGCGGGTTGTGACAGCTTCTTCGACATACGCAAAATTAGTTGCAACCGGAGACCGTCTCCGGTTATCTTATGTAATGAATCGGAGACACTCTCCGTTTTATCGGGAACGGGGGCACCTGTCAATAGCGGCTTCGGGCTATGGGACTTCGAAAGGTGAAAAAGATGAATTCAATTGTTCCAGATAGACCGGCGGAGAATGCCAATCGGCGCCACGCGGTTCCGATGGCAATGGCCGAACGGGAGTTGACAGCATTCTTCAGCGCGGTGATGCAGTTGTTCGGCAGAGAGCAGGCGGAGCTTTCGGCGGAAGACTGGCTGCACGAGTTGACCGAGATCGAGGGATCGCCGTCTTCAACCGGCGCGTGGCGATCGATCACTGCCAAGGCTTCGAGCCGGCTCGCAGATCGAGTGAAGGCATTATCCTTATCAACCCAATTCACGAGTGCATAGGAGAGAAAAGATGCGTGTTTTCGTCACAGGGGCAACGGGCTTTATCGGTTCGGCCGTCGTCCGGGAGCTCATCGAAGCCGGCAATCACGTGATCGGTCTTGCTCGCGGCGATGCGGGTGCCAAATCACTTACCGCCGCTGGCGCTCAGGTACATCGCGGTAGTCTCGAAGACCTTGAAAGCCTGCGCAGTGGAGCGGCAGGCGCGGACGCTGTGATTCACACAGCGTTTCTCCATGACTTTTCGAAGTTCAAGGAGAACTGCGAAATTGACCGGAGAGCCATCGAGGCTCTCGGCTCCGTGCTCCAGGGCTCCATCCGTCCGTTCATCGTCACCTCCGGAGTGGGAGTAGCTCAGGGCCGCCCCGCCACCGAGGACGACCCACCGCTCTCTCCTTCTCCATCCCTTCCTCGTGTATCAGAGGCGACGGCTGTCGCACTCATGGAGCGGGGAGTTTGCGCGTCAGTGATGCGCCTGCCGCAGGTCCACGACACGGTAAAACAGGGCCTCGTGACCGCCCTGATCGCTGTAGCCCGCCAGAAGGGCGTCTCTGCGTATGTCGGCGATGGTCACAATCGCTGGCCCGCCGCGCATGTGCTCGACGCCGCTCGGCTCTACCGGCTCGCGCTGGAGAAGGGCACAGCGGGAGCCCGGTACCACGCCGTCGCCGAAGAGGGCGTACCGCTCAAAGACATCGCCACCGCCATCGGCCGCGGCCTGAATGTGCCCGTCATTTCCATTTCACAGGAACAGGCCCAAGAGCATTTCGGTTTTTTCGGGTTCTTCGCAGGGAGAGATAGCCCGGTCTCCAGCGCGCAAACGCGAGAAAAGCTGGGATGGGACCCAATCGGGCCCCGTCTGCTCACCGATCTCGGAAACATGCGCTATGCCCAGAACTGAACCATGCCCACCTCGAGGCCCACATCGAGGAAGGAGAAGAGATGATCGTCGTTACTACACCCGCCGGACATATAGGCTCGCAGGTCGTTCAAAACCTCCTTGCCGCCCATGAGGCAGTGCGCGTCGTTGCGCGTAAGCCGGACAGAATTGCTTCAGAGGTCCGAAACAAAGTGGAGATCGTGCAGGGATCGAGCGATGACGAGGACGTTCTGATGCGCGCCCTCGACGGCGCGGAAAGCCTGTTCCTGGTCGTGCCTCCATCTTTTACCACAGACGATGACCGGGAATACTACCTCCAGTTCGCCCGTCCCGTTTGCCGCGCCATCAAGAGTCAAGGAGTGAAGCGTGTAGTGACGGTCTCTGGTGTGGGACGCCGCGCCGCGGTGAAGGCGGGGCCGGTCACCGCTTCCTTTGCGAAGGATGCGGAGATCGAGAAGACGGGCGTGGATTTCCGCGCACTGTGGTGCCCGGGTTTCATGGAAAACATGCTGCAGGCGATTCCCTCGCTGAAGCATGGAGTATTTTCGGTTCCAGGCCGCTCGGAGGTGAAGGCTCCCCAGGTCGCTACGCGAGACATTGCATCGAGCGGCGCCAAACTCCTCCTTGACAGATCGTGGACGGGCCAGGGCGGGCTGGCCGTGCTGGGCCCGGAGGACTTGTCTTTCGACGACATGGCCGCCATTATGACGGAGGTGCTCGGGACTTCGATCCGCTTCCAGTCCATCTCAGGCGAAGCGTACAAGGCGCAGCTGATGAACTTCGGCGCGAGCGCGGCGTTCGCGCAGGGCCTTTTGGAGATGCGCGATGCGAAGAGCAACGGCTTGGACAGCACAGAACGACGAACTCCAGAGAACACGACTCCAACCAGTTTTCGACAGTGGTGTGAGGAAGTGCTGAAGCCTGCATTTCTGGGCTCGTAGCTTGTAGCCGGTCGCATCTCCGGCTGCACGGGGCAAAACACGGGATCGAGTCCAACCAAAGAAACATCTCTATGAGCAAGGGAGTTTGAAGCATGACAAACAAGATTGCCATAATCACGGGCGGAAGGCGCGGTTTGGGCCGCACCACCGCCGTCAATCCTGCGCGGCGCGGGGTCGATAACCGCGCCAATAGAGAAGAGCCATGCCTCACGGGCTCAATTCACTGGCTCAATTTAGAGCCGAGACCCAGTATGCTTCCGTATTGGGGTGAGCGGGGCTGTCGCATCCTTACCTAAGCGGAGGTCCTATTTGTGAAGCAGAATTTCGCCGTAATTATCCTTGGTGGTACCGGACAAGTCGGCGGTGCAGCGGTCGCGGAACTGCTAGCAACTTCGGAATGCCGGGAAGTGGTGATGATCACCAGAAAGCCCATTGCACCGCGATCGCGGGTGCGCAACGTCGTTCTTGATACCGGCGCTCCTGACTTTGCCGAGCGCACTGCCGCCCTTGCCCGCGAAGTCTTAAGTCAGGGTTCCGCCAGCGCCGTGAGCTGTGTGGGTGTCGGTTCTGGATCGATGCGCTGGAGCGAAGAAGAATTGCTGCGACTTGAGGTCGGCGTCGTCGGCGCCTTTGCACGTGGATGCCATGACGCCGGAATCGCCCAGTTTTGCCTACTTTCCGCGGCAGGAAGCACAGCACGCAGCCGCTTTCGTTATTTGCGAGTCATGGGGATGAAGGAAGACACCGTGCGCAACGTCGGTTTTGCCCGCCTCGCCATCTTTCGCCCCGGCATCATTGTCGGCAACGCTCATACCCCGGCCTGGGCCGGTTGGTTGGGAAGCCTCGTGCCTGGGTCGTTTGGCAATATTGATCAGCGAATTCTCGGTCAGTCAATCGCCGCAGAGTTAACTTTGCACAGTCGAGAGACTGGTGAAGTTATCCGCGAAAACGCAGCAATGAAAAAAGGAAGGCATATGCGGTGATGACGTTCACCAGGGAACCTGAATCGTCCTGCACGGCAACCTCGTTTGGCAGGATGAGGCAGTTTGTATAGGGCACAACCGCCTGCTGGCTCCAGAACGCCACCGTGTGCGGACTGGCTGTCAGAGAACGGTAGATGGCGACATTGCTGCCCGCAGACTCGGCCGGGACATCAGGCCCAAGCGAGAGAATTGTTCCGGAGGCTGAAGCTCCCCAAACATTGTTCTTGCTTCCGGCTACTCGCCCGGCAATGAAAGGTCGCGCCAGAACGAGCTTGTCTCCATGATGGATGGCTGCGGCTTCAATGTTGACCAGGACATGACCGCTTGGCGGCTCTCCCGGAGCGGCGATATCCCGGACTTCAAGTTGACCATCGTCTGTAGCGCAAATCGCTTGCATTTTTTCTTCCTCGTATTTTGTGTTTCTGCTTGGAACGAGCCTTTGTGTTCCCGGCAACTCGCAAAATGTGGACCAGTCGACGATGACGTTAACTGGGTCTTTCTCTGCGATCACGGTTGGAGATTAACCATCTTCGCCATGTGCCCGAATGGCAGCGCAGGGACGAAGCGGCTGAGGAGATAAAGCATATTGCTGAGGCCAGGACGAATTTCTACTTTGCCCGCTTCGATGCCCGCGATAGTCTTCGATACCAGCGCGCCGACCGGCATCGCCTTCTGTCCTTTGTTTTCCTTTTCAAAATCACCGCGAAACAGCTTGGTCTCTACCGGTGGGGGAGCCAGTTCGACGACGGTAACGCTTGAACCTTTGAGCTGCACACGAAGGCACCGAGTGAAGGCGTGGAGACCAGCCTTGGCGGCGCTGTAGATCGGGGAAAGCGGAAATGGAACGAAAGCCAGGCCTGATGACACATTCACGATCAGGGCGTTCGGCCTGCCTTTCAGGTGCGGAAGAAATGCCTGCACCATCTGCACTTGGCCAATCAGGTTTATATCGAGCTCACGCGTAAGGTCGGTCAGCGACCGCGGCTGATTCATATTGATATTCCGCATGACGCCTGCGTTGTTGATCAAGGTGTCGCATGCCGGGAACTCTGTTGTGACTCGTTGCCGCAGAGATTCGATATCCTCCGGCTTGCTGGCATCGCTTTCGAAAGCGTGAACGCCAGGCAAAGCAGAATTCGCTTCTTGCAGCTTTTGTGGGTCGCGGCCTGTGATGATGACGGTATTCCGGCGGGCGATGAGCCTCCTGGCCAGTTCAAAGCCGATTCCGCTGGTACCGCCCGTGATGAGAACGGTTCTTCCTTCGAGTTTCATGGGACCTCCTGGGTGCTCAGCTTTGTGCGGAGCCAACCCTGTATGTCACTATAGGCAGGCCACTCTCTTTCGGGAAGTAGGCACTTTAAAGTTCAATATGCACCAAAAGGAGAGTGTCTCAATGCCCAGGAAATTGAAGCTATCGAAGGAGCAAATTTCCTCTCTTCAGGCATATGAGAGCTGTGAATCGCGAGAGCTCACTGACCCACGCGTAGAGGCGTTAGTTACTGAACTGATCGGCCGCGTAGCCGACAAATGGACAATGCTGATACTCGAAGTGCTTACTGAGCGAGGGGAACTACGGTTCACGCGGCTCAGCGAACTGGTGCCGGGGATCAGCTACAAGATGCTCACGCAAACCCTTCGTTTGATGGAGCGCGAAGGCCTGGTTACACGCACTGTGCACCCGGTAGTCCCTCCGAAGGTCGAGTATAAGCTCACGGAATTGGGCCTCAGCTTGGGAGCTGCTTTTTGCGGAGTCTGGATGTGGGCAGAGAAACATCTTGAAGCGGTAGAGCGGGCACGCACCGCTTTTGATCAAAGATCCGCGCCCTGACAGGCAGATCATCGGTAGTCATCATGGCGTCGGGAGTGCCGTGCCCGGCAAGCATCCAGGGGGTCTGAGGAGGCTCTCGGAGCCTGCCGCTTCTCCGAGGAGTCGTTATAAAGGCTTCTCTACATGCAAGCCATGGTCGACGCCGATCAAGGCCTATAACGCAGGGCGCACCGGCACCCTGTAGGCAGTCACCGGTGCGCCCTCGGCTCGACTCAGGCTTGCGTGTAGTCCATGCCGTCGAGGTCGGCAATCAGACCCGGCCCGGTTGGCTTCCAGTTCAGCTTCTTTTGCGTGATCGCACTGGAAGAAGGCATATCGTGTCCTGCGAAGCGGCTAATCCAGCCGAAGTGTGCCTCAGCCTCTTCGGGTTTGATGCTGACAGCCGGTATCTTCAGTCCGCGGCCCAGAGCCTCGGCGATGGCCTTGATCGATATGCCCTCCTCGCCGACCGCATGGTAGATCGCGCCCGGTTCCGCCTTCTCAAATGCCAGACGGTACAAGTGCGCCGTGTCGGATAGGTGCGCCGCCGGCCAGCGATTGCCGCCATCTCCGATGTAGGCCGACACACGCTTCTCGCGCGCCACCGCTGTGACGAAGGGAACCAGGCCCTGCTTGTGGGTGTCGTGAATCTGCGCCAGCCGTACCACCGAGGTGTTCACGCCGCGCGCCGTCAACTCTTTCACCGTCGCTTCCGAAGCCGCGCGCGGGTTCCACGCAGCGGTCGGGCCGTCCTCCGTCGATGGCTTGCCGTCCACATTAGCCGCGATCGCCGTACCCGAGGTGATAACGAAGGGACTGTTCGAGCCCAGCAACACTTCGCCAATCGCCTCGATCGCCTTGCGGTCGTCATCGCAGTTCTTCAGGAACTGCGAGAAGTCATGGTTGAAGGCCAGGTGAATGACGCCGTCCGACTTGGCCGTTCCTTCGCGCAGGCTGTCGAGATCCTCAAGGTTGCCATGCAGCACCTCGGCCCCCGCCTTTCGCAGCCTTTCGGCGCCCGCCTCGGACCGGGTTAGGCCCAGCACCTGATGCCCTGCCTGAATCAACTCCGGAACAAGCGCGGAACCGATGAATCCCGGTGCTCCTGTAACAAAGATACGCATGATGATGTCTCCTTTGCTTTCACGAATATGCAGCCGATCAGCCGTGGCCGATCAGGGCCGTCAACTACTAGATGCTCTCTGTCTGCGGACGATCTATACTGAGAGTCCGAATGATTAGTCCAATCGTCCCACTTTTTCAGAACTCGCAGACTCAGAGATCCGAGATTCAGCCCATGCAGCCAGGTTTCGGATCGAGTCAGCATATGGATCCGCTCTCGGAGGTGCTTGCTTTGCTGAAGCCGCAGAGCTTAGTCTCTGGCGGCTTCATGGTGCCGGGCGACATGGCCATCTATTTTCCGAAGCACCAGGGCATCAAGTGTTACGCAATGCTCGCCGGGAATTGCTGGCTGGTCGTTGAAGGAGTGCCTGGGCCGGTGCTACTCCATGCCGGAGACTGCTTCATCCTGCCTCGTGGACTTCCGTTTCGGCTCGCCACCGATCTCTCGCTTGAGCCGGTTCTTTATACGGATGCCTGCGTTCGTCACGACATGAGGAGCGAAGCCCCGGAGGTCACCGAAGGCGCGCGATACATCGCCGGAGGCTTCTTCAGATTCACCGGCGGTCACGCCGAGATGCTGCTTCACTCGCTGCCGCCCATTGTCCACATCCGCCGCGAGTCAGATAAGGCCGCCATGCGCTGGTCGCTCGAACGTATGCGCGAGGAACTCCGCGATCCACAACCGGGCGGTTCGCTGATTGCACAGCAGCTTGCTTACATGATGCTCATCCAGGCGCTGCGCCTGCACTTGGCTGATACCACCAACGCTGGACGCGGCTGGCTTGCGGCGCTGGCGGACAAGCACATGCGTCTAGCCATTGCCGCCATGCACAACGACCCAGGACAACCATGGACGCTGCTGTCGCTGGCCGAGTGTGTCGGCATGTCACGCTCGGTCTTCGCCCTGCGCTTCCGCGAGACAGTCGGCGCTACGCCCATGGAGTACCTCACCCGGTGGCGCATGCTTCTGGCAGCCGACCGCTTGAAGAACTCCTCTGACGGCCTCTCCGCCATCGCGCAGTCGCTCGGCTACGAATCCGAGAGCGCCTTCGGTAAGGCCTTCCGCCGCGTCATGGGCTGCTCTCCAAGGCGGTACGCCCGGTCTACCTCGCCATACACCTTCCTACCTATCGGCCCCACTTCGCAGGACTGACCGGACGGCCTCCCATGCAGCCGTTTACCCGACCGGAGACATCGAGATAGCTACCTTATCTATGCCCGAACTGTCGCCAGCAGGGTGCGCGTTTCGGTGACAACGCGATCCTGGAATTTCGGATCGCGCACAAGTGCGGAGCTTTGCATCGGATGGCCGCCCTCGTCGTAATAGACGCCGGTCTGACCGGACGCATCGATCAGAGTTTTGGCAATGACGTGCGCTGCTCGTTTTGGGGTGCTTAAGATTTTGAAGAAGGGCATGAACAGCGGCACGAGGAGTGGGATGACGCATCTCTGCAGGAAGCGCGGGAACGCTCCGACATCGTTCCCGCCGAGACCGGTGGTCGGATTCAAGCCCGGCTCAATCGCGTTGAAGTGTAGCCGTGGGGTCTCACGGGCGAATGCCATGACCGTGGCGAGATTGCACTGTTTCGACGTGGCGTAGGCGTCAAAGCCCGGCCGCGTGGAACCGCCGGTCTTCCACTCGCCGAGCGCGCTTGCCTCTGCGGAAATATAGCGACCGCCGCGGAAACCAAAAGCCACTGCGGGTTTCCGCTCGGGATCTTCTGCAGCAGAGCAAACGAAGACGACGTTCGCTCCGTCGGGGAGATGGGGCACTAGCGTTTCAGTCAGAGCAAACGGGCCGAGATGGTTCGTCGCGAACGACATGTCCCATCCCAGTGCATTCTTCGTCGGACGCATTTGCATGATGCCCGCATTGTTAAGCAGGCCCGCGACCGGAAGCTTGAGGGCGAGAATCTCCGCAGCGGCTCGACGCACGCTCACTATATCCGAAAGATCACATACGACCGACGCCGCATGGCCGCCTTTTTGCTCTATCTTCCGCTCCAATTCGTTGAGCTTTCCAGGGTTGCGTCCGACCAGCACGATTTGCGCGTGCTTCGCCATTTTGAGCGCGGCCGCTCTGCCTATCCCGGAGGTAGGGCCAGTGATGATATACGCCTTGCGATTGGGCGGATCGTTCATGAAAAGAGGGTTCGGCATTTCTATGCTCCTTAGATGTCTGTCCAGTCACTCAGTAACTTGGTCAAAAAATCAGGCGATCATGCGCCACATGGCGTCGAAGCCCACTTTGGAATGCTTCATGGCATGGGCCGAGTCTTGAGTCATGAAGTCCATGGTCGCTTCCGCCACCGAGTTCATGATCGTGGCAACGAAAGCTCCCGGGGCCTTGCTCATGGGGCCGTTCGCGCGACCGCGCTCCATCAGTTCGGCGATGCCCTTCATCACCTTGTGGGCCGCCAACCGAGTTTCAGGCGTGATTTCGTCGGATACACCGAGTTGCGCCAGCGCGCGCCGTTTCTCGGGGTAGGTGATCGCCCAACTGGTCCAGTTCTTCCATACATGAAAGAACTGTTTGCGGATGTCCGCATCTCCCGGAAGCCCCTTCATGGCGGCGGACGCCATCTCCCCTTTCAATTCAAGGTAGAGTGCGTTGAAGAGGTCTTTCTTGGTCTCGAAGTAGGTGAAGAGCGATCCGTTGGCGACACCAGCTTCTTTCGCTATGCCTGCCGTGGGCGCGCTCAGGCCTTGCATCACGATGATGTGTGTTGCAGCCTCCAGAATCGCACTTCTCTTCTGATCGCTCCTTGGTCTCGGCATATACTGAGTGTATAGGTAAACGTCTAGTCAGTCAATATCAAACCAGATCATGTCTCCATAGCGTCCGATTCCTCCGAAACCGGTGATACGTGCTGGAGCGTTTCGGTATCGAGAAACGCCCGCGCCGACGAAAGTGTTTCTGGCTTTACGCAAAACTTCCGAGGCACGTCCACGGACGGGCGGTTGGGGCATGACAACGCACTTCCTCAAGGCGGCACCGAAGCGTCCTTTCAGCACCCTTCTAAACACCCTGAATCGCAGGAAACGGGTGATTTGTACCCATACCTCTGCCGTGTAACAGCAGGGGTCAAAACTTTTAATACTGATATGTCGCCCAGGGTTCGCCGATCTGCCTGTGCATGATTCCCGGCTGACCGGAACAGTGCAGACCCCGTCTCCAGCCGTCCCCGATCTGGAAACGCGCTCAAGAGACTTTGCATCAAGGGAAGGCGAATCGGGTGCTCAGGCAGATTGCACAGCTACTGAGTGCACATTTCGAAGAGCCGATGATGGCATGCATCATCAGTGCTATCCTCAAATCCAATGATCGCCTTCCAGCGTGGAAATGCGAGCGCTCGTTCTTGCCGCCAAGCCGCGACACAAGGCATTACCTGATTCGTAAGTGCAGGGCTTCGGAGGCTTACTCCTGTCGCAAAGCCTGGATTGGATTGATCTTCATGGCTCGGCGCGCGGGAATGCAGCAGGCCAGCAGCGCGAGAATGGCGAGGAGGAGCGGGGCGCCGATCAGCAGACGCAGATCGTCGACACCGACGGCAACGTCGTCGCTAAAGGCCGTGGTGAATGCTGAAAGCGCTTTGGCCAGCGCGACTGCGCCCAGGAATCCAATCGCGGTTCCAACGGCAATCAGCGTAGCGCCCTCGCGGAGCACCAGCGCCAGCACCTGCGATTTGCGCGCGCCCAGCGTCATGCGAATGCCGATCTCCTTGCGTCGCTGTGCCACCGCACACCCGGTCACTCCGGCCAGCCCAACGGCCGACAGCAACAGGCCGAAGACGCCAATGCCGCCGAACGTGCGTACAGCAGAACGGATAGCGGCGCGGGTCACTTCGAGGTATTCGCTCAGCGTTTGCACGTTGAAGAGAGTCAGGTTGGGATCCATGGAAGCGACCGCGCTCCGCACCCCACCGAGAGCATCCTCTGCCGTAGGTCCGCGCGCAATAATCGTGATGCCGCTGCCTGGAGGCTGGGCGAAATCGTGCCGCGTGAGGGGACAGAAAGCGATGGCCTGGATCGTGCCGCCGGCATCTTTCCTATCGGGCACCAGGCCCACGACTTCGTACACACGCCGGTCTCCGCGAAGGTGCTTGCCGATAGGGTTGTCCTTTTCGAACAGGGCGCGCGCGGCTTTTTCATTCAGTACTATGGGCAGCGTCGGTACCGGGGCTCCGGAGGCGATGGCCGCCTCGACATCGACACGCTGATCGCTCTCCTCGAATTCCCGCCCGGCCAGGATGGGCTCATTGAGGACGGCAAAGTAGCCCGCGCCGACGGTCAGTTTCGCCACACTCTTCTCCACCGGCGACGATGCCCGCGGATCGTCGACTTTGAGATGAAATCCGCCGTCGCCGCCGCCCGGCTGAAAGGGCGGCTGCGCGGCAAGCGCGAAGCTGGTCACCCCCGGCTGCAACCACATGACTCGGGGCCGCCACAGCTGGCTAGGCTTTTGGCGTCAGACTCTTTCATTCATTACTCCATGCCGGTTTATCCCGGCGCTACTGTGCTTTCGGCAGGCCCGCGTAGATCAGAAGTCATTCCTGGGCCACCCAGTAATGCCAGTGTTTGATGGTTTCGCGGGTTGACTCACCCGCGTTGATGACAGTGAGTTGAGATAGCGGTGCAGCCATGTTGCAGCGCTGCCAGCGGATCGGTACAAGCATGGCGCCGGAACATATGTCTTCGGATGCCGGACCCCGAACTTCGACAGAATCCAGCAGCGCCAGCACTCTTCTGTATTCGAAAAGGCCCAGTAGATGGTCTTTGTCGGATTCCCATTTGTCTGCCAAAAGGGCAATACCGCAGAGTCCCGCCTAGAAACACTCGGTATGAACCTGATTGCACGCCACAAGGCGATCAATCACATTTGTCTGTCCTGCCAAAACGCTCCAAAACTACAATGAACCTGCGTCACGCTGACCCCAAGATGTCGGTCTTTGCGCATTCTATAGTTAGAGTCTAATTCGAAAGCGCATAGGGAATGGCGCGATTGCCACCGCCCGTTTGCTGGGCGTCCGGCTTTTGCCATTTCTTCTCCTGCGCGTTTACGCCAACGGAGCCACCAGGCTTTCCGCCGGGTTTAAGATCAGAGGTTTCCTCAGTGTGATTGCGACATCCTGCACGTTCAGTGGGCGGCTGAAATAGTAGCCTTGAAATTCGTCGCATTCATGTTCCCTCAGAAACAACAACTGCGCCTCGTCTTCTACTCCTTCGGCGTTCACCTTCAGGCCGAGGCCCTTTGCCATGTTGATGATCGCAGTCGTAATCGCGGCGGCGTCGGAGTTGACCGCGACATCCCGGATGAACGAACGGTCTATTTTGAGTTTTGTGACTGGAAATTGCCTTAAATAGCTGAGGCTCGAATAGCCAGTCCCAAAGTCGTCGATTACCAATTTTAGCCCCATATCCTTCAGATTCTTGAGAACCCCGAACATCACGTCTGCATTTGACAAAAGGAGGCTTTCGGTCAGTTCAAGCTCCAGGTATTGAGGGTCAAGACCTGTCTCGTGCAACACGTGCTTGATAAGTTCCGAGAATCCCTCCTGGCGAAACTGCACAGCGGAAACATTTACCGCCACCGGCACCACGAGGAGACCCTCGAACTGCCATTTCCTTATCTGAGAGCATGCGGTCTTGAGAACCCACTCCCCAATGGCTGTAATGAGGCCACTGTTCTCTGCGACTTTTATGAACGTATCAGGCATTACGAGACCTAGCGCCGGGTGCTGCCATCGCACGAGTGCTTCCAGACCTGTGACTTCGCCGCTCGCTACGTTGACTTGCGGCTGATACATGAGGAACAATTCCTCTCTGTCGATAGCGGAGCGCAAACTGTTCTCCAAGGTCAATCGTTCCATGACGCTTGTGTTCATCTCGTTGGTAAAAAAACAGAGGGTGTTGCACCCTTTTTCCTTGGCGCAATACATCGCGGAATCGGCATTCTTGATCAGGGTTTCTCCGTCTTGACCGTGTTCAGGAAAGACGCTGATTCCCAGGCTGCAGGTAATCCCGAGTGAGCGGCCCTTGATAATGAACTCGCTCGATACCGACTCCACAATGCGAGCGGCGATTAAGCCCAATTCGGCCACGCTATTCAAGCTGGTCAACACAATAATGAACTCGTCGCCGCCTACCCGCGCCACGGTGTCTTGCTCGCGCATCTCTTTCTTGAGACGCGTTGCGGCCTGTATTAGAAGCAGGTCGCCGAATGAGTGCCCAAGTGAATCGTTGATGATCTTGAAGCGGTCAAGATCGAGGAACAAAAGCGCCACAATATTCCCCCGCCGACGAGCCGCGGCGAGCGCATTGTTTAAGCGATCATGGAGAAGCGTCCGGTTGGGTAATCCCGTTAAAGCATCGTAATACGCCAGGAAGTTGACCTGCTTTTGGGCGAGTTTTCGTTCAGTGATGTCCTCGGCTGTCCCTTCGTGCCTGACGATGAAGCCGTCCGCGTTGCGTACAGCTCGGACATTCACCAATAGCCACTTGCGTGTCCCGCCCTTGCACAGCACCTCGACCTCGTTGCTGCGGATGGTCCTATGGCTCCCCAATACGCTGGTCCACTCATCATGCTGCGAAGTGTCAATAAAATGCAGGAGCACTTCTCCGGATACGTCTGCAAGCATCTGTTCGGGGGATTCATAGCCGTGCATAGTCGCGAAGGCGGGGTTGAGATTCAATAGCTGCCCTTTGGGGGAGGCCTGAAAGATTCCAACGACGGCATCACGGAAGATCGCCCGGTACTTCTCTTCGGCCTCGCGAACCGCTTCTTCCGCTTGTATTCGTTCAGTGATGTCCTGATTGATTGCAATGAAGTGAGTGACATTACCTGGCTGCAATGCGACCGGCGTAATCGTCATCTCTTCCGGAGTCAAGGTCCCATCTTTGCGACGATTGACAACCTCGCCCCGCCACGTCTTTCCCGAAGAAATCGCCGCCCACATTGTCTTGTAGAATTCGTCGTCATGGGTGCCGGATTTCAACAATCGACGATTTGTCCCGAGTACCTCTTCAGCAGAATAGCCGGAGAGAGCCGAGAATGCCGGATTTGTCCAGACAACGGTTCCTTTCGAGTCGGTGATGCTTATGGAGTTCGCTGCGGCCTTCAACGCGGCCGCGAGCAGTTTGAGCTGTTCATTGGCTGCGGAGAGTTCGAAGGTGCGTTCCTCAACCTGTCGATCGAGTTCATTCATCCGCAGTCGGGCCTGATGCATCGAGGTCCACTTTGCGGTCATCGCGTGTGCAAGCTGGCTGACCTCAATGATGTCGAAGGGCTTCTTGAGGATGACATAACTGTCCGACATGCCGAGACGCTTCGATATGTCATGCCAGTTGTAATCGGAATGCGCGGTGCAGATGACAATCTGGAGATCGGGGTCGACGTGCCATAGGTGCTCGATCGTTTCGACACCGTCCCAGCCAGGGGGCATCCGAACGTCGACGAAGGCCAGCGCATAGGGCCGGCCCTCGGCCTGTGCCCGCAGTACACATGTGAGTCCATCCTGGCCCTGGAGAGCGGAATCAATTTCAAAGACCACTCCCGGCGCGGTTGTTGCTCCGAACAAAAGCGCTTCATCCGCTGCCAGCTGAGAGTCAATTTCCCGGGGCAGGAGAATCTTCTTCAGATCGTCATGGATGGATTCGTTGTCGTCCACGATGAGCAGTCGGAAGTGGTTGCTTTGAAGCGTCATGCGCCCATCCTCTCCACATCAGTTCCACTTGCCTGAATAGGGAGTTCGAGCGTAAACGTCGCGCCCGCATTCGTGCCATGGCTCTCAGCGGTCAGGGAGCCTCCAAGTTGTTTGGCAGCCAAGGCGCCGGAGTGTAATCCAAACCCGTGACCGTCCCTTTTTGTCGTGAATCCATGAGAAAAAATGCGCACCAGATTGGCCTGTGGAATGCCGATACCGTTGTCCGCGACACAGATCGCAATGCGCTCCTCGCTGACGCGCAACATGCGAATTGTGATTTGCCGGTTCGGACTTCCAGACTCCTTAACGGCATCCTTGGCATTTCGCATCAGGTTCAGCAAAATCTGCAATACTTTGTGACGATCGGTGGTGATGGGCGGCAGGTCTTCACTTTCAATGTGCAGAGCAACGCCGTGGCGCTCCATGGTAGGCCGCGTAATGCTCAGTGCATCTTCCATCAAGTCGGTGAGCGCGATCTTTTCGTAGACACCCGAGGATCGGGCGTAGGTTTGCTGCATTGCTACGATCCCTTTGATATGAGTGATATGCTGCGCCAGGCTTGCTACTTCCTTACCGAGTTGGTCACGTTCCTGTTCCATGTGGCGCGCGAGGCTGCCCATATAGGGAAGCACTCTCTGGCCGCGCGGGTCATTTGTCACGAAGTCACTCAATTCGTTCCTGTGGTCCTCGAGGACGCTCACCAGTTCACCAATCTGGGAGATGCGCAACTCACGCAGATGGTCACCTACGATCGTGGCCGACACATTTACGCTGTTGAGCACGTTCCCGACATTGTGGAGAACGCCTGTGGCCACCTCGGCCATTCCGGAGATGCGGGAGAGATCGATCAGTCGTTTCTGCGCCTCCGCCAGTTCTGCGAGGGCAGAGTCTTTGGCGATAACCTGCTCACGCAGTTCCTGAGTCCGGACGGTTACGCGAAATTCGAGGTCGCGCTTGCCCTCCGATAGTTCCTGATCGCGGTGCAGGATCATGTCGGCCATCCCATTGAAGGCATGTGCCAGTTGCTCGATCTCATCCCGGCTGTCGATATCTGCGCGGGCTGTCAGGTCGCCGCCTGCTACCCGCTCAACCACTGATTGCAGCTGTAAGATAGGTCGGACGAAGCGTCCCGCATACAAGATAGAAGCGATCAGGCTGATCAAGATACACACGACGGCCAGGATTCCAGTTCTTAGGTTCACTTGCCGCGCGCTTTGGTCATAAGAGTCCAACGAGAGCCCTACGTGAATCCATCCCCACTGAATGCTGCTGTAGTCAAAGGGAACCGCATAATGAAACACGCGCCGGTTGAACATGGGCACGACTCCGAGTTCGCTAAAAGGGCGCCGTATCTCTGGATACCAATAACGTTCGCTCTTCGGCTCGATGCGCCAGCCATTGCGTTCTACGACCAGGGAGAGGCCATCGTTCTTGGTAATGACCAGGAAGTCGACGCTTTTGTCGCCCTTGAGCACCTGCATTGCATGATCGACTACCGAGGAATAGTCCTCCGATATAGCGGCTTCAGAAACCTCACCTTGCAGTGCCACCGCAACGCCACTGGCCTCCGACTCCAAACCCGCCTTCAGGTCGCGCTTCTGTTCAGGCAGCATAATGGCCACAAAGATGCCTAACGTGACCAGCGTTATAGTCCAGGCCAGAAGCATTGTCCGACGAGCGATCCCAGTTGTCCTAAATATGAGTTTCACGCCGGCTCTTTCCTGGAGTGTGCCTGCTGGGCGGGCAGCCGCTCGAATTGGCGTACCATCTCCATGGTGCTCCTCATCACGCTGATTGGCTTCATGACGAATCCGTGGGATTGGTACAGGGCGACGATCTGCTGTCCCCCGGGTACGGTATAAATGCGCTGAATGGAATCGAAAAGCATTCTGCGGGCACTTGCATTCGTGTTATTGCGAAATGCAAAAACGATCGGGATAACCTTTGGCGACACAGCAACTGCCCGGAGGTCCCGGCCAAGCTGAGGATTCAGTTCTATTGCTGTCTCCCAATTGCGGCGCGCTATGCAGGCCCCATCCACACGGTGAAAGAAGACCGGCAGCACAACCTGATTCAAGCTGGGGATGAGTTTGTGGCTGGCGAAGAACTGTTCGGCCTGCGGCAAGTTGCTTGCGGCCAGCATGGTTCCCAGCCACGCGGGTAGGAGGACCATGTCGCGATGGAGATGGGACAGGATATGCGCCCCACGAAGATCCGCGATCTTCTGGAATCGGCTGCTGCTGTGCACCAGCAGAACATATTCGATTCCATCGGCAAGATAGTCCTGGACCACCAGCGAAGTGGGATCGGTCAGGTCGACGACTTTGGCGAACTCCAGTCCTGTGACGCCATAACAGTCGAGCGTTCCCTGGTGGACGTCCCGAATCAGTTCGTCTGAAGGAATGAAGATTTCCGGGACCGGCTCTGCGGTGACAGACTCCAAATTGCGACGAACCTCACCGAGCCAGATCCTATAGGCAGCGCGCGCGTCGGTTACATTGGCGCCGGCAAGCGTCTCGACACTAATCGCCAGCCGCAGCGCGACTTTTCCATTTTCGCTCCAGCAAAGTCCTGGCGCCATAGCGGCAGTTGCCGCTCCCGCCATCAATCCCAAGTATTGTCTCCGAGTGATCGGCTTGTCTGAACGATCCATCTTGATCCATCGCCGTTAGAACCCTGCCGGGCCTTAGGACGTACCTTTCCGCGAGCGCGCCTGCTGCGCAGGTAGCCGCTCAAATTGGTGCACCATCTCCATGGTGTTCTTCATAACACTCATTGGTTTCACGACAAGTCCGCGGGACTGGTACAAGGCGATGATTTGCTGCCCCGCGGGCGCGGCGTAGATGCGCTCAATCGAATCGATAAGCGCTTTGCGAGTACTCGCAAGCGTGTTATTTCGAAACGCGAAGATGATGGGGACAATCTTTGGCGACACTGCGACGGCCAGAAGATCCCGGCCAAGCTGAGGATTCAGTTCTGCTGCCATCTCCCAACTGCGACGCGCCATGCAGGCCCCATCCGCGCGGCGAAAGAAGACCGGAAGAAGAACCTGGTTCAAGTTGCCGATTAGTTGCTGGCTGGCGAAGAACTGTTCGGCCTGCGGCAAGCTGTTTGCGGCCAGCATGGTGCCCAGCCAGACGGGCAACAGCACCATGTCGCCATGGAGATGGGACAGGATATGCGCTCCGCGTAGATTTGCAACCTTTTTGAAGGGGCTGTTTTTGTGTACGAGAAGAACATATTCCATCCCATCGGCAAGATAATCCTCAAGCAGAAGAGAATCGGGATTGGTCAAGTCGGCAACTTTTGCGAACTCAAGAGCGGTGACGGCATAGCAGTCGAGAATTCCCTTTCGGATATCTCGAATCAATTCTTCCGAAGGGATGAAGACTTCTGGGACGGGCTCAACGGAGACAAAACTCAAATTGCCATGAACCTCATGGAGCCAGACCTGGTAGGCGGCGCGAGCGTCATTCACGTTGGCGCCGGCAAGTGTCTCGACACTAATCGCCAGCCGCAACACGACTCCTCCGTTCTCGCTCCAGCACAGTCCAGGCGCGAGGGTGGCAGCGGCCGCTCCAGCCATCATGGCCAGGCACTTTCTCCGAGTCATCTGCTTCCCTGGACGGTCCAACTTGCACCATGCCATCGGGCCTCTGTCGGGCATTAGGACGGCCCCTTCCGCGAGCGCGCCGATTGAGCGGTAATGTGCTCGAACTGGTGCACCATCTCCAAGGAGCTCTTCATGATGGAGGTCGGTCGCGTGACGAATCCCCGGGTCTGCCACAAGGCGGCCATCTGCTGCCCCGACGCGGTGCTCGTGAGGCGCAGCATCGAACCCAGAAGCATCTTTCGGCCGTCCGGGTTGCAGTTTCGGCGAAAGCAGATGACAATCGGAACGATTCTCGGCGATACCGCCAGGGGGCGAAGATCGCGGCCAAGCTGTGGGTTCAGTTCCACGGTCGTCTCCCAACTTCGCCGCGCCAGGCAGGCTCCATCCACTCGGCGAAAGAAAACCGGCAGCACCACCTGGTTCACCTTGTCGTGGCGCGTATTGCTGCCAAAAAAGCGTTCCGCCAAGGGCAGGTTAGCGGCGGCCAGCATCGTGTCCAGCCATGCAGGCAGAAGGACCATGTCGCGATGAAGATGCGACACGATCTGTGCACCCTTGAGATCTGCAATTTTCTTGAAGGGACTGCTGTTGTGCACAAGCAGCACATATTCCATTCCATCGGCCAAATAGTCCGAGACCACGAGTAGGTCGGGGTCAATGTAGTCCAAGACCTTTGCGTATTCCAGAGCCGTGATTCCAAAGCAGTCGATTGTGCCTTGGCGAACACCGCTAATCACTTCTTCAGAGGGAATGAAGACTTGATGGCCTGTTTCCGCGGTGACTGTCCCGGCCTGGCGCGAGTACTCATTGATCAAGGTCTGATAGGCGACCTGCGCATCGTTGATATTGGCGCCAGCCAGCGCTTCCGTGCTGACCGCCATGCGCAGGATCTTCCTGTCGTTCTGCCCCCAGCAGAAGACAGGCGCCCTCATCGCGGCTGCCGTTCCCGCCAGAAGGGTCAGGCATTGTCGCCGGTTGAACTTTTTGTCGGAAAGGTCCATCGTCTACCTTCTCAGTCTTGTCTTTGCTGCAGTAGCCATCTCGGCATGTCTAAATGCCAGAATCACTGAAAGGAAGGCCGAAATCGTGATAGGAGATGGGCCGCGCCGTTTCTGAAGTTTATCTAGCGTCCAGGGGTCAATTCAGCTTGGACGCTCTTGCCAACCACAAGGTCGATTCTGGATTGAAGGGCCATATGGTCGTAGATCGCCTTGTCGTGCGCCGCTGTGACCAGCGCCTCCTGCAACTGCGTCCTGATGACCTTTTCCGTGGCGACCAATCCTGTCTGATAACCCCGTAATGTCAGGTCAGTGTCGTCCTTCGCCGCGGCCGCCGCATCCTGTGTGGCGTTGACAACTTTTTCGTTTGCCTCCAGTTCGAGAAACATGTTCCGAATTTCAAGACCGAGGCCTTCGGAGAGCAGAAGCTTCTTTTCCTTGAGCTGGTTGATCCTGGCACGAGCTTCGGCAACTCTTTCACGCGTGAGGAAGCCGTCGAATATAGGAACTTCGACCCCGAGATCGACCGACCAGCCATCCTTGTTATTTGAGGTCGAGAGACCGCCATCGTAGCCGTTCCAGCGCTTGTGCAACTCGCCCTTAAGCCCCACCTTGGGAAAGAATCCGCTGGCAGCGGTAGCGCGTTGGCCTTCAAACGCCTTCAAACCGGCTTCGATCTCGGCCCAATCGGGATTGAATTCATAGGCTGTGGAAACCAGGTCATCCAGGTTCCCCGCATACGGCTGAAAGGGTACCGTTTCATCTTTGGGCGCAACGCTGGACTTCCAGGACAAGCCCATGGTGTAGGCCAGAGCCGCCTCGGCCGATGCCTGGTTGGCCTCAAGTGGAGCAACCAGGGAGCGAACTGTTTCAGCCATTACCTTGTTGTCCAAGTAGTCTGTCTTGTTCACCGTACCGGAGCCGTCCTTGTAGAGCGACTCCGTCATTCTCAGGGTCGCTTCCATGCGATCCAGAGTGTCCTGTCCGAGTTGATGAAGCTGGCGAGCCAGCACAGCGCCGTAATAAAGGCGTATGACATTCTCAGTCAATTCCAGATCGGTACGATGAACCTCGGCTTTGGCCACGTTTACCGCGCCAAGCGCCTGCTCGCTGTACCCCTTGCGCATGCCACCATCCAAGAGCAGCCACTTGAAGTCGCCTGAGACGGATTCCGTGGTCGGATTCATCAACTTGATGTTTTGTGCCGGAATGGGAAACATCTGGGCGTTGGTAGTGACCGTCTGACCAGGAAAGCTTACGGGCATCTGCACGGCGACCGGCGGAAACCCCGGGCCGAACGCATTGGCCGGAATCGTGACAGTCGCGGTTCCACCTGGAATGGCAACCGACTGCGCCGGAATGACCATGGCGCTGGCCGGATAGACGAAATTGGGCGAAGAGCTCATCTGGCCAACGCCGCCCTGGGCGTTAATCTGCGGCCAATAGGCAGCCAAAGCCTGGCGGTGTTGCGCCTCGGCCATGTCAACGGCAAACTGGCTGGCCGGACGGCTGTGATTCTTTTCCATGGCGGTGTGCAGGCAATCGCTGAGCGAGAGTCTTTGCCGAGTCTCAGGCACCGTCTGGCCGAGCGCAGCAATGCCCCCAAGCGCCACAAGCATCACGAACAACCATTGGAAGAAATGCGGAAGGAGTTTTCTGCTCATCAGCCTACTATCGGCACAAAGCCCAATTAGCATAAGGCTACCGAGCATCGCAAGGAAAGGATTCCAACCCAAGGAACCGGTTTACGGACCTATTTTGTGTGGAATTGGAACACCCAGAAGAACTTAGACATGTAACCTCGGTCAATCCGGAAATGCGCGTTTGTTCACATTGACCGTCTGGAGCGCAATCTTCTGGATTTGTCCTGGCGAGTCGGCCAGCGTACCGCGATCTCATGACCGAGTCAGAGCCGGGAAATCAGACCTTGGGGCGTCTCTCGTTACGCATCCAGACACCAAGATCAAACATCGAAAACGCAGGTGTTTGCGAGGGCTGCGCAGTTGCATTCCCTCACCCGCCGAGACAATTCCGCTCGAATCGCTGGATCGAAAAGCCCCCGGGCCGGATGTCTGTCGAGTGGCCCGAAGACTGAGGCCGGTTGGAGGAAGCGAAATCGCTGTCTTTGACCCCCGCAGGCCGTTTTGTGCGAACTGAAAGAGTGCTTAACCGCGACCGCCATTGTCGCCGCTGATACAGGCACCTGTTGTCGGTAACAACCTGCATACCGGGTCCCGGGACGGGCTGGTTCAACATTTTTCAGGGTAATGGGCAGGCGGATAGGACTAGAAGACGGGCTTAGCAAATAGGTATCACTGAAACAGCCGGCACAGGCAGGTAGGTGACGGCGTTGCACTTGGCGCGAGTTACAAGCTGATGCCCGTTGGCGAGTGACTGATGGATGAACTTGCCGCTGGCATAATAGGCGTCTGCCACCAGCAGAACACTGCGCTCCTAACCTGAATAATGCACGAAGCAGTATGGAGCGAAAGCCTGATGTGCTAAAAACATGTTGACTAGACAGTGTTTACGGCACAAAAGGACTTTCGCTTGACTGATTTTACCCCGGCACAGTGTG
>Ga0302320_10007270_pt1 | contig 24408 bp, 21 predicted proteins | sample Bog_T0_3_FD_202130 | JGI IMG/M metagenome (GOLD analysis project Ga0302320, IMG submission 202130) | Peat permafrost microbial communities from Stordalen Mire near Abisko, Sweden - Bog_T0_3 | ecosystem: Environmental > Terrestrial > Soil > Wetlands > Peat | place: Sweden: Abisko, Stordalen Mire...
AACCAGCGCCATGCCGTCTTGTACGTGATCCCCTGCCGTTTGGCCCACTCGGATAACTTCATGCCAAGCGTATATCAGACCATGATTGTCTATGAAAGGGTATAGTTGGATCATCAGCTAATAGCCCGTTCACATCCCCCGGCGATGGCGTCAAGGGCCTGACCCGGCCCTGCTTTTTAAGGGGCCTCCAGTGAAATCGGGCTTGCCAGGAGGGCTGTTTTTGATTCGCTCTGAGCATGAAATCGAAAGACCAGGTCGATCTGTCCCGGATGAACCGCGCCGTCTTTGAGGCGCTGGATCACGCACAGCTTATCGAATTGACTTGCCGACTTCATACCATCGCGATTGAGCAGGCCGGGCGTTTGGCGATGAATTCGACCAACAGCTCGCGACCGCCGTCGTCGGATCCGCCGTTTGGGGGCGGCGGCGCCGTGGCTGGCCCCGTTGGCCAGGGGCTTGGTCCGATTGCCGGGACAGTTGTCGCGGCGCCGGCTCGGAAGCAGCCCAACCCGACCGGGCGCAAGCCGGGCAAGCAGCCCGGCGCGAAGGGCAAGTGGCGGGACGAACCGCTCAAGGCGGAGCGGAGCGAGAGCCACTGGCCGAGCGCGTGCGCCTGCTGGGGCTCGCCGTTTGAGATGTGGGACAAGGTGGTCCGAACCGCCGCGGCCTTCCCGGTGCTGGACCTGGAGCGGACGCGGGGTGGCATCCGGATCGCCTGCGTCGATCACCGTTATCAGGTTCTGGTCTGTGCCTGCGGCCATGAAACCGCGGCCGGTCCCGGCACTGGCGCGTTGTCGTTCCTGGACGGCCGCAAGCGGCAACTGCATCTGACCGAACGCAGCCTGGTTGGCCCTCAACTTGCGGCCTTGATCACGGTGCTGGCCGTGCGCCACCACCAGTCGCGCCGGAAAATCCGCGAGTTTCTGATCACCTGGTTCGGCGTGTCGGTGTCGGTGGGCACCATTGACCGCTGCCTGCGCGAGGTCGGTGTCGCCTGCGAACCGATCGTCGAGGACCTGCTCCAAGAGGACCTGCTCCAAGAAGTGCGGGCGTCCGGCGTCATCCATGCCGATGAAACGCCGTGGTTCCAGGGCATCCTCAAGTGCTGGCTCCGGGTCGTCCTGACCGCGACCACCGCCGTCTTCCATGTCGGCAGCCGCCGCCACGAGGAAATCCGCGATCTGCCTGGCGACGCCATTGTCGGCTGGCTGGTCACCGATGGCTACGGTGCCTATCGCGACTATGACAAGCGCCAGCGCTGCATCGCCCACCTGATCCGCAAGGGCCTGGCCCTGGCCGGCGGCCTCCACCCGGACGGCATGCGCTTCGGCGACTGGCTGGTGCGCGAACTGCGCAACCTCATCCACGCGGTGGCCGAGGACGAGGGCCATACTATCCTCAATCCGATCCAGGCCCGGCTCAAACGCGCCTGCAAGCTTCATCGCGACCACGAAACCGAGAAAATCCGGGCGCTGGCCCGGGAAATCCTGAACGACTGGGCGGCGATCGTCGCCTTCGTCACCAATCCCCTCTTGCCGCCGACGAACAACGAGGCCGAGCGCGCCTTGCGAAACGCCGTTATCGCCAGACGACTCAGCTTCGGAACATGGACCGAAGAGGGAAGCGTGGCCTATACCGCAGTGCTCTCGGTCGTCGAGACCTGTCGGCGCCGCAAGATCGATCCCTGGTCATACATTGCCGACGTACCCGCCCGCGCCAGAACCCACACCCGACACCAACCAATCCCCGTCGCAGCCTGAATGTCGGGGAGGTGAACGGTTACTCCCCCACGGCGCCATCCCGGCATGCAGGGCCGCGCACGCCAGGGCGGTTCGGATGTCAATGCGCGTGACGCCCAGTTCCCACCGTTCCACCGTCGGACTCGAAACCCCAAGTGCCGCCGCAGCCGTTCGCTGCGACAGCCCCATGGTCTGGCGCCATGCCTTCAGGTCATCCGCGGTCATCGCCGCGGTCATATCCGCCTTCTGTGCCACCCCTTCCTTGTCTCGACATTGGACATCCCTTATCCTGGGTCATGGAGTAGGGGGCGGGTGGTCACCCGCCCCCCGGCTCCTAAGCCTCGGCCTTGATGGTCAGTTTGAAACGACCGACCCCAAGTTCGAGGAGAAGGAGGAGGACTTTTGCCGTTGTGATCAATTCGAGCTTGATCTTCATGGCTTTTCCTCCTGTGGCGGAGGGGCGGGGATTTTTTTCGCCCGCCACGGCCATCCGTAGCGGGCTTTTCTATGTCCGGCAGGGTGGTGCCCCCTAAACCTCGCCCATCACCGCGCACCAGCCGGCCAACACCATCGTGATCAACACCGATCGCCGTCGGTTCGGAACTCCGTTGCCCTGTCAGGCGCGGCTTCATCCGATTGCCCTGATATGATATGGCGGAAGCGTGGTTTGGTGTATGGTGTGCGCCGGAGAGTGCCCCCTGCACCGTTTTCTGTCGCGGTACCGGGGCGTTTTTCGCAACCGGTATCTCCGGGGTTTCAGGAAGCAGTCGCAGCTGGTCAGGACGTTCTTTTGAAAACAAAGACTTGTCTGTCGTTAAGATGGACCCGCGGGTCCTCCGGTGCCAGCTTTCAGCCTTGAAGGTCTCTCATTCATGCAGCTTGATGCGGTGGTCACGACGGTCAAAGGCGCAAGTATTCGTACCAGCGACGTGATTGTCCATATGAAGCTGAAAGGTCTATTTCGAACCGCCATTTATGAGTTGATCGAACAGAAGGTGCTCCGGCTCCAATTCACCGAGCTTGGCCTGGTTCTTGACGAGGCGGAAGTGGAGAAGCGGGCACAGGCGGCACGGATTGCCCTGGGGATCGATCAGCCGGCCTTTTTTGAAAAATATCTGAAATATTACGGGGTCACGGCCGGTCAGTGGTACGACTCGATCCGAACCGAAGTGATTTGCGACAGTCTCCGGCAGCATCTGGTTTCGCCGCGCAAGATCACCGAGTTCTACCGCCGCGACCCCCTGCGCTTTGCCTCGGTATCGGTTGCCCGCATCGTCTGCCGGGCCCGGGACGAGGCCGAGCGGGTCCTGGCGGCGGCCCGCGGCAACCAGCAGGACTTTGTCGAACTCGCCCGTTGCTTTTCTGCCGACGAAAGCACAAGGCTGGCTGGTGGCTATATCGGCAATGTCAAGCGGGGCATGCTGCCGCCGGAAGTAGAGGTCAAGGCGTTTGAAAGTGCCGATAATGCCGTGATCGGGCCGTTTCGCGAGAACTCGCTGTGGACGGTTTACAAAGTTTATGCCGTCAATGTTCCGAAGTTGACGGATGCTCTTAAAAATATCATTCGCGACCAGATTTTCAGCGAATGGCTTAGGGAGCAGGTGTGTACCGTTCCCGCCTGACCATGACGGCAAGCCGGGACCACGAGAATCGGGAAGAATACCGAAGAACACGAAAAAACCTGCAACCGGAAAGATCGCCTTCCTTCCAGTCCGAGAGATCGCCATGGCAAAAAAGACCACTCCGCCGGCCCGGACCGTCGCCGTTGCGGTGCGACACCCGATCAAGGCGGCGACCTTGTTGTACAGTGCGCCCAAATTTGTGTTGCGTGGGCCGATCTATTTGATGTTTATTACCATGTTCTGCATGTTGTTTTATTCGTTTGTGGCCACCACCGATACTCTGGTGGTGGCGCCGCTGACTCTGCAACGCCAGACCGTGACGGTCCAGGCGATCAGCGGCGGTCTGGTCGACAGCCTGGATGTCAGCGAAAACAGCGCGGTGACGGTCGGTCAGGCCATCGCCACCGTCCAGGAGAAGATCCGCGCCGCCTCGACCCCGGAGCAGGAGGCGATCGACCGCCAGATCAAGGACTATGAGGACCGTCTGACCAACGCCAACCGCGACTACGATTACCGCCGGCACCAGCTCGAATCGTCGCGCGACGAATTGCAGGGGCGCCTGACCACCGGCAAGGGCTCTCTCTCCGATCGCATCGACCAGTTGAACATCCAGTTGAACACGGCTCAGCGTAACCACGACAACATCATGTCCGACCTGGCCCGTTTCCGGCAGCTCTGCGCCAACCGCGATGTTCCGAGCAGCAAATGCGACGACCTGCAACGGGCCGCCAGCAATGCCCAGGCCGATATCGAGAACATCAGGCTGTCGCTGACGTCCGCCAATCGCGAGAGAAACCAGCAGAGCGATCAGAGCACGCTGGAGCGGATGAAGCAGGACATCGACAAAGCCCGGGACGACCACGACAACGAAGTCAAACAGATCAACGAGCGCATCGCCGATCTCCAGGACCGCAGGCGTCAGGCCCAGACCCTGGTGCCGGGGGTGCGCTATGGTCAGCCGGGACCCGACCAGGACCATGCCCATTATTCCAGCATTGTGGACGGCATCGTGACCACGGTTCATGTCCAGCGCGGCCAGCTCGTCAATCCCGGTTCGCCGCTGGTGACGATCGTGCGCAATTCGGCGCCGCTGGAAGCCCGGGTGCTGGTCCAGAACAAGGACATCGGCCTGCTCAAGATCGGCCAGAGCGTCAAAATCAAGTACTTCGCCTATCCGTTCCAGGAATACGGCATCCAGAAGGGCTCGATTTCGGACATCAGCGTCCGGCCGAGCAACGCCGCCGGCGAAGCCAACCTGTTCGTGGTCAATGTCGCGCTGGAGTCAGAGACGGTTCACCGCCAGCCGGTGCAGCCCGGCGACTCCGGGAAGTCTTTGGAGATCGGTCTGACCGGCACCGCCGAAATCAAGACCGGCGACAAACGTTTCATCGAACTCCTGTTTACGCCCGCTTCGAAATTCTTCCAGGCCGAGCCGCCCGCGCCGCCGGCCGAGGCGACGCCTGCCGCCGCGCCCAAGACCTGAACCCTTATCGCCGGACCGAAGCCAGGGACATCCTCAGATGCAGAAGGCCAATCTTGAACGGGTGACGAATACCGCGGCGGTCGAAGCGGTGCGGCACGTCCTTCAGACCCACGTCATGTTCAGCGTTTTGCCGGACACCGAAAAGCATCTGCTGAGGCCGATGCTGGAGGTCCGCCGCTACCCGGCCAACAGCCATATCGGCCACCAGGGCCAGCCGATCGACGGCATGTACATCGTCCATAGCGGTCGCGTCCGCCTCAAGCAGGAGGCCGATGGCAAGCGGGTCAGCGTCGGCGTCGTGACCGTGGGCGCGACGCTGGGTGAAATGTCGCTGCTGGGCGACAGCGAATGGAACCACGACCTTGTCACCGAAGGTCCGGTGGAACTGATCGTGTTGCCGGCCCACGAGGCGCGGGCGCTGATCGGCCGGGACCGGATCGTCGAGGAGCATTTCAAGCGTTTCGTCGGCCTGGTCAAGGTCGGCGAGCGGCTGCGCGCCCTGCTCGGCAAGGCCAACTACAGCCCCGAGCAGTTCACCCAGATGGTGGGTGAGTTGGGCCTGAAGCGGATCAAGGCCGACGGCGCGGTCTTCAATCAAGGCGACAACGACCCCCGACTTTACTATATCGAAAGCGGTACGGTGGAACTGGTCCGCCAGCCCCTTTCCGGCGAGGCGATTTCCTTCGGCCGGGTCGGCCGCGGTTCGCTGATCGGCGAGGGCGGGGCGGTGCCGCGCGCCGACGGCTCGGGCAACCAGCCCCATACCGCGCGGGCGGTGACCGAGGTCACGGTGCTGGTGATCTACCAGCAGACGGTCAAGAAACTGCTCGACCTCAATCCCGAGTTGGCCGAGCGGCTGCGCGGGCGGGTTCGCGAGCTGGAGCGTTACGAGCAGGACGAACTCAGCATCCGCCAGCGGACCGAAGGCGTGGACCAGCGGATCCAGCTCGCCGACTCCATTACCGAAGAGGAATTCCGCTCCCGGGCCAGGATTGTCGACGAAGCGGTCAAATTCAAGGTGGTCAGGCAGGAGCGCGAGGCCGATAACGTCGCGGCCTGCCTGACCATGATCACCAATTCCCACGGCCGGCAGTTCCCGCTCAATGCGATCAAGGCCAAGACCGGACTCGAAAGCGCCACCCTCAACATCGACGACGTGATTCGCGGCGCCGAGAATCTGGGTTTCCGTTCCAAGGGCTATGCCCTGCGCTACGAGGACCTCAAGACCGCGCTGCTGCCCGGCATCATCAGCCTCGAAGGCTATCACTTCGCGGTGCTGGTCAAGGTCGGAGAGCGCGAAGTCCAGATCGCCGACCCGCGCGACAGCAAGGTACGCCGGGTTGCCCGGGACGAATTCGTCCGGCTGTGGACCGCCGCGGAGGTGCGCGGCGTCACCGACAAGCGCCCGGATGCCGGGGTGTTCATCGCGCTGGAGCCGACCCAACGCCTGGAGACCGAAGGCGTCAGGCAGAAGAACCCGATCAGCTACTTCATCTCCTATATCCTGCCCTACAAGGGCTACTTCGCCGAGGCGATCCTGGCGGCGCTGGTCATCAACATCCTGGGTCTGGCCTCGCCGTTGTTTACCCAGACCATCGTCGATACCGTCATCGTCCACAAGGATGTCAGCCTGCTCAATATGATGCTGGCCGGCATGGTGCTGGTGGCGGTGCTGACCACCGGCATGACCGTGATCCAGTCGCTGCTGCTGGCCCACACCACCACCCGGCTCGACATGCGCCTCATGGCCGAGTTCTACCGCCATGTGCTGAGCCTGCCGATGTCCTTCTTCCTCAGCGTCAATAAGGGTGAGATTCTCTCGCGTTTTGGCGAAAACCAGAAAATCCGCCATATCCTCACCGGTTCGACGATTACGACGGTGATGAATGTGCTGATGCTGGTGATTTATTTCTTCATGATGTTCGCCTACAGCGCCAAATTATCGATCATCGTGATCATATTTCTGCCGATCTTCATCGCGATCGTGATGTATTTTACACCGCGTCTGAAGAAAGTGTCCCAGGAAATTTTCCTTTCGAATACCCAGGCACAATCGGCACTGATCGAATCGCTGAACGGGATCGAACCGATCAAGGCGACCAGCAACGAATACTTTGCCCGGGCGCGTTGGGAGAACGCCTTCGTCGAGAATGTCAACCGCGGCTTTCACCAGCAACGGCTTTCTCTGATGAATTCGAGCGTCTTTCAGCTTGCCATTCTGGGCATGACGACCACCGTACTCTGGGTCGGCGCCAGTCAGGTGATCGGCAACCAGATGACCGTCGGTGAGTTGATGGGCTTCCAGATGCTGATGGGTCTCGTCACCAACCCGGTATTGCAGATGGTCAATCTGTGGAGCCAGCTCCAGGAGGTGCGCATCTCGGTGGATCGGGTGGCCGAGTTCCTCGACAAGGAACCGGAAGACGAGGTGGCCATCACTCCGGCCCGCATGCGCAAGGCGGTGGGACAGCTTGAGGGCAGGCTCGACTTTCGCAGCGTGTTCTTCAGCTATCGGGCCGGCAAGGACACCATGAACATCATGCAGGACTTCAACCTGTCGATCAGTCCGGGCGAAAGGGTGGCGTTCGTGGGTCCGGCCGGCTGCGGCAAGAGCACCATCGCCAAGATGATCCTGGGTTTCAACATTCCCCAGCGGGGCGAGGTGACCATCGACGGCATCAACATCAACCAGATGGACATCGCCTCTTTGCGCCGCAACATCGGCGTGGTGCTCCAGGACAGTTTCCTGTTCGCGGGCTCGGTGGCCGAGAACATCGCCTTCGGCGACCCCGAACCGGACATGCAAACGGTTCAGGACGTGGCCCGGCTGGCCGGGGCCGAAGAGTTCATTCTCAAGCTGCCGCTGGGCTATCAGACGCCGATCGGTGAAAAGGGTCAGGCGCTGTCGGGCGGCCAGCGTCAGCGCATCTGCATTGCCCGCGCCCTCTACCGCCGGCCGCGGATCATGATTTTCGACGAAGCGACCAGCGCGCTCGACAACCAGACCGAGGAGCTGATCATCAAGCAGCTCAAGGAGAAGGTGCTGCCCGGACGGACCTCGATCTCCATCGCCCACCGGCTGACCACGATCATGAACTCGGACCGCATCTGCTTCATCCGGGACGGGATCGTGCAGGAACAGGGGACCCACCACCAATTGATCGATCCGCTGTATGTCAAGGAAATGGGCTACAAGGGGATGTATTACAATCTGGCCCGGACCCAGTTCAACCTGCCGCCGCTGGATGCTGCCGCGCTTTCCGATCTGACCCGGGCGCAGAAGCTGGCGCTGCTCGACCGATTCGGTTTCGTTCCCGAGGCCCTCGAGCACCAGCATGCGCTTCAGGCAAAGTTGCTTGCCGAAGTCGCGACCTGATCCCCGGTCCGGGGGTGGGGCCTTTTGCAGGGCTCTGCCCTGCACCCGCGAAGGGGTCTCGCCTCCTTGACCCCATGACGTCACGGGTTCAAAGGGCCGCCGGCCCTTTGCGGGTGTGGGCAGAGTCCACAAAATCCTTTTTATTTCAATGATCTGTCGTATCCTGGCGCCTCTCGACCACCCCCCGGCGCGGCTGGAGAGCCCTGTTCCCGTAACGCACCCGGTCACGTCATCGTAAAGCTTACGGTGACGTCGGGATCGGCGGTGCCCACCGGCAAGGGAGGCGGGCGTAATTTTTTACCGCCGATCCCGACCGGGCTGGAATATGGGAAAAGAAGCAGGCATAATCGGTGCAAAATTACACCAAGGACCGGGACGCTCACGGCGACAGCCCGGGGGGAATGGGCGGAAAAAATGACCTCGAGCGACAAGCTGTCTCAAGAACAGGCCGTCATTGATCGTGACGGCCTGACGGCTCTGATTGCTGCGTTGCGGCAAGAAGGCTATCAGGTGATTGGTCCGAAGGTTGCCGACGGGGCGATTATTTACGAGCCGGTCGAGGACGGCAGCCAGTTGCCGGCCGGTTGGGTCGACGAACAGGATGGCGGCAGTTACCGGCTGTTGCGCGGCACCGATGGCGCCCTGTTTGCCCACACCGTCGGCCCCCAGACCTGGAAGCGCTATCTGTTTCCGCCGAATCACCGGCTGTGGCAAGGCAAGCGCGGCGAGGCCGGCTTCTCGATCCTGCCCGAGCCCGAGCCGGCCACGCCCTATGCCTTCCTTGGCGTGCGCGCCTGCGAGCTTAAGGCGATCGCCATCCAGGACAAGGTGTTCGGGTACAACGCTCCCCCCCACAACAGCCGCGACAGCGGCGGCAACTTTACCGATACCGGCTATGCCGCGCGGCGCAGGGCGGCGTTTCTGATTGCGGTCAATTGCGGCCGGGCGACCAAGACCTGTTTTTGCGCCTCGATGGATGCCGGACCCAAGGCCGGGTCGGGCTTCGATCTGGTGCTGACCGAGCTGGTGGGGGCCGGCCGCCACGACTTTCTGGTGGAGGCGGGCAGCGAACGCGGGGCCAATATTCTCGGCGCGCTGCCCAAGCGGACGGCCGCTCCCGAGGACCATGCCGCCGCCGACGCCGCGGTGGCCCGGGCCACCGCGGGCATGGGCCGGGAAATGATCGCCGGCGTGGGGCCGGTGCTCAAACGCAACCTCGAGCACAGGCGTTGGGACGAGGTGGCGAGCCGCTGCCTGGGCTGTGCCAACTGCACCATGGTCTGCCCGACCTGCTTCTGCTCGACGGTGGAGGACACCACCGACCTTTCCGGCCTGCACGCCGAACGCTGGCGCAAGTGGGACAGCTGCTTCACGCTGGACTTCACCTACATTCACGGCGGCAGCATCCGACGCGAAGGCGCCTCCCGCTACCGCCAATGGATCACCCACAAGCTGGCCCACTGGCACGACCAGTTCGGCAGCTCCGGCTGCACCGGCTGTGGCCGCTGCATCACCTGGTGCCCGGTCGGCATCGACATTACCGAAGAAGCCCGGGCTATCCGGGACAGCGAGGGAACACTCTAAGATGGCCGAAACCGAAGGATTGAAGCTCCTGCTCAAAGAGGCCGCGTTTTTCCAGGATTTCGATGACGCGACTCTGAACCTGATCGTGCCCAGCGTCACCGCCAAGACCTTCGACGCGGGCCACTATATTCTGCGCGATGGCGAGGCCGCCGACACCTTCTATCTGGTGCGCCACGGCACGGTGGCCATCGAGCTGGCGGCGCCGCCCCGGGGCCGGCTGGTGCTTCAGACCCTGACCGAGGGCGATCTGCTCGGCTGGTCGTGGCTGGTGCCGCCCTACCGCTGGAGCTTCGACGCCCGCGCGGTGTCCCTGGTGCGCTGCCTCAGCCTCGACGCGAAGAAGCTGCGGCTTTTATGCGAAGAGAATCACGAGTTCGGCTATCTGCTGTTGCAGCGGTACGTCCGGGTGATGGCGGCCCGGCTGACCGCGGCGCGTCTTCAGATGCTGGATCTCTACGCTCCGACGCCAGTGTCCAACTTCTGACCGGGAGTGCGCCATGACCCACCAGGGGAAGATCGCCCATCCGGCGACCCGGGATCCCATGCTCCCGCGTTTGTTCCGCATCGAGACCATGAAGCGGGAGCTGTCGGACACCTTTACCATGACCCTCAAGGCGGTGGATGGGGGCGTGTTCCGCTTCCAGCCCGGCCAGTTCAACATGCTTTACAGCTTCGGCATCGGCGAGGTGCCGATCAGCATCAGCGGTGATCCCAGCGATCCCTCGGTGCTGTGTCACACCATCCGCGCCGTCGGCAAGACCTCGGGGGCGCTGGCGGCGCTGAAGCCGGGCGATACCGTTGGCGTCCGCGGCCCGTTCGGCAGCGCCTGGCCGGTGGAGGACTGCTTCGGTTCCGACCTGCTGATCCTGGCCGGCGGCGTCGGCCTCGCGCCCTTGCGGCCGGCGATCAACGCGGTGCTGGCCCAGCGCGAGAAGTTCGGCAACGTGCTGATCCTCTACGGCGCCCGAACCCCCGAGGATATCCTGTTTGCCAAGGATCTGCGGGGCTGGCGGGGACGCTTCGACCTCAACGTCCAGGTTACGGTGGACCGCGTCACCGGCCGCTGGAGCGGCCGGGTCGGGGTGGTCACGCAACTGGTCAAGGGCGGCGGTTTCGACCGGCCCCACACCAAGGCGCTGATCTGCGGTCCCGAAGTGATGATGCGATTCGGCATCCAGGGACTGAAGGAACACGGCGTCTCGTCCGACCGCATCTATGTCTCGATGGAACGCAACATGAAGTGCGCGGTCGGCTTCTGCGGCCACTGCCAGTTCGGGCCAACCTTCGTGTGCAAGGACGGGCCGGTGTACCGGTTCGACGGTATCGAGGAAATCTTCAAGCTTCGGGAGCTTTAGCGCCATGGCCGCACGACGCAAACCCAAATTGGCGGTCTGGAAATTCTCGTCCTGCGACGGGTGCCAGCTCAGCCTGCTCGACTGCGAGGATGAGTTGCTCGCGGTGGTGGGCGCAGTCGAGATCGCCTATTTTCTGGAAGCCACCCGCACCGAAATCAAGGGACCCTACGACGTATCGCTGGTGGAAGGTTCGATAACGACGCCCCACGACGTGGAGCGGATCAAAAAAATCCGCAAGCAGTCAAAGGTCGTGATCGTCATCGGGGCCTGCGCCACCGCCGGCGGCATCCAGGCGATCAAGAACTTCCGCGATGTCCGGGGCTTTATCGACGCGGTCTATGCCCGCCCCGATTTCATCGACACGCTCGCCACTTCGACGGCGATCGAAGACCACATCCCGGTGGATTTCGAGCTGCGGGGCTGTCCGATCAACAAGTATCAGTTGCTGGAGGTGCTGAACGCCCTGCTCAACGGCCGCCGTCCCAACATCCCGCCCTATTCCGAATGCATCGAGTGCAAGCGCGCCGGCAATGTCTGCGTGATGGTGGCCAAGGGAACGCCGTGTCTGGGGCCGGTGGTTCAGGCCGGTTGCGGCAGCCTGTGCCCTGGCCATGATCGCGGCTGCTACGGCTGTTTCGGCCCCAAGGAACTGCCCAACACCGCCAGCCTTGCCGCCCGGATGGCGGAGCTGGGGGTGTCCGGCACCGACATCGGCCTGGCCTTCCGCTCATTCAACGCCAATGCCGAGGCGTTCCGCATAGAAGGTGATGTCCATGAGCGCCGTTGAAGCCCAGTCCGCCCCCCGCATCATCAAGGTCGACGCCCTGGCCCGGGTTGAGGGTGAAGGCGCGCTCTATGTCCGGGTCAAGGACGATATCGTCAAGGATGTAAAGTTCCGCATCTTCGAGCCGCCGCGCTTCTTCGAGGCTCTGCTGGCCGGACGGATGTTCTGGGACGCCCCCGACATCACCTCGCGCATCTGCGGCATCTGCCCCATCGCCTATTCCATGGGAGCCAGCCACGCCATGGAGATGGCGCTGGGCGTCGAGGTGCCGCCCGGGCCGTTGCAGACCTTGCGACGGCTGCTCTATTGCGGCGAGTGGATTCAGAGCCATGTGCTCCACACCTACCTGCTGCATGCCCCGGATTTCCTCGGCTACGAGGATGCGATCGAAATCGCCAAGCACCATCCCGGGGTGGTCGAGAAGGCGTTGCGGCTGAAGAAGCTGGGCAACGAGATTCTCGAGGTGGTCGGCGGCCGGGCGGTCCATCCGGTCAACACCAAGGTCGGCGGTTTCTGGAAGAGTCCGCAAAAGGCCGCGATCCGCCACCTGATCGAGCCGCTGAAGCAGGCGATCGAGGACTCCATCGACACCATCCGCCTGTTCGCGACCTTCACCTTTCCCGACTACGAGGACGATTATACCTTCGTCGCGATGCGTCACCCCGAGGAATACGCCATCGAGAAGGGCCGGATCGTCAGCAACCGCGGCCTCGATATCGGCATCCCGGAATTCGAGGACTATTTCGACGAGGAGCATGTCCAGCACTCCAACGCGCTTCATGGGGTGCTGCGGGGCAGCCACGGCCCGGCCTATATGGTCGGACCGCTGGCCCGTTATGCCCTCAACTTCGAGCAGTTGACGCCGCTGTGCAAAGAGATGGCGAAGGAGGTCGGGCTCGGGCCGGTCGAGCGCAATCCGTTCAAGAGCCTGATCGTGCGCGCGATCGAGACGCTTTATGCCTGCCAGGAAGCGGTGCGGCTGGCCGAAAGCTACGAGGAGCCGGACCGGCCGGCGATCGAGATCATCCCCCGGGCCGGGCGTGGTCACGGCTGTACCGAGGCGCCGCGCGGCATCTGTTATCACCGCTACGATCTGGACGACGACGGCCGGATCCTGACCGCCCGCATCGTCCCGCCCACGGCTCAGAACCAAAAGATCATGGAGGTCGACCTCTGGGGCGTGGTTCAGAAGAACCTCAACCTGCCCGACGAGAAGCTCAAGTGGCGGTGCGAGCAGGCGATCCGCAACTACGATCCCTGCATCAGTTGCGCCACCCACTTCCTGAAACTGACCATCGACCGCGAGTAACGGGGTCCGGGGCCTGAAGGCCCCGGCGGGCGCAGGGCGGAGCCCCATAGGCGCCAGGATATCACTATTGTCTTGATTTTGCCGGGCTCTGCCCTGCACCCGCAAGGAGGCTCGCCTCCTTGACCTCATTCACGTCCTGGGTTCAAAGGGCCGGCCGGCCCTTTGCGGGTGTGGGCAGAGCCCACAAAACCCTTTCCTTTCAACACCTCATCGTGACCTGGCGCCTATAGGGCAGAGCCCTGCAAAAAAAACACTATCCTGCTACTCCCACCGCCGCCCGCGATCCTCCGGCACGATCCGGCGCAGCGTATAGATGTCAGAAGCCGCCAGTTCCGCCACCCGCTGGTCGAGGGTCGGCCACGGGTCCCACAGCGCCGCCAGCAGCCGGCCGGTGACGCCGTCGCTGGCGCCCGAAGCCAGCCAGCCGACCAGTGCCGCGGCCTTGTTCTGGGCGGTGCCGTCGCCGGCCGCCGCCTTACGGGCGGTGGCGGCCTCGTTGTTGCCGGCGCGGACGGTGCCGGCGGCCAGGATCGCCTGGGTCATCTGGCTGGCCAGCGCGCCGGGGGCAATGGCGTTGATGTCGATGGCCCGCTCACGTACCTCGTGGGCAAAGGTTTCGGTGAAGCGCACCAGCGCCGCCTTGGCCACGCCATAGGCGCTGAAATTGGGCCGCGGCCCGGTGGCGCCGCCACCCGAGATGTTGACGATCTTGCCGCGCCGGCCGTCCCGGCCGAACTGGCCGACCAGGCTCCGGCACAAGGCCACCGGCACCAGCAGGTCAAGCCGGATGGTTTCCTGCCAGGCCTCCCAGTCGTTTTCCCACAGCGGCCCGATGGGTCCCTGGATCGCCGCGTTATTGACCAGCAGGTCGAGGCCGCCGCCGGCCGCAACCGTCGCGGTGATGCGCTCGACGGCATCGGGCGCGGCGAGATCAACGGCCAGGATTTCCAGACCGGCAGGGCCGGGAGACGCTGCCGCCAGCGCCGCGGCGAGGTCCTGGAGCCGGTCGGCCGAGCGGCCAACCAGCAGCAGAGCGGCGCCGTCGGCCCGCAGGCGCTGACAGATCGCGGTTCCCAGCGTCCCGTAGGCGCCGGTGACCAGGGCGCGGAGCCCGGAGAGCGGCCCGTTCATGGCCGCTTCCCATAGACCCAGCGATTGGCCTGCAACCATTCAAGGGTGCGGACAATGCCCTGGCGGATGGTCAGCTTCGGCGCCCAGTCCAGCACCCGGATTCTACGGGTTTCGAGGAAGATGAACGGGTTGTCGCCGATCCAGCCCCGGTCGCCGCCGCTGTAGGCCAGCCGCGGCGCGACCCCGAGATGGGCGGTGATGGTGGCGATGCTGTCGTTGACCTCGACATACTCTTCGGTACCGAGGTTGAGGATGTTGACCCTGGCCTCGGCCCGGGCGATCGCGGTCAGCATGGCGTCAAGACAGTCCTGAATATAGAGGTAGGACTTGCGCTGCCGGCCGTTGCCCAGCACCGGCAGCACCGTCGGGTCGTCCAGCAGCTTCTGATAGAAGTCGAAAATGTGGCCGTGGGTGTAGCGTTCGCCCAGGATCGAGACGAAGCGGAAGATCCAGCCCTGGAAGTCGAAGCCCTCGCAATAGGCGGCGATCAGGCCCTCGCCGGCCAGCTTGGAGGCGCCGTACAGCGAGGTCTGGACCGGAAACGGGGCGTCCTCGGGGGTCGGGATCACCGGCGCCTCGCCATAGACCGAACCGGTGGAGGAGAACGCGATCCGCCGGATGCCGTTGGCGCGCATCGCCTCCAGCACGTTATAGGTGGCGATGGTGTTCTGCTCCAGGTCCTTGCGCGGATGGGTGGTGCCGAAGCGGACATCGGCGTTGGCCGCCAGGTGAAAGACGAAGTCGCAGCCGGCCATGGCCCGCCCCAACGCCGCCTCGTCAAGCAGGTCACCCTTGACGAAGGCAAACCCCGGCTGGCGTTGGGCGTCGGCCAGGAACTCGGTGAAGCCCGTCACCAGATTGTCGTATACCGTGACGCCAACGCCGCAGGCCAGCAGGCGGTCGGCCAGCGTGCTGCCAATAAAGCCGGCGCCACCGGTGATGAAGGCGTGGCGGAATGTCGGCATCCGAATTTCGGTCAAGAGGCGCTCCCGCAAGGGTTTGGAACGGTGTCGGGCGGCATGGCGGCACTGCGGTTAAAGCGCATCCGGGCGCCGCCGTCAACGGAGTCCGGAGCCGACGGCCTCGGGTGAGGTCAAGGGACGAAGCCCCTGTGCTTTTCCCTCCTCCCCGGATGATAATGGCGCAACACTGTATGGCCGTATCAGGAAAATCAGCCATGACCATACCGGAGGTTCTGTCCCGGATTCTGGCTCAACCGCCCGGGAATCCGGCCCTCGGGATCGGGGGTCGGACCTTGAGTTACGGGGCGCTGGTCACAGAAGCCGGGGCGCTGGCCCGGGTGGTGGCGGAGGCCGATTGCGGCGCCCTTGGTGTCGCCGGTCTGCTGGCGGCGCGCAGCCTGACCGCCTATGCGGGCGCGCTGTCGGCGCTGCTGGCCGGTCGGGGTTATGTTCCGCTCAATCCGGGGTTTCCCACCGAAAGAACGGCGTCGATGCTGGTGCAGTCGGGAACCCGGGTGCTGATCGTCGGCCGCGAGGGGCTGGCGGCGCTGGCGCCGCTGCTGGCCCGGGCGCCGGCCTCGATGACCGTGATTGGCCCGGAACTCGACGGTTTCGACGGTCTCGAGGCGGTCGCCCCCGGTCATCGCTTCCTGACCCGCCGGCAGCTGCCCGCGGGCGGGCCGCCGGCGGTTCCGCCGGGCGGTGCCGGGACCATTGCCTATCTGCTGTTCACCTCGGGGAGCACCGGAAGGCCCAAGGGCGTTCCGGTGTCCTTCGGCAACCTGGCCAGCTATCTCGACCATGTGGTCGGCCGCCACGGGATCGGCCCCGGCGATCGGGTGTCGCAAACCTTTGACCTCACCTTCGACCTTTCGGTCCACGACCTGTTCGTGACGTGGTCGGCCGGGGCCTGCCTGTGCCCGCTGCCGGAGGCGGCGCTGCTGGCTCCCGCCCGTTTCATCCGGGAGGCCGGGCTTTCGGTGTGGTTCTCGGTGCCGTCGATCCCCATGCTGATGCAGCGCACCCGGACCCTGCGGCCGGGCCTGTTTCCCGGCCTGCGGCTCAGCCTGTTCTGCGGCGAGGCGCTGCCCCACAGCCTCGCCGCGGCCTGGGCCGAGGCCGCACCCCACAGCACCCTCATCAACCTTTACGGCCCGACCGAGGCGACCATCGCCATCACCGAGCATCGCTGGACCCGCGCCGGGGTCGCCCGCCACGGCATCGTGCCGCTGGGCACGGTGTTTCCGGGCCAGCGGGCGGCGCTGCTGGCAGAGGATGGCGCGGTGGTGGCGGGGGCCGGGCGCGGTGAACTGTGCCTGAGCGGCCCGCAGGTCACCGCCGGCTATCTCGACGATCCGGGCAAGACCGCCCGGCAGTTCATCGCCCTTTCCGGCACCGGCGGGCTCTGGTATCGGACCGGCGACGCGGTGGAGCGCGACCCCGACGGGTGCCTCTATTTCCTCGGCCGGGTCGACAGCCAGATCAAGATCATGGGCCACCGGATCGAATTGCAGGACGTGGACCATGCCCTGCGCGAGGCTGCCGGCAGCGATCTCGCGGTGGCGGTGCCCTGGCCGGAAACCGCGGACGGCATCCGCGGCCTGGTCGGCTGCGTGGTCCCCGCGGGCGCGGTGGACGCCGCGGCGCTGCTCGCGGCCTGTCGCCGCCGGCTGCCCGACTACATGGTGCCGGCGCGGATCGTCTTCTTCGAAGACCTGCCCTTGAACAGCAACGGCAAAATCGACAGAAAGGCGTTGCGCGCCCGCCTCGAGGCCGGATCATGACGACCTTACCCCCGCCGCCGTCCTTACCCTCGCCCTCGCCGGTGCGTGACCTGATCCTGCGCTTCCTGGCCGAACGGACGCCGGGACTTGAGGTGACCGCCATCCCCGATCATGCCAATCTGGTCGAGAGCCAGGTGATCGACAGCGTCGGTTTGATCGATCTGTTGCTGTTCCTGGAGACGGAAACCGGGCATCCCATCGACTTCATGGCCATTGACCCCGAGCGAATGATGTCTCTGGCCGGCATCTGCGCGCTGTTCGCGACCGGAGCCGGGGCCGGAGCCGGGGCCGGGGCCGGGACCGAAGGGACGATGACCTGATGGCTGAAACCGAGCGGTGCGTGCTGGCCCATCCCCATCCCGACCTCGAGCACGGGGTGCCGCGCCAGCCCCTCGAGTATCTGCTGACGCCGCCGGACCAGGGGGTGAACGCCGAGACCGGGCTGGTGATGATCGTTGACGGTGACGGTTTCACCCCCGCCACCAGCTACAACACGTTCCTGCGCCGCTATCTTGCCACCCGCACCAACTGTCTCGCGGTCGGGGTGTTTTATTTCGGCTGCCGGCTGAACTCCCTCGACTTCGTGCGGCTCAGGCCCAATCCCGGGTTCTTCGTCAATCTTCAGGCCGCCCATGGCATCGCGGTTTCGGCGCCGGCGGAGCTGGAGACCGATACCCTGGTGCGCCGGTTGTGCCGGACCCTGGCCGGTCAGGGCGTCACCGGGTTGGACCCGTCGTGCTGGCTGATCCGATCCTTCGAGGACGAGTATTCCTCTTACGGACTGCTGCCGGCCCTCGACCATCTTCAGGTGATCGGCGCCCTGATGCAGCGGTTCCCGCTCAATCGCAACCGTTTTTACGTGATCGGCAGTTCGTCGGGCGGCCACATCGCGATGATGATGGGCAAGCTGGCGCCCCACACCTTCAGCATGATCGTCGACAATTCGGGAGAGGTTCACAATCCGATGGTCCGGCCGACCCGGCGGAGTTTCCGGCGGGGCCGCATCGCCGGGGTCGAATGCCGGGGCCTGGAACTGTCGCCCTGGGACGAGGACCCCGCCTCGCCGCACTGTTTTTCCGAACACCACCGGCGGATCCGGGATCTGGCGGTCGCGGAACACCTGCGGCCGTCACAGACCTTTCGCCGGCTCTATCACTCGGTGGCGGACCCGCTGATCCCGATCGAGGAACGCGCCGCCTGGGCCGCGCTCGCGGCGCGCTTCGGCCCGACCAGCCTGGAGTGCATCGACGCCGGCCGGATTGACGGCACCCTGTTCAAGAGCCTGGAACACGGGATGAAGGCGTCGCTGCTGCACCTGTTCGAGGACGCCTCCCGCGCCCAACAGGCGCTGGGCGCGGTCAAGGACGACGGCCGCACCGATTTCTGCCGGAATGCCCGTCATGACTTCGATTGCGGCACCGGCCGGTACGGCATCGCGTTTTCCCGACGCGGCGACCTTGAATTGCACTTCGAGCCGGCCTGATACTGCCCGTGCGGCGCTCCCGGCGACGGGCCGGCCGGCCCTTTGAGGCCATGACGTCATGAGGTCAAGGAGGCCAGCCTCCTTGCGGGTGCAGGGCAGAGCCCTGCAAAATCGGTGCGTACCGGGCAACGCCGCCCGGGCGCACAAGGCCAACGCCGACGGAAGGACAAGCCGATGATCGACCTTTACTACTGGACCACGCCCAACGGCCACAAGATCACGCTGTTCCTCGAAGAGACCGGGCTGCCCTATACCCTCCACCCGGTCAATATCGGGGCGGGCGAGCAGTTCAAGCCGGAATTTCTGGCCATCTCGCCCAACAACCGGATTCCCGCGCTGGTCGACCGGGCGCCGGCCGATGGCGGCCCGCCGCTTTCGGTGTTCGAATCCGGGGCGATTCTGCTTTACCTCGCCGAAAAGACCGGCCGCTTCCTGCCCGCCGACCGGCGCGGCCGGGTCGAGGTCCTGGAATGGCTGTTCTGGCAAATGGCCGGACTGGGGCCGATGCTGGGCCAGAACCATCACTTCAGCCAGTCCGCCCCGGAGAAAATTCCCTACGCCATCGATCGCTACGTCAAGGAGACCGGCCGGCTCTATGCCGTGCTCGACCGGCGGCTGGAGGGACGGGCGTTCATCGCCGGTGACTATTCCATCGCCGACATGGCCTGCTATCCCTGGATCGTGCCTTATCAGCGCCAGGGCCAGACCCTCGACGACTTTCCCCAGGTCCGGCGCTGGTTCGAAAGCATCCGGGAGCGTCCCGCCACGCTCCGCGCCTATGCCCTGGCCGAGACCGTCAACAGCGGCGCCACCGTCACCGATCAGGCCAAGACGATCCTGTTCGGCCAGTCCGCCGCCACCGTCCGGAACCTGCCGAAATGAGCCACCCCGACACCGGTCCGGAAACGGGAGGTCCGGGAACCGATGGCCTGCTGATTCTCGGCATCGGCAACCGCTGGCGCCGGGACGATGGCGTGGGGCCGTGGGTGGCCGACCGGCTGTGCGCCCATGGCCTGCCCGCCCGGGAGCACAGCGGCGAAGGGGCCGGGCTGATCGAAGCCTGGAGCGGGGCCGGTCGGGTGATCGTGGTCGACGCCACGGCTTCGGGGGCGCCCGCCGGAACGCTCCATCGGCTTGACGCCCTGGCCGCGCCCTTGCCCCGGAATTTTTTCCGCTACTCCAGCCACCTGTTTGGTCTGGCGGAGGCGATCACCACCGCCCGCAGTCTCGGCCGGTTGCCGCCGCGACTGATCGTCCACGGCATCGAAGGCGGTGACTTCGGCTTCGGAGAGGAGATGACGCCGGAAGTGGCCGCCGCCGCCGCCGTGGTGGTGCAACGGATTCTCGAAGAAGTGGCCGTTTGAGACCGCTCTTGAGGACGCCGGAGGCGGAGACCACGCCTCCGGCGGTCAGCGCGGCGGCGGGGCCGGCTGGCGGTGGGGCGGGCGGGGCTGTTCGTCGTCGAACTGTGCGGCCGCCAGCACCGACCGGCGGGCATTGACCAGATTGGCGATGACGACGGTATCGGCGGCGGCGATGATGGTACCGCCAATGTAAGCGGGACTTTGTTTTGGAGACATGGACCAGTCAATTGGAAAGCGACCGGGGTTTCCGGTCTGGGAAGGGTAAGGCGATCGGGAAAAGTGCCGGCGCTTCTGTTCCAAGGTCCGCCGGCTGACCCGTGCCTAATTACGCCGCGAGGCGCACGTCGGCAGGAGCAACGATGTTATCGTTCGCACCTAAAGTTTTGACCCGATAACGGCGGTATCATGCCGGGCAAAAGTCCTGTCTTTACCGAATCCCGTCGAGCCTGTTTCGCCCCCACGACCAAACCCGCCTCGCCGCCGCCATCACTGCGGGGAAACGGGCTTGGTGGTGGAGGCGCCGGGTACCGCCCCCGGGTCCGAGAGACCTATTCCACAAGCCGTTTATCGCCATAGTCGGGTATAACCCCGACGCCTGACAGTCTGTCACGAACCGGCACGGATTGATAGTGCGTTCTGTAGCGTGTCGCCGTGTCATACCGGCGGGCCTTAAGAATGACTCATGGGGGCTTCGCCCCCGAAACCCCGACCAGGGCTTCGCCCTGGACCCACCAAGGGCAGTGCCCTTGGAACCCATGACGTTATGCGGGTCAAGGGGCGCGCCGGTATCAGGAGCCCGGACGCCGGTAAAGGGCATGGAAGCACCGCATCAGCGCCTGTTCCGAACACAGGCTGGTGGCGGAGGGCACGATTTCGCACAAATCGCCGCCGATCACGGTACAGGATTCGCCAAGCCAGGTACATACCGAGAACAGGTCGGCCGCGGACAGACCGAACGGTTCCGGGCAACAGACATTGGGCGCCGCGGAAGGGTCCAGCACATCGGCGTCGATGCTGACATAAAGGCGGCTGCCGGCGAGCCAGGACAGGCATTCGATCATCGCCGCCGCCGAGGGCGGCGGGGCGCCGCCCGGAATACAGGTAAAGTCGGGAAGCGCCCGGTAGACCGGCGCAAAACGCGACCAGCAGCGGCCCCCGACATTCACCACCCGGCCCACCTGCCCGGTCTGGCGCAGCACCTCGACGAAATTGCCGTTGTGCAGCGCCGGGCCGGTTCCGGGGTTCGGGTCGTGCAGGCCAAGATCCAGATGGGCGTCGAAGTAGAGGTAGGTCGGAATCGCGCCGCCGGCGGCGGCAACGCCCAGCACCGCGGCCAGACTGGCGGTGTGGTCGCAACCGATCAGCGCCGGGCGCCGGCCGGTCCGGGCCAGCCAGGTGGCGATGGCGGTGGTCTCGCGCAGGGCGGCACCCGGGTCGGCGACGGTGACGATGCCGATGTCGTGGCAGTCGGGGGCGGCAACCCGGGTCCAGGGCATCATGCAGACGGTGTGTTCGCGCACGAACGTGGCCGCGCCGGGATTGCCCTGGCCAAAGCGTCGGCCAAGCTCGGTGTCGACGCCGAAGAAGACCACGTCGCCCGGCCGGCTGGCCTCGGGCAGGCGGTCCAGCGCCACCACCGGAGCGCCGCCAAAGCCGTAACCGGCGGCGTTACCGGTCGGGTCGTCGGTCATAAGGGTTCCTTTCTGGCGATCAGCTTCAGGCCGGGAATCGGCTGGCCGGATTCCCATCTCTGGGTTTCGGCCAGCATCTGCCGGACCCCGAAGCCGGCGCCTTCGGCCAGTTCCCGCAGGGCGCGGCTGGTGTGCCGGTAGCGGCCACCGGCCGACAGGACAAAGCCGGCGCCGGCCGGAACGCCGCCGTCTCCGCTTTCCAGCGAACAGGCAAACAGCCCGCCCGGGCGCAGGGCGGTGCGGACGGCGGCGAACAGCGGCACCAGATCACCGAAATAGATCAGCACGTCGGCGGCGACCACCATGTCGACGCTTTCGGGATGGGCCGCGAGGAAGCCGACCAGCTCGGCCTCGACCAGCCGGTCGTAGTGACCGGTGGCCCGGGCCCGTTCGAGCATTTGCCGTGACAGGTCGCAGCCGGACAGGATCCCGGCCAGCGGACGCAGGAAACCCGCGGCAAGACCGGTGCCGCAGCCGGCATCAAGAATGTCCGGCCGCGGGCCGGTCGCGGGCCATTCCCGGGCCAGCAACGCCACCAGGGTGCCCGGGCTGTAGCTCAGCCGGCCCAGCGCGTCGTCGAAGTTCGGGGCGAAGAAGTCGAACAGCGCCGTGATGTAGCCGGTTTCGGCACGGTCCGGGGTGACCTCGCCGATGATCCCGGCGGCTGCGTGCCGGATCACCGGACTGGCCGGGTGGTCGGCAAGCACCCGTCGGGCCAGCCGCCGCGCGGCATCGGCATCGGCCAGGAACAGGCCATAGAGCGCCTTGCCGATGCAGACTTCGGCGCCGTGGTGATCGGGGGCCAGCGCCAGCACCTGCTGCCAGCGGGTGATCGCGGCCTCGAAGCGGTCCTGGGCGAACAGCGCCATGGCCAGGTTGTTGAGGGCATCGGGATAGGCCGGACTGGCGGCCACCGCCCGCTCGAACTCGAGCGTGGCCTCGGGCACCCGGCCCTGGCCCTGAAACACCGCCCCGAGATTGTTGTGAGCCTCGGCATAGCCCGGATTCAGCGAGAGCGCGCGCTCGAAATGCCGGGCCGCCCCGGTCGGGTCGCCCCCGGCGTGGAGCAGCACCCCCAGATTATTATGGGCCTCGGCAAACTCCGGCAGAATCGCGAGCGCCCGCTCGAACAGGGCGATGGCGGCGGCGGTCCGCCCCTGCCGGCAGGCCAGCAGGCCCTCCTGATGGTGGTGGCTGGCGGCGGCAACGGCGGCGGCGGTTCCGGCAGGCTGGCGGTGTGGCACGGATCCCTCCCGACTCTCCGGCGATCGGAGGAGGCGCAAAGCACGAAGACCATAACCGATTTTCGAAGCGGGCGCCTCGACCCGAGGCGCCGCCGGACACCGGTGACGGTGTCAATATCGGTCATGGGCCGGGCCGGGGCAATCGCCCGGGGCCGGCCGGCGGGCCGGGGGATCTTCGATTTCGAAAATAATCATCCCCTGTGATGCCGGTCACTGAGCCCCCCCTTGCCCGATGGCATGATCCGCCCATCGAACAACAGCGGCACGCCCCGAACAACAAAACCAACCGGGGCCGTCACGTCAGGTCAAAGCAGGAGACACCGACCATGTTTACTCGGATCACGCAGATCGCGGCCTATGTCAAAGCAGCCATGGACTGTGAGCGTGGCGCCACCGCCATCGAATACGGCCTGATTGCCGCCGGGATCGCCGTTGTCATTATGGTCGCGGTACAAACCATCGGTACCGACCTTAACACCACGTTCACCAGCATTGGCACCAGCCTTACCGCCAAGGCGCAGTAACCGGTCCTCTCGGGAAAAAGCGGTACACGGGCGGGGCTGGTCCCCGCCCGCTACCGTTCTGGGGACGGGTATCGTTCGGGGGCGGGTCAGAGGCCGCCGGCCCCAGTGGGGTCCAGGGGGAAAACCCCTGGGCAGGTGGGTCAAAGAGAGGGTGATCGGCTTGTGTTCCCATACAAAATTTTATATGCCCGTGATCATGCGATTGGCGCGAACAGAAGGCTCTCACGCTCGACGATGCCGCACGTGCGCTTGGCCTTAGTCGGCGTACTGTGGCCTATTACGAGCAGGGGAACAAACCCATTCCCCGTGTTGTCGCTCTGGCAACCGGTGGGCTTGAAGTGGCTTGATCGTCCATTGTTGCAAAATCGAAGGGTTGGCCTTGCTCTGGCACCGGGGTTATTGTACCAAGGAGCCGGAACCGGGGGGTAGCTCAGCCTGGTAGAGCATGGCGTTTGGGACGCCAGGGCCGCAAGTTCGAATCTTGTCCCCCCGACCATCGGCTCCCGGCGGCGTTGGCCCGGGAGACCCCAGGTCACGACGGATCGTTGACAGGAAACGGTTGGCTCAGTTCGCGTTAGGGAGGCTCGCTTTCATGGGCGAAAGAAAGAAAAAAGCCCTCACAAAGACACGAAGAACTCAAAGAAGTCACAAAGATGGCGTTTCTTTGTGACTTCTTTACGCCCTTTGTGTCTTTGTGAGGAAATATTTTTTAGGCTCTTCCTGTGTTCCGGGGTGCTGGTTTTGAGGTGGCCCCGGAATCCCGGACAGGGGTTTAATCTTACTGAGTCACAAAGTCGCATCATATAGTAGGCAAATATGCTACCCTCTCTGGATATGGTATGGAAGGAGATTCACGGATCAGCGAGGAGGGTGTTGTGGATTTCCTTGCGGCTCAGGACAGTGAAGAGCGGTTTGAGGCGTATGTTGACGCCTTGGCCGGGTTTATCGGGCATGCGGATCGGCGAGGACCGCT
>Ga0302320_10007273_pt1 | contig 24404 bp, 17 predicted proteins | sample Bog_T0_3_FD_202130 | JGI IMG/M metagenome (GOLD analysis project Ga0302320, IMG submission 202130) | Peat permafrost microbial communities from Stordalen Mire near Abisko, Sweden - Bog_T0_3 | ecosystem: Environmental > Terrestrial > Soil > Wetlands > Peat | place: Sweden: Abisko, Stordalen Mire...
AGCCGCTGCCCGGATTTCGAAAGCAACTGCGTGAGCGTGAACGACGTCACACCCTGAATCATGGTCGCGCCCAGCACGCTGAGCACAATCCACTTCAGCATGGCCACCTGATGCTTGCCGAGAACGTTGTCGATCAGGAATTTCGTGGAATAGGGCAACACCATGCCGCTCAGACGATTGATCACCATCAGCACCAGGCCGCCCGCCAGCAGCTTGCGCCTCGGCAGGATCATCTCGCGCAGATCGGGCCAGATGTTTTTCAGGCGCTCGCCGGTGCTTCGTTTAGGAGTTTCGGCGCGGTCGCGCCCGTGGCCGCCGCGGCCTGCCGGAGATCGTTCAACGGAACCTGGGCCCATATATTTAGTGTAGCTGGCCCCGCAAATTCGGCTCGGCGGGGCACCGAATGTTATTCTGAGTCAAGTGTCCTCGCCGTTAAATTTCCACCTGGAGCACTATGATGGGCCCCTCGACCTGCTGCTGGATCTGATCCGTAAACAGCAGATCGATATCTACGACATCCCCATCGCTCAGATCACCGCGCAATACCTGGAGTTCGTCCAGAAGGCCCTCGAGATGGATATCGAGGTCAGCGCCGAATTCGTCTACATGGCGGCCACGCTCATTCAGATCAAGTCCAAAACGCTGCTGCCGCGCGATCCCGAACTCCAGAAGATGGATCCGGAAGAAGACCCTCGCACCGAACTGGTCAACCAGCTCCTGGAGCACGAGCGCTTCAAGACCGCCGCCGAAATGCTGCAGCAGAAACGCGTGGTGGAAGAAGCCGCCTGGAGCAATCCGCAAATGGAGCAGTTCCGCGCCGAGGACGGCATGGAACCAGGCCTCTCCGTCACGCTTCACGATCTGGTCAAGACGTTCCAGGACGTGCTGGAGCGCGCGAAGAAACGTCCCGTGTACGAAGTTTCGGGCGAGGAAGTCTCCGTGCCGGACATGATCCGCTACGTCGGAAAGATTTTCGAGCAGGAGCGCCGCGGCGACGTGGTCTCCGCACGCGAGCTCTTTGAACGCCAGAAGACGCGCCGCGCCATGATCTGTCTGTTCCTGGCGCTGCTGGAGCTCGTAAAGCTGCAAGCCATCGGCCTGACGCAAGGCAGCGAGGCATTCAGCGAAATTGGATTGAAACGGCTGCCCGGCTATGACACCGTGTTTTCCGGTGGCGAGGTACCGTCGGCAGCGGATGAAGGATATCGTTAATTAAGCAATGGCAAAGAAGTCAAAAGAGAACATAAGCGAAGAGAACCCGCAGGCCGCAGCGGTGGCCACCGAGCCTGAGGCAACGGAAGCCGCTGCGCCTGAAGTCCCCGCGGAACTCGATGTAACCAAGCTGGCCGAGTTGACGGAAGACCGGCCTGCCTCTGGCGACGCGCAACTGCGCGCGATTCTCGAAGCGATCGTCTACATCACCGACGAGCCTCTTTCCGCCCAGCAGATCGCCGCTGCGCTCGAACGTCCCATTGACGTCGTCAAACACGGCCTCGACGAACTGGTCGCCGAATGGGCCAAGGCCGAGCATGGTCTGGCGATTCGAGAAGTCGCAGGCGGCTACAAGATGTCCACCAAACCGGAGCATCACGAGGCCGTGCGCGCCTTCGTCAAGAAGCTCACGCCTCCTTTGAAGCTCTCGCTGCCCGCGCTCGAGACGCTCGCCGTCATCGCGTACAAGCAACCCGTCACCGCGCCCGAAATCATGGAAATCCGCGGCGTGCAAGGTGCCGGCGTTTTGAAAACGCTGCTCGATCGCAAGCTGATTTCCGAGTCGGGACGCAAAAACGTGGTCGGCAAGCCCATCCTTTATAAGACGACCAAAGAATTTCTGGTTCAGTTCGGCCTGAAGGACGTGAATGAACTGCCCACTCTGAAAGAGTTTGAAGAACTCGGCCGCATGGAGATCGCCGAGCCGGAGAGCCAGGCGACGCTTCCGCTGACCGAGTCCGCCGCGTCGAGTGAAGGCGCTCCCGCCGAGCCGTCTGCTACCAGCGAATCGGCGGCAGAAGAAGCAGTGGAAGCAGAAAACAAAAACGATGCTTAAGAAGCGTCCGGCAACCAAACGGACCGGCCCCGCCAAGGGCAAGAGTAAAGGAAAGACGAGTCCCCGCTCGCCCGATCGTCGCGGATTCTCGCAAGCCGACAAGCCTGCCGCCGGCGAAGAGATCCAGCCCGAGGCCGACGATTTTGCAGCGGGACCGGACGAGGCCGACGATAACACGGGCGAGGGCGCCGAGCGTCTGCAAAAAATTCTGGCTCGCGCCGGCGTCGCCAGCCGCCGCAAATCCGAAGAGCTGATCCTCGAAGGCCGCGTTACGGTCAACGGGAAAGTCGTCATGGAGCTTGGCTCGAAGGCCGACTTCTCGCGCGATCATATTAAAGTGGATGGCCGCCTGCTCCACGCTCCCAAGCACAACGTGTACCTCGCGTTGAACAAGCCCAAGGGGTGCGTGACCACGGTTTCCGATCCCGAGGGTCGCGAGACCGTCATGAAATTCATGCGCGGCGTCCGCGAGCGTGTTTTTCCCGTGGGCCGCCTCGATTATCACAGCGAAGGCCTGTTGCTGATGACCAACGACGGTGAATTCTCGCATCGCATCACGGCGCCCGCCAATCACGTGGCTAAAGTCTACGTGGTCAAAGTCAACGGCCACCTGACGGAGGAGCAGGAACGCCAGTTCCGCGAAGGCGTTTCCCTGCATGGACGCCGCACCGCTCCGGCGGAGATCAGGATGATCAAACCGGGCATCAATCCCTGGTACGAAATCAAGATCACGGAAGGCCGCCAGAATCAGATCCGCATCATGATTCAGAATTTTGGACGATTGGTCGAAAAGCTCCGCCGCGTGAAGATCGGATTCCTGGAACTCGACGTGCCGCCGGGGCGCTATCGTTCGCTGACGCCGCAGGAAATCGCGAAATTTAAAAGGGTACTGAAGCTGGATTAGCACCCCATTCCATTCCCCGTAATACCAGTGTTAGAATAGATGCGTGATTCGATCCTTCCGGGATCGCGAGACAGAGGATCTGTTTCATCGTGAGGCCTCGCGGCGATGGGCTAATATCGCGCGAGTCGCGCTGCGAAGATTACGATTGCTGCATCGTGCTCGTGTCATCACAGATCTGCGACTGCCTCCCGGAAATCAACTGGAAGCGTTAAAGGGAGATCGGGCGGGACAGTACAGCGTTCGCGTGAACGATCAGTACCGCATCTGCTTCCGCTGGGAGAATGGCGACGCGCACGACGTCGAATTGACCGATTATCACTAGAAGGAGGGCAACGTGGCGAAACGAAAACTCAAACTCGCTCCCGTTCATCCGGGCGAGATCCTGCGCGAGGATTTCATCGCTCCCCTGACGCTATCGATCAATGCTCTGGCGAGAGCTTTGATGGTTCCTCCGAGCCACGTCTCGGGAATCGTAAATGAGAAGCGTGGGATCAGCGCCAAAATGGCTCTACGGCTAGCCCGCTATTTCGGGACCACTCCTGACTTGTGGCTAGGCTTGCAGTTGGATTATGAACTCGACGTCGCTCGCGACGGCGACGCCGCGCGCATCGAACGCGAAGTCCTGCCGCGCGCCAGTTAACGTCGTACCTTGCGGGGCAAAGCTACCGCGATGTGCAAGCCGTCGGATTCCAACCCGCGGCATCCGCCTGCTTCTTGAACGTCACGGCGGTTTCGTATTTCGCCATCAGATACATGGGATCTTCGAACGTGATCGAATCCACCAGGAACTCGCCGGAGGCATCTTTAATCACGTCGAAGTATTCGGTCAGCACGCCGTTCGCGCTATAAGGAACACCGTTCTTCTGTAAATATCCCGGCTTGAGTTCCGTCGTAACTACCTTCAGCGCGCCGCTGGGAACGTTGCGCGAGAACAGACCGTTGCCGAACGAAACCGCATCCCACGATGCTTCTGAAACGCCCTGCCAATCGCCCGCTGAACCCGCCGCCGGACCAAAACTAAACACGCGCGTTTGCTTGCCGGCATCGGTTTCGAGCTTGAGGGTCTTATCGTCCTGCCAGGTGATGTGCAAACGTCCCGGGACCTTCATGATGTTCGGCGCGCCGTAGCTCCGGCATTGCTCGCCTGCCGCTTCATCTTTCGCTGGATCCCACGTATCGGCCAACGTTTTCGCTGCCGGGTTGATGGGGATGCCCTGATAATCGCCCTTTGGGGGAACCGTCATGCGCCAGCGCCAATCCGTGGTAACCACCGCGGCCCAGTAGCCCGTAAGATCGATGCTCGCGGATTCCTTCGGCGTCTTGGGCGCCGCCGCCCCGCGTCCGCCGCCGCCGCGGCCCTGTCCGTAGACGGTCGTCGCAACGAGCAGGCACATCAAAATCGGCACGAAAAAAGTGGAACGAATCCGGCTCACAGTGGTGGCTCCCATCCAAGACATCGATTCAGCATACTGCAATGGTTACGGTCCTGCAACGCGAACCGCGGAGCTCGGCAAGCCGATCCGCGGCATCTATCGAGGGCCTCCCCGCTTGCGGAAGAGTGCATTTACAACGCCAGCCGATGCCTGTACTATCTATAGACGTATGAACTTCAGGAGCTCCTGTGTTTTGGCGGCGGCCGTCGCTGTGGCCACGCCGTTCATGTTCGCGCAGAATTTTCCGCCGGAGGCGCCCGGCATCGATCTCGCCGGATTGTATACGCCTTCGCGCATGCTCGATCCAGGACTCGGCACCGCCGCCGGCATGCTCGTCGATTACGGCGGCATCCCGATGAACGAAGCGAGCCGCATGTACGCGCTCACCTGGGACGCCTCGCGCATCACCGTCAAGCAGCAGCAGTGCGCCGGCTACGTGCCTCCTTATATGTTCGTCGCGCCCGGCAATTACCGCATCTTCGAGGAGCGCGATCCTCTCAACCAGCAACTGACCTCCGTCAGCGTCTATGGGCAGATCGCCGAAGGCCGCCACGAAATTTTTCTCGACGGCCGCCCGCATCCGCCCGCCTGGGCCGCGCACACATTCCCCGGATTCAGCACCGGCCATTACGAAGGACAGATCCTGGTGGCGGAAACCAGTCATATTAAGCGCGGCTGGATTCGCGCCCCCGGCGTCGCGCAAAGCGATGAGGCTAGCGTGCACGAATACTTCATCCGCCACGGCGATCGCATCACAATTTTTTCCGTCACCACCGATCCCGTCTATCTGACGGAGCCCTTCGCGAAAGTGCAGGTCCTCACGCGCTACGGCAAAGATCCCAACGGCTGGCTCTACGCCTGCGATGACAGCGAAGAGATTCAGGGGAAGGCCGCCGATCGCGTTCCCGCGCTGCAGTTCGGCGAAAATCCCTTCTTGACCGAATACGCCACAAAACGCCACGTCCCTCTACTCGGCGCGCTCGGTGGTCCCGATACTTCGCGTCCCGAATTCCTCGCCAAGCTCAAGACCGCAACCGAAGCCGAGGCGGTGACGAAAATTCGTCCGTCAGCCGGCACACCGGTGGCGAGCGTCGCGAAGCCCGTCGATCCCAACGATGGCGAAATTCACGTGTGGCCCATTCAAGGCAACGTCTCTTTGCTGATCGGCGATGGCGCCAACATGGCGGTGCAGGTGGGAGCGCAAGGGCCGTTCCTCGTAGACACCGGCGCGGGCAAACTCACAGACAGGATCATCGCCGCGATCGGCAAGCTCTCTCCGCGCCGCATTCAATTCGTGGTCAACACCAGCGTGCGCGCCGAGCACACCGGCGGCAACGTGGCGATCCACGCCGCGGGCCAGGACCCGAGCCTTTTCGGATCGTTCTTCTCCAACGGCCGTCCCGACGCCGGAGTGTTCGCGACGCTCATCGCGCACCAGAACGTGCAGGATCGCATGATTGCCGAGGGGAAGATCCCGCCCGACGGCTGGCCCATCGATACCATCATTCAGGATCGCCGCCGCAAGTTCCATAACGGCGAAGGCATCGAAATTTTCTGGATGCCCAACGCCGTCACCGACGGCGACGTGATCGTGCACTTCCGCAAGTCCGACGTCATCGCCACCGGCGATATTTTCGACGACACGCGCTATCCCATGATCGACGTCGCCAAGGGCGGCAGCCTGCAGGGCGAAATCATAGCGCTGAATTTCATCCTGGACCGCACGCTCTACGAACACGACGAAGACTTCGGGACGATGATCGTCCCCGGGCACGGTCACCTATGCAACGAATTCGAAGTCTCCGAATATCGCGACATGCTGGTCATCATTCGCGACCGCATCCAAAAGATGATCGATAAGGGAGCTACGCTGGCGCAAGTGAAAGCCGCGCGGCCGACCATCGATTACGATCCGCGTTTCGGCGCAAATTCAGGCGAGTGGACTACCGATAAATTCATCGAAACCGTCTACGCAAACCTGAAGAATCCTCCGGCGAGGAAGTAAGATCCAACCGAGCTAGTCATTTCTCTAAGCGGGCATGCGTGGATCGCGCAGGTCCGCTTTTCCATTTTTAGCGGTGCCTGCAGCGTCCGTTTTAGTGGGGCTCGCCGCGCCCTGCGCTTGGCCATTGACTCAGTGTTACAGAACTGATAGGATCGCTGGGTTATTCTTCAGTCTGTGCGGCGCGCCGTTAACGCCCGGGCGATTGCGGAGTTTGGTGGGTCTACTTTTTGAATAAGGGGTAACTGCATGAACACAACGTTGTGTATGTCTCCGCGCGGAGCAACGAATGGAATCCGCCGCATCGCCGGCATCCTTTTGGCATTGACAATGGCGGCAGGGACGCTGTTGGCGCAAACGAATACCGGCCGCATTTCCGGCAGCGTCTTCGATAAATCGCAAGCCGTCATCGGCAACGCGATGGTTACGATCACGGATTCCGAACGTGGTACCACTCGTACCTTGACCACCAACGAAGCGGGCGACTACACGGCCCCGAATTTGATTCCCGGCGTTTACACGATTCGCGCCACGGCTCCGGGGTTTAAGGCCACAGAGCGCAAAGGCGTGGAACTCGAAGTCGCCAAGGAAATCCGCCTCGACTTCACTCTCGATCCGGGCGACACGCAAACCACCGTTACGGTCAACGAAGAAGCGCCGCTGATCGATAGCACCAGCGCCGTGCTCGGCGGAACGCTCAGCAACGAGACCATCAACGAAGTGCCGTTGAACGGCCGCAATTTCCTAGGTCTTCTGCAATTGCGCCCCGGCGTGCAAGCCTTCCCCGGCGGCGGCAAATGGAGCCAAAGCTCGAACGGCTTGCGTCCCGAATACAACGTCTACATCTTAAATGGCATCGACGCCATTGAAGGATTCTCCGCGCAGAGCGCCTTGAACGCCGCAGGAATTTCGGGCGATGCCGCTTCGCTCCTGCCGGTCGATTCTATCCAAGAGTTCAACGTCCAACAGAATCCGAAAGCCGAGTATGGTTGGAAACCCGGCGTGGTCGCGAACATCGGTTTGAAGTCGGGGACCAACGCCTTCCACGGCACCGCCTACGCCTTTGGCCGCGATGGCGCGTGGGACGCTCGCAATCCTTTTATCACCACCGGCCAACCGGTTCAAGAAACCGCGCTCGAGCAATACGGAGCCACGGCGGGCGGCGCCGTCAAGAAAGACAAGCTATTCTACTTCCTCGCTTATGAAGCGCAGGACGAAACGATCGGAGCGCCGAAGGTCGTTTCGCTGCCCACCACCGCTTCGCTCGGCAATCCGGCCCAGAGCTTGGTGGACGCCTGCAACGCCGTACCGCAGGCCAGCCGCAGCGCGCTCAGCTTGGATATGGCCGGCATGAATACGAATTGCCAGGTCGTGAATCCGGCGCAGAACTTGTTCCAGGCCGGGACCGCCGTCAATTTTGTTCCCGTCATTCCCATGACCTCGAATTCCTACAACGGATTGGCCAAGATCGACTACAACATTAATGAGAAGAATACTGTGAACGGCGAGTTGTTCATGAACAACTTCACCGGCCTCGCGACGCAGAATCAGGTGGCCGAATATTGGCGCACCAACACGGTCAACCAATCCCGCCTGGGTGGCATTCACTATACGTGGCTGCCGAGTGCAACCGTCGTGAACGAATTCAAGGTCGGCATCAACCACGTGACGCAGATCAGCAAGCCGGGCGATTGCTCCGCCATCGGCCAGCCGGATTACGCCAGCTACCTGAATACGGGAGCGCAATCCTGCGGATTCCCTGCGCTGACAATCTCGGGATTCACGGCGCTGGGTTGCTGCTCGTCGTTTCCCAAAGTCCAGGGTCCGGATTGGACCACCGAGTTCATGGACGGCCTCTCCTGGACCAAGGGCAAGCACAATATGAAGTTCGGCGGGGAACTGCGCCGCATGATCTACAACGGCGGCACCTACAGCCCCGGCCACGGATCGTTCACCTTCAGCGCCAGCGGCACTACCAACGCGCTGGAGGAATTCATTGAAGGTAATCCGTCCAAGGCGCAGATTTTGGTCGGAGATCCGGCGACGAGTATCAACGATTGGGGCAGCGCATTGTTTGCCCAGGACGACTGGCGCGTGACCAACCGATTCACGGTGAACGTCGGCGTGCGCTGGGAGTACGTGACGCCCATCCAGGCGGGCGTCGGCGGATTGGCGAACTTCATCCCCGGTCAGGGACTCGTCCAGGTGGGCAAGCAGGTCAGCAGCATCTGGGCTCCGCAGCGTCACAATTTCGCTCCGCGCTTCGGCTTTGCCTGGGATGCCTTCGGCGACGGAAAGACCGTGGTTCGCGGCGGCGGTTCCATCATCTATGTCCTGCAAGGCTTCAACGTCTTTACGTCGCAGCAGGGCACGGTCGCACCCACGGCGAGTCTCACGCAGATCCCCACCGGCGCTCTTCTCAATGGCGTGGCGGGACCCGGCAACATCTTGGTCGGCGCGGAATCGCTGTCGGCCTCGCAAATCAACTGGTCGGTTGCCGGTCCTGTTTTCCCCGCCGGTACGATCAGCTGCACCACCGCGGCGCCCTGCCCGATTCTCGCCGTGAACCCGCATCTCAGAACTCCCTATGTCTCGGCCTGGAACTTGGGCATCCAGCGGCAGCTCACCAGAAACATGGCCCTCGACGTGGCGTACGTCGGCAACCACGGCACTGGCTTGACCGAACTCATCGACGTCAACGCCGCGGCCCTCGGCTCCGGTTGGGCCAACGGTGTGACTGCGGTGAACAAGACCCAGGAGAACGTGAGCCGCCCGTACTACAGCCAATTCCCGTATCTCTCCAACATCAACACCATTGAGAACTCGGATCACAGCAACTATGATGCCCTGCAAGTTACGCTGACGCAGCGCTTGTCGCATGGTTTGACGTTCACCACGGGCTATACCTATGGGCACGCGCTGGACATGGCCGCCGGCGATTGGCGCGGCGCCGACGTTCCCATGTATAGCCCCAATGCCCAGCTCGAATATGGACCCAGCAACTACGACATTCGCCACCGCTTCACCACAACGCTGACGTATGCGCTGCCGGAAAAGAAAACCCGCTCGCAGCTGTTTGAGGGCTGGCAGTTGAACACCATCGTGAACATCCAGTCCGGGCTGCCGTGGAGCGTGCTCGATAGCACCTCCGACATTAGCGGAACCGGCGAATTCGCGGATCGCTGGGATTTCTTCGGGAATCCGAACGATTTCAGCAATCGCGGCACCAACGCGATTCCTTTCTTTGCGGGAACGTCGAATCCCGCTTGCTTGTCGCAGGCGCAAGCCATGGGACCGAGCGGCGTCGCCGCGCTAACGAAGTACGGCTGCTACGTTTCTGGCAGCTCGATGATGCTGCCTCCAGCGCTCGGCACGCTCGGCACCATGGGAAATAATATTTTCCGGGCCAACGGGATCCACATCGTGGACTTCTCGGTCACGAAGAAGATCAGGGTGACAGAGCGGATCAGCATGCAGGGCCGCGTGGAATTGTTCAACGTCCTGAACCAGACGCAGTACGGCAATCCGTCTTACAACGGAGCCGGACGCGCCAATCCGACCAACGGCAGCAGCGGGACGCCGTTCGGCAACTCGTCGGCTACGCCCGACGTGCTGATCGCCAATCCGCAAGTTGGCTCGGGTGCGGCGCGCTCGCTGCAGCTGGGACTGAAAATTCTGTTCTAAATTGAAACCCGCGGCACAACGGCTAACACCTGTGCCGCAGGAACAACAAACCGATCCGAATTTTGGGAGCCGTCGCAAGCGGCTCCCTTTTTCTTTTTGTCCAGGGCTCCGGCACCCAGGTTCTTGCGAATCCGTCATACTATTTCAAGGCAATCCCATGACTATGCGTACTGTGTTTTCCGCTCTCACTCTGTCTTTGATGGCCACGTCTTTTGCCGTGGCGCAGCTTCCCAAATCAGCCAAGCTCTTCGACGAGAATTGCGTAAATTGTCACGCCAACGTGCCCGGCAGCGCGGGGCCACAAGCCGGCGCGCTGCGCAGGCTGGCGCCGGAAGCCATCGTCGCGAAGCTGAACAACCACGGCGCGATGAGTTCGCTGGCCACGAACGATAAGATCGCCATCGCCGAATATCTTTCCGGACGCAGCTTCCTGGCTCCGGGCGAGGGCGATCCGGCGAAGATGTCGAACGCGTGCAAGGCAAATCCCGAGATCACCAACATTACGTCGACGCCCGCCTGGAACGGCTGGGGAGCGGATCCGACGAACGCACGCTTTCAGGCCATGAAGTCGGCCGGTATTCCGGCGAATCGCGTGCCGCGTTTAAAGCTGAAGTGGGCGTTCGGATTTCCCGGCGGATCGTCGATGTACGGACAACCGACGGTCGCCGCCGGGCATGTCTTCATCGGCTTGAATAGCGGACTGGTGTATTCGATCGACGCCGAAAAAGGCTGCGCGTACTGGGCCTTCCAGGCCCATTCGGGCGTGCGCAACGCCATCAGCATCGGTGAAGTCAAAGGGCACAACGGCGTCCGCTTCGCGCTGTATTTCGGCGACGTGCGCGCGAATGTCTACGCCCTCGACGCGTCGTCGGGCAAACTGCTGTGGGAAAATCACGTGGACGATAACGCGGTGGCGGGAATCACGGGCGCGCCGGCGTTCTACGAGGGCCGGTTATACGTTCCGGTCGCGTCGCGCGAAGAAGCCAACGGGCCGAGCGCTCTGTATCCATGCTGCACGTTTCGCGGCAGCGTCGTCGCGCTCGACGGGAATACAGGCAAGCTGATTTGGAAGTCTTACGTGATTCAAGAAGAGCCGAAGCCGACGCGCAAGAACTCCATCGGCACGCAGATGTACGGACCGGCGGGCGGCGCGGTGTGGAACACGCCCACCATCGATGCGAAGAACAAGGCCCTCTATATTGGCACGGGCAACAATTACACCGAGCCCCGCGCCGAAGGGACCGATGCCGTTATGGCGATGGATCTCGCGACCGGCAAACATCTGTGGAGCGTGCAAGATACTTTGAACGACGCCTGGATGTCCTGCGGCGCGCCCTGGGGCACCGAGAACTGCCCGAAGAATATGGGCCCGGATTATGATTTCGGCGCGTCGCCGATTTTGCGCACGCTGCCGAATGGCAAGCGCTTGCTGATCGCCGGGCAGAAGAGCGGCATGATCTGGGCGCACGATCCGGATCAGAACGGCGCGGTGGTGTGGAAGTCGCAAATCCCCGAAAAGCTCGCGCTCGGTGAAATTACATTCGGTGGATCCGCCGACGATCAATACGCCTACTTCGGCGTCAGCAGCGTGGGCGTCGCGGCGGTGCGGTTATCGAACGGCGAACGCGCGTGGACCACGCCGATCAAGGCTGCCGGGCCGCGGCTGGGCGTCGGCGCGGCGACGAGCGTGATCCCAGGCACGGTTTTCGGCGGCGGGTACGACGGCATCGTGCGCGCGATTTCCACTAAAGACGGCGAGTTGGTCTGGCAGTTTAATATGATGCAGGAATTCAAAACGGTGAACGGCGTCGCGGCGAAAGGCGGATCCATGGGATCGGCAGGGCCGGTGATCGCAGGTGGCACGGTGTTCGTGCCCTCGGGATACACGTTCGGCGAACGGGGAACGCCGGGGAATGCGTTGCTGGCATTTTCGCCGGAGTAGCACCGCTCGGCCTGGTGCCGAAGGTGTCTTCGATTGCGGCTAGTCGCTGGGACCGCCGACGACGCCGGTGCGGTACTTCTTGCCGTCGGGCGCGGTGACGTAGGTGCTGGAGGCGGTGTCGGTGCCGTCCTTGGCGCGGAAGCCTTCCATGGTGATCATGTCGCCGGGCTTCAGACTGGCCTTGGAGAGTCCGCGGCGGATCAAGAGACTGGGAGCGGCGCCTTCGAAACTCCACGAAGTTTGCTTGCCTTTTTCGTCCTTGCCGTCGATGTAAAACCAACTGTGGGGATTCGTCCATTCAACCTTCGTGACGACGCCGGTAACGGTGATCGGCTTGTTGATATCGAACTCGGAGTTGAAGGAGTGATGGGCGAAGAGTGCGGGAGTGAGCGCGACACTCAGTGCAACGACGGCCAGTGCGACGACAAAAGAAGTGCGACGGATTCTCATAGGATCTCCTACAGCGGAGCTTTTATTGTCTCGATTTGCGAGGCGCAGCGCCAGGGGGAAGACGGACATCCCCGCCCTGACGGGACGGGGTTATAACAAACCAGCGAAGACGATGACTAGTAGCGCACGCCCTCCAGAAAAAGTCCCGAGGCCGGTGCCGTCCAGGCGGCGACGTCGAGCTTCGGACTTCTTTTGCCCGCAATAAGACCTGCGAATTGCTCGACACTGACCTCTTCGAGGCCGACCTTCACTAACGTCCCGGCAAGACGCCGGACCATCTTCCACAGATAGTGCGAGGCTTCGATGCGGAAAACAATTAAGTGATCGTCCACGGCGACTTCGGCGGACTCCACAACCACGATGGTGGATTCATCGGGCCGCGATGGATCGGCAGCGCGAAAACAGGAGAAGTCGTGACGGCCGGCGATGCGCGAGGCGGCTTCCTGCATATGCGCGACCTGCAACGGCTCCTTGACCCACCAGACGAAACGCTTGGACAGTGCGGCTTTCCTGGTCGAGATCTGGTAAAAGTACGCGCGGGAGACGGCGTCGTGGCGGGCGTGGAAGCTAGGAGCCGCCTCTTCGCAAGAGAGGACGGCGATCGAGGACGACAGGCGATCGTTCATCTCCCGTAGGATTTTTGCCGTAGGAAGATTTCGGGATGCCGAGCGAATCTTCAAGTGAGCGACTTGGCCGACGGCGTGGACGCCGGCATCGGTGCGGCCCGAGCCCTGCACTTCGACTTCGGTAGCAAAGAGTTCATTTGCAATCTGTTGCAGTTCTCCCTGAATGGTGCGGGCGTTATTTTGCGCCTGCCATCCGGAAAATCGAGAGCCGTCGTATTCCAGCACCAGCTTATAAGTACGCATGAGTTGAATTGTTCCTAAAGGGTCATCATCCCAGAAGTCGCGGCCCATCAGTGTATTACCCCCATTTGGGGGAGGGCCGGATCGATGTCAATGGCGCTAATGCAATCCCGCGCGGTGACCGATGTCTAAGTAAGAAAGTCGTTACCTATGGACAAGCGTAGTGAGCCTAGATTCCAAATACAGTCCGCGATCAAGATCGCCGCAATTGATCATCCCGAGCTGGTGTGTGAGGCAATGCTGCTGGACGTTTCCGGCGCGGGCTTGAAGATTGTCTCCGACAATTGGTGGCCACTGGAGACGCGGATCGTCGTCGAAATGGAGAACCACCTGGTGGTGGCGCGTGTGCGAAATATCGTGGCGCGGGGACCCAAGTTCTCGCTGGGCGCGGAGCGGCTCTATAGCGTCCTGAAGCATACGTTGCCAGCCGGAGCTTCGAGAACGGTGTGGCACAATCTGCTGCGGGCGGAAATGCGCGACCTGCCGCCTGTTCCCGACAGGGCTGCGACGGATGCGGTGGAGCCTCTGGAGATGGCTCCGCCGGAGATGGAAGTCCCTACGGTCCGGTCAGCGGAAATCGCGGAGCGGGAAGGGGCGGCACGCAAGATTACACTGCGCACGTCGGAGCCTCCAGAAGCGGCGGAGCTCCGTCCGGAGCCCCCGGTCGTTGAGACAACGGCAGAGCCTTCCACGTCGGCGGAGGCGTTAAGAACAGCTGCGCCCTCCAGCGGGTCTATGGAAGAATCCGCAGCACAGAATCCAGAAACGCTGAAGCCGGAGCCACTGAGCATCGCTTCTCCGTCTGCGGCGTCGCAGCAGTTACCCATTGAACCGCCGGCGGCAGAGCAATTAGAAATCGAACAGTCAGAAATCGAACAGGCAGCGGTCGATCAATCAGCGATCGAACAGTCCAGGGTTGAGCAATCTCCCGAGGAAGATGCCGGTCGGGCCACGATGGCCGAGCCCAAACCGATTGAATCCGAAGTCGAACCCAAAGTGGCCGGCGTGATTCCGGAGGCGCGGCCTGTGGTTGAAGCATCGGCGGTATCCTTTAAGAAACCCGCGCCCGTGGAGGCGCTGCCGTCCGAACCGCGCCCGCAAGCGTTGCCGACGTTGCGCGAAACGGTGGTCCCGGTTGCGAGTGAGGCGCTTTCCAGTCAGCCCCCGGCTGCAACCGAACCGGCTGCACAAACTGTGCCACCGCAAACGGCGTCGCCCATGCGGACAGCCACACCGCCGAGATCTTTGGAACCGGCGAATCCGGTGGTGGATGCAACAGGACGTACGCTGCGTGGGACGATGCAGGAGCGTCGGGGCCGGCCGGGCGTAAATTCGAAAGCGCCGGCGGATCCGCCCATGGCGCGCGCTTTTCCGCTGGTGCCGAATGCGGCACACCCCGACGGAACTATAGCGACGGTACCGCTCACGCCGCAATTCGGACCGGCCTATGGAATGGCTCCGACCGCGGACGTGTTGTTGCCTATATCGACGATGCCGGAAGTCGTGACCACGCCGGAAGCAAAGCCGAGTTGGCTGATTTCGTCCGGAGTTGCGGCGGCCGTAATCGGCCTTGTGACGTTGGCGTTTTACTACGGTCCCTTCCGGCCAAAAGCCGCGAGCGCGCCGAGGCCGCAAACGGTACCGCAGCTCGAGACTCCGCTGACGATTCCGGCCGTGACCGAAGCCCCGTCTGCAACAACGTCTGCGGCGGCAAACTCCGGGGCGAATCCGCACAACACGCAGGCAACCGCACCAGCCAACACGCCAACGAGTGCACAGGCGAACCCGGCCCCCTCCGCCATGCAGGCGGCGATAGCGGCGGCGCCCACCGCGATTCCTGCGCAATCGGGTCAAGCCCAGACGGGTCAAACACAGACGGGGACCAATCGGACCGTAATAAAGCCCGTGCCGGTGCAAATGGCCAAGGCGAACTCGTCGTCCTTACCGACACAAGCGGCGGGGCCCACACAATCGGCGGTTGCGAATTCAGCGCCGACGGTTTCTACCACGACACGGCGGGTGAACATCAAAGCGGCATCGTTGCTGTGGTTTTCGGATTGTTCAGACGGCAAGCCGGCCATCCAGAAAGTGTTGCAAACCGGCGATTCGATGGACATCGAATTCCACCAGATGACGGTGTTCAAGCTTGGCAACGCGGCGGCGGCGCAAATGACGCTGGACGGCAAGCCGCTGGGAGTGCTGGGAACTCCAGGCACGGTAAAGATCGTGGAACTCACGGCCGCAGGTTTGCGCGAGCTGCCGCCCACGACCGCGCCCGGCGCCGAATGCCAACCCATGCGGGCGTCGGCAAAACCGTAGGCTGCTCAACGGCACACCGCATCGCTCGTTGGCCGTGCTGGTCCCGGCTGAAAAATAGAGAGGACGGCTGCCTTTGCTCGTCTGAAAAAAGGTATGGCTCGTCTTAGAGGCTGTGCGAGGTCGCGGATCAGGGTTGGATCAGGATTGCCGAGAGCGGTCGTAGCGGCCTCGCACGGCGTTCCAGCGGATTGTGAAAAGCTCCCCGAAGGAGCGCACGCCGCTCAACAAACTCACTTTCGTGCCTTCCACATTATCCCAGCGAACGGGAACTTCCACGGCGGCCAAGCCGAGCCGTTTGGCGATCACCAAATCCTCGACGTCGAATCCGAAACCGTCGAGCAGCTGGCGCGGGAAAATTTCCCGTGCGGCGTCGCGCCGATAGAGTTTGAACCCGCACTGGGTATCGGCAAACGGCAATCCGGTAACCAGGCGCATCACGCGATTGAAGAAGATCCCGGAGAGTTCGCGCGCGCGCGCCTGATGTACGCCGACCAGCGAACGATCGAGGGAGCGCGAACCGATGGCGACCACGGCGCGGCCGGCTTCGACGGCCTGAAACAACTTCGGCAATTCGGCAATCGGAGCCGAAAGATCGGCGTCCGTCATGAGCATCCAATCGCCCCTCGCCTCCGTCATTCCATGGCGTATGGAATAGCCTTTGCCTCGATTGCCGGGATTCTTCACCAGGCGGAGGCGGGCTTCGGAACGAGCGCGCATCTCAACCACGCGGGCGGTGCCGTCGCTCGATCCGTCGTCCACGATGAGGACTTCAGCGTCACCGTAGGCGCTGGCATCGAGCCAAGCAAATAGTGTGTCCAGGGTAGGAGGAAGGCGGCGCTCTTCGTTAAAGGCGGGGATCACTATGGAGAGCGTCAAAGTCCTAATATAGCGGAGGGCTAGACGGTATTACAAGAAGAGCCGCGCCCGGTTGCCCGGAACGCGGCTCAACTTTCCTCCTGGAGGGAGGTTCGATCGGCGAACGACCTTACTGCAGCAGCTTCAAGAGCTGTTGCGGCGCGGAGTTGGCCTGGGCCAGTGCGGCGATACCCGCCTGGAGCTGAATCTGCGTCTTGGTTAAGTTCCCGGATTCCGTCGCCAGATCAGCGTCGCGTAGCGTGGCTTCAGCGGAGGTGGTATTGGTCAGCTGCGACTGCGCCAGGTTAATGGCGTAGTTGAACTGATTTTCACCACGGCCGACGACGGCTTGCGCGTTGCCGAGCGCCGTAACCGCGTTGGCCAGAGCGTTCACCGCGGCATTGGCGCCGCTGATATCGGCGATCTCCGCCGTGGAACCGCCCGCGGAGACCGCGGAGGCGGCGGTGGTTCCCTGCGAACCGACACCGGTACCCTGGGCAGTGGTTCCGACGGACACCTGGAAGGAGTTCAACGTGCTCATGAAACTGATCTTCTCAGTGCCGGAGGAATCGTCTTTGACAGCAACGATTTGATTCAGCGTGCTGTTGTTGGATTGCTGCAAAGTGGTATTGATTGCGCTCACCGCTTGGTCGATCGACTCGCCGTTGCGGCTGGTGGCGTTGTTGCTCAGGTTGACCGCGAGCGACTGTTGATTGCCGCTGGAGTCCTGCGCGGAGATCGTGATGGTCTGCTGGCCGCTGCCGGTCAGGATCGGCGTGAACGACAGCGACGAGGTCGCGCTGGCGCCGCCCGAATCGATGGTGGGCGATGCCACGGGAGCGCTGGTGCTGACGTTGCCCGTGAAGGTTGCGCCCGAGACGCCGAAACCAGTGTTGGCCGAGGTTCCGGAGTAGGTGGTGGCCGCAGTGAGGCCCAAGGACGCGTAGGCGCTATTGGGAGTGGCGTTGAATACGATCGAGGAATTTGCGCCGGTCGTATTGGACGTTACTTGCAGAGCGCCGTTGTTGACCGAGGCGGTGGCCGCGATGTTGTTCGCCGTGAAGTAGGTGTTGAGGTCGCCCTCCACCTGAGTCGCGGTCCGGTTGGCGCCGTTGGTCAACGTGATGACTTGAGCGGAGCCGCCGTTAACCGAGATCGAGACCTGGTTGTTAGATGCGCCGACGTTGTATCCCGCCGCGGCTGCCGTGCCGCTGTAGGTCCCGGCCGTCAAGCCGAGTGTGGCCAAGGCGCTGTTGGTGCCGGCGGTCAACGCGAAATTGGCTGCGGCGCCGGTGGTGTTATCGGTGAGCGTCAAGTGGCCGGAGCTGTCCACGCCGGCCGTGACTCCCGCCATAAGCGGATTGGTATTCAATTCGGCCGCGACCTGCGTAAGTGTCTGCGCTCCGCCGCCACCCGCCAGGAAGATGTCCTGGGCGCCGCCCCCATTGATATTGATGTTGAAGTCGTCATTGGTGCCGGTAACGATGGTCGCCGTGGTCGTCGAACCCGTGGTGCTGCCGGCCGTGGCCGCCGTGCCCTGCGGCGTGGAGCCGACCGCTGTAGCGGATGTGGCGCTGCCGTACGAATTCGCGCGGAAATAGGTACTGTTCGCGGAGGAAATCGTAATGGCGCCTGCCGAGAAAGTCGCTTGCAAGCCTGCCGCTTCAAAAGAAGAATTAGCCGCAAACCCCGTGTTGAGGGCCTGCGCGACGCTTGCGCCGCTGCGCGAAGTTCCCGAGACGGGACCCGCCGCGGCCAGTCCGAGCAGCGTATTGGCCGCATCCGACCCACCCGACTGAATCTGCACCGATCCGCCCGCGCCCTTGGTGTTGGACGTGATGACGAGCTGATTGTTGCTGTTCACCGTCGCCGTTCCCTGCGCGCCGATGACGGTATTGATCTGATTGGCGATGCTGCTCTTGGTTTCGCTACCACCGACGCTCAAGTTCACAGTGAAGCTGGTTCCATTGACCGATAGGTTCAAGGTGTTGTTGTTGGCGGTAACCGTAAGGGGCGTGGCCGTGGTGTCGGTCGCCGTAGTGGCGGCAGCCGTGGCATCGCCCGCCGTAAGATCGACGGCGATGGGAGCGGCGTTCGAAGCTCCGCCGCCGAGCGAGATTTCGAAGTTATCGGTTCCGGCAGCCGTGGCGCTATTGTAGCTGGTGCCCCCGAGCGTGTTGTAGTCATAAGCTCCGTTGGCGCCGGCGTTGAACGAACCGAGGCCCAACAGGTTCTGCGCATCGCCCGTTGCACCGACGCTGAACTGCTGTCCGTTGGTGGAGCTGAACGTCAGTGCATTGCCCGCCGTGCTGGTGCTGAGCGAGATGCCGGCGGTTTCGAGAGCGGCGTTAGTGGAGACGGCCGTATTCAAAGCGGCGATCGCCTGGGTAACGTTCTCGGTGGCGGTGGTGGTGATGGAAACGCTCGTCGGCGTGGTCTGACCGGCACCCTGGAATTGGAGCGTGATGGTTCCCGCTCCCGTGGCGCCGAACGTGGTGCTGCCGGCGGCAGTGTTATTGCCGGCCGTCACTTGCGTGGTGAGGCTGGCGCCAGTGGACGCGTTCGCGGCTGTGGCGGTGGTGCTGGAGAGACCAAGATCCGTGGCCAGTGTCCCGGCGGTTACCCCTACGCTGGAGGTGGAGCTATTACTGTTGCTCTGAATGGTAATCTGATTGCCTTGTAATGAAGCGGTTCCCGCGGCGCTGAAGCCGGCGTTGGCGTTGAGAGCCTTGACGATGTCGGCCTTGGAGTAGGTGCCGGCCGTGAGGCTTACGCTGACGGGCGAGGCCGCTCCGTTGAAGGTGACGGCCAGGCTTTGGGTGGAGCCGAGCGTGACGGTGGCATTGCTGTCCGTGCCTGTAATGGTAGAATTCTGCGCGAAATTTCCCAGCAGCGCGTTGGACACCTTGTCCCCGGCCTGCACTTGGAACGCAGCATTGGAGCTATTGAAGGCCAACTGCTGGCCGCCGCTGGCGTCCGTGTTGATCGACGCGCTGATATTCGCATTCAACAAAGCCGTGCCCTGCTGCGTGCCGTTATTCGAGGCCGCGGTAATCGCCGAATTCACGGCTGCGACCAGGTCCGACGTGCTTCCCAGATTCGCCGTATTAACGCTCAGCGTGACCCCGCTGCCGAAGCCGGCACCTTTCACGGTGAAGGTGGTGTAGCCGGGCGTCGCTTCCGATCCGGTATTGGCGGCATTCGAGAGAATGCTCGCCATGCTGGTGGCCGCCGAGCCGGGACCAATGTCAGTGGTGGCCGCGCCTGCCGCTTGCACTCCCGAAAGACCGAGGCTCGCCGCATCGACCGTGGAAGAGCCGAGATCCAAGCTGATCGTTCCATTTTGGGTGGCCGTAACTCCGTTAGACGCCTGGCCGCCGCCGATGAACGTGGTCAAGGTCTTGGCGAACGTTCCGCCCTGGTTCAGACCAATGGCCTGCGCCTGCCGATTAATTTCAGTGACCACACTTTGGAACTCCGAATTCAACACGCCGCGATTACCGGTAAAGGTGCCCGAAGCGGATTCCGTCGCCAGCGTGCGGGCGCGATCCAGCAGCTGCGAAATGTTACTGATGCCACCATCGGCAATCTGCAACTGACTCAAGCCGTCGTTCGCGTTCTGAATACCTTGCGTCAGCACGGCTTCATCCGAGCGATAGCCGTTGGCGATCGCGAGACCGGCCGCATCGTCGCCGGAATTCACAATGCGCAGACCCGAGGTGACCTCTTGAATGGTCTGGTTCTGGTTGGCTTGCGTCTGGTTCAGGTAGTCTTGTGCCTGAAGGCTCGCAACGTTGGTATTAATATAAAATGCCATGATATTTCTCTCCTTGAAATGTTGGGTCCCGGGATTCCTTTCCTGGGCTTTCTCACATGTGGCTTATCGGACCCCGATGCCAGAGCTTGAGAGAAAATCCGTATCTCGTGTTGGCCCCGGTCTCGGGATACACTGAAATCTGTCCGTCACTGTTCATTTCTCTCATCGCCCAGCATGAAAAACCCAGAAAAACGCGCGATTCGTCCCGTCCCGCTGCTCGATCTAAGGGCGCAGTATGCCACTTTCCGCGAGGAAGTAGGGCTCGCCATCGGCCGTGTACTCGATTCGCAATACTTCATCCTCGGCGGCGAGGTGAAGGCGTTCGAGGACAGGGCCGCGCAATATTGCGGCGTTCGTCACGCGGTCGGTTGCGCGTCGGGATCGGATGCTTTACTGCTTGCGCTCCTGGCCCTGGAGATTGGAGCGGGGGACGAAGTGATCACGGTCCCGTTCACGTTTTTCGCGACCGCCGGGGCGATCGTGCATGCCGGCGCGAAACCGGTATTCGTGGACATCGAGCCTGGTACCTTTAATATGGATGCCGCGCAACTGGCGCACGTTTTGGATCGGCACCCGAAAGCTCGTGCGATTTTGCCGGTGCATCTTTACGGAGCGTGCGCGGACATGGACGCGATCCGGGAAATCGCGCGCGCGCGACGCCTTGCGGTGATAGAAGACGCCGCGCAGGCCATCGGTTCCGAATACAAGGGGCAGCGTGCCGGAGGGCTGGGAGAGCTCGGGTGTTTCAGCTTTTTTCCCAGCAAGAACCTGGGTGCGTTTGGCGACGGAGGCATGGTCACGACCAACGACGATCGCCTCGCCGAACGACTGCGCGCGTTGCGCGTGCACGGCAGTCAGACAAAATACATTTACGAGTGGGTGGGATTGAACTCGCGGCTCGACGCGCTGCAGGCGGCGGTGTTGCGGGTCAAGATCGAATACCTCGACGGCTGGACAGAGGGACGCCAGCGCAACGCGGCGCGTTACACACAGAGGTTCAAAGAGCGGGGCGCTCCGGTGATCCTGCCGCGGCCTGCGTCCTATCAGACCAGGCACATTTACAACCAGTACACGCTGCTGTGTCCGCGGCGCGATGAATTGCGGCAAGCGCTGGCGGCGCAAGGGATCGGCACGGAGGTTTACTATCCTCTGCCGCTGCATTTGCAAAAGTGTTTCGCGGATTTAGGATACAAGAACGGCGACTTCCCCGTCAGCGAACGCTGCGCGCAAGAGGCGTTATCGCTGCCGATTTATCCGGAATTGGCGGTCGAGGATTTGGACTGCGTGGCCGACGCGGTTGCCGCGTTTTACGCCGCGTAGGCGCGCGCCCTACCGGACGCTATTCTTCCCCGCTCCACTGTCTCGCACGCCTTGGTTGAAATGATACTCTTCGGACGGCACGCAGTAGACCTGCTGGTCCCAATTCTTGATAAAGGGTTCGCCGACGGGAAACTCTCTGATCGGAGACCCATTCAACTTGAAAAGTTTCCGGTCGCTCTCCCACGGCTTGGTGTAGTATTCCGGATCGGTCAGCGTCATGGTGAGCTCGAGCGTATCGTGATCCAGGCGGCGATAGCGCTCTTGCAGCTTCATGTTTTCGGTGTGCGGATAGCCGAACTTATCGAGCCAGGTTTTGGGATTGAAGCCGATGGAATCCACCACGAACGTGTTCCCTTCCCAGTGACCGACCGAGTAGCCGTTCCACAGCGCGTCTAGATCGTCGGTCTTCGGCAGCGAGCGGCCGTCGGTCCACACGACGCGGTAATCGTGATGCCATTGGAAGTATTGAAACATCCGATCCGCGGTCATCACAATCTGCCAGGTGGTGTGCGAGGAACCGACCTCGGCATTGAGGTTGCGGGGAATGCCGAGTGGATCGCAGGTGCCCATGGGATCGTTTCCAAACGCGGGGGGAACCACGCGCGGCCCGTATCCGGGTTTGTTCTTTTCCAGCGCGGCGCGGCCCGCCGGGGTGAAGGGCGCTTCCGCGAAAACTTGTCCCCGTCCGCGAGCCCCGGCCAGATTGGGAGGAAGATCCGGCTGGACGTTATACACGTTGCTGAAGGTTTGAATGGGAGACGTGCGATACCACACGCCGGAAATATCATGTGGATCGAACGGCGCTGTGGACTGGGCTTTCGCCGCTTGGCCGGCGGCAGTTTGCAAGAACGCCGGCGCGAGCATGACTGTAAGCAGTGTGCCGAGCAACAAGGTGATTCGCATTCGATAAATCTCCGCGTGAGGGAAGCTACTGCTTCGCTTGTCCGTCTTCACCGGCGGCGCCTTTGGGATCCTGCAGAGGCATGTTCTTCCCGTTGACTAAAATCTTCTTGCCCTGGCAAACATTGCTGGGAATTTTGGTGGGATTACAAGTCAGCACGATCTGGTCGCCGGGCTTGATCGCGTTCTTGCTCCAACCAACGCCATAGTTGCGCATCATGATCGGTGTGGGTCCCAGTTCGGAGGACCAATGCTGAAGGTTGCCCTTGTCGTCCTTGACATCGAAGTAAATGGAGACGTGCGGATAGACGAACTGGAATTCGGTGACCACGCCGTTGACGGTGATCGTCCTGTCCCATGCATAGTTGGGATTCGAGCCGTGATGGGCGGCGATCGGCAGGGCCGTCACAAGGAGCGCGAGGCCAAGCGGCAAGAAGCATATTCGTTCGGCAGACATGCAAACCTCCTCAACAACGGGCGAATGAGCTCGCTACGGATCAAGCGGACTTTATCAACTTACGGCGGCAGTGTCAAAGGGAGACGTTCGACGCAGAGCCGGGTTAGGGATAAGAGACCTTGCTATTGGGCTGAAACGAGGAACCGGCGCATCTCGCGGATCAGAATGGCTTGCTGATTCTCCTCGAACACAAATCGACCATGGGTGGTACCGTGCAGTTCCACTACACTTGAATTCCTGACGCCGCTTTGGAAGCGTTCGATCTGCTCCCTCCGATACGGTTTTCCATACTCGAACCACCACGCGAGCAGTTTCTTTTTCGTCTCTTCATCGAAGGTCTCGTTCTTGGGCGGGTCATCATAGGTCACAAAGAAGCCAAGTGCTGGCGCCTGAATGCGCGAGTAGTCCGGCCGATATTCATTTGAGCGGGCTATCAGTTCCAGCGTGGGTTTGTCCGCGGCCGGAGCGGGCAAGTCCAAATGCGCCTTTCGCCCGAGTTCGGCATTCTCCGCCAGATCGTAGGCGGCGTCGAGATATACCAGCTTCGCGACGCGTTGCGGATGCGTCCCCGCGAGTTCGGTCAACTCGTCTCCAGCCAGCGAGTATCCGACCAGAGTGACCCGGCTGATACTTTTCGCGTCGAGGAAAGCTACGATGTCCTGCGTGAGCGTTGCAGTGTCATAACCGGTTACCGGCTTCTCCGATTTGCCCTGCCCCCGGCGTGTGAGACCGAAAACGTGGAAACTGTCTGTAAGGTGAATTGCGAGGGGCTGAAAATCAGCGGCAGTTCCCCCTAGGGAAGTCAGGAACAGAAGGGCTTCGCCCGTTCCGCCCCAATCCAAATATTGCAAGCGAACGCCGTTCACCGTGACAAAACTGTCCGGCGGCATCGCCGGAGCCGTTGCAGGTCTCACTTGAGCGTCTGCCGTTCCGAAGGCCGCCAGCCCGAGCAAAGCGGAGAGGACACATCGCTGAGCATTGGACCTCATAGCGGGTTCTCGTGGATTCTAGTGTCTCATAGAGGGTCCTTTGTAAAACGCAACAACTCGCTGATCCTATTTCACCGCGGCGCGTCCGACGAAGTCGGAACCTGATTCTGTCGGGGGTGTGGCAGAGCCGTCCGGGCTGGTGACTATAGAATCGGTCCAAGCCCGATTCTGGCCTCGATGGACTCTGAAATGCTAGAATTACCGGCTGAGCGATCCACGTTCTTGGCGCGGGGCACGGGAGAAGGAGAATACATGAGGTTAGCATCCAACCGGCTGACGGGAATCGCGATCGCCGGCGTGATGTGTTTGCAAGCGGCTAGGGGCCAAACTCCCGCGCAGGAGAAGCCCTTGATGGCCGAGCAGGTTTTCAAAAACGTCCAGGTGCTGAAGGGCATCCCGGTGAACGAATTCATGGATAC
>Ga0302320_10007276_pt1 | contig 24397 bp, 30 predicted proteins | sample Bog_T0_3_FD_202130 | JGI IMG/M metagenome (GOLD analysis project Ga0302320, IMG submission 202130) | Peat permafrost microbial communities from Stordalen Mire near Abisko, Sweden - Bog_T0_3 | ecosystem: Environmental > Terrestrial > Soil > Wetlands > Peat | place: Sweden: Abisko, Stordalen Mire...
GTTCGACCATCAGGATGGTGTATTTCGCCGAGATGCGCTTGATCAGGGCCGCGATCTTGTCGATGTCTTCGTGCCCCATGCCGGCCATCGGCTCGTCCAGCAGCATCATCTCCGGATCGAGCGCCAGGGTGGTGGCGATTTCCAGCGCGCGCTTGCGCCCGTAGGGCATTTCCACCGCCGGTATGTTGGCAAATTCGCTGAGGCCGACGTCGTTGAGCAACTCCAGCGCACGGCCGTTGAAGCGGTCGAGCACCGATTTGGAGCGCCAGAAATCGAAGGAGTGCCCGTGCTGACGCTGCAAAGCCACCCGGACATTTTCAAGCGCGGTCAGATGCGGAAATACCGCCGAAATCTGGAACGAGCGCACCAGCCCCAGCCGCGCCACATCGGCCGGCGCCTTCGCGGTGATGTCCTGTCCCTTGTACAGGATCTGCCCGGCCGACGGCTTGAGGAACTTGGTCAGCAGGTTGAAGCACGTGGTCTTGCCGGCCCCGTTCGGACCGATCAACGCGTGAATGCTGCCCCGGCGGACCCGAAGATCGACGTCGCGAACAGCGAAGAAACCCGCGAATTCCTTGGTCAATCCGCGAGTTTCGAGAATGAACTCATCAGCCAATCAAATTTCCCCCATCAACCATTGCCGCGAAATCCCGCGCATGGCTAATTTTTCCTAACCGGCAGGTTCTCTTCTCGGGACGTCTTGGAAATCCCGTCCCGGACCGGCCGCCTCCGGGCGGAATATGCCGTCAACGGCCCGTCTTGCGCAAGGTGGAAAGCTGGGCATTCGGCGGGCCCGGAAACGGCCGAGATTCGTCCTAAGTCCAATTGCTTGGCCGGCTAATTTGAGCAGCCGCGCGAACCCGGCGGCGGGGCCGCGTTCCGGCCTTCGGAAAGCATGCGTTAACAGTGTTTCCACCCAACCGCCCGGCTTCATAGAAAATTCGTCCCTCGGGCCGATGCTGACGTTTTGACCTGTTGATAATCGAGAACGGATTCCAGCCGTGGATTTCGAAAGCGCCAACCCATCGATCGTCAAGTCGATCAAGCAGCGGGACCTGTTGAACACCTGGTTGCGGCTTTACGCCCGCGAGCAGCTGGTCCCGGGCATCCTGGAGTACCATCCCGCGCGGATCGAGGAAGAGCTTCCCGACCTCGTCTATTACACCGTCGACTCCGCCACCCAGCCGCCCCGCCTGACGATCCAGAGCGACGGCACGCGAATGTCGTCCGCCTATGGTCACACCGGCAAGGGCAAGCTGCTCGACGAATATCTGGGCGCCCGGCTGGCGACGATCGTGATGCCGGTCTACCGTCAATGCGTCGCCCGCGGCCTTCCCGTCTACACCATCTCCAACATCGACGACATCTATGGGCGGATCGTCGCCTATGAGCGGCTGCTGCTGCCGTTTTCGGAAAGCGGCCGCGTTACCCATGTGATCGCTTCGCTGAAGACCATCTGCGAGGACGGCGGTTTCGAAATCAGGAATCTGATGCGGGGCAACGACGCGCTGCCGGTGCCGAAGCTGAGCGCCGTCATCGATCGCGACCTGTTCCACCGCGCCCCCGGCCGGATCCCGGCCGGCGACGTCATCGAATTCATCTGAGCCTCGAATGGAATTTACGAGCGCCAATCCCTCGGTGGTCCGTTCGATCAGGCAGCGCGGTCTGCTCGACACCTGGCTGCGCGCGCGGATCAAGCCGCGCCCGCTGCCCGTTCTCGCCGATTACCGCCCGGACCACGTCGCCGAAGAGATGGCGGACATGATGGGCTTCGACGTCGAAGGCATTGGCGACGACGCGCGGTTCCTGATCACCCAGGAAGGCGCCAGGCTGACCGCGATCTATGGCAACGAGCACGTCGATCCCGCGCACCGCACCAACCGCTATCTCGACGAGGCGATCGGTCCGGAGCGATATGCCCATGTCGTCACCCTTTACCTCACCTGCCTGGCGCAAAAGTGCCCAACCTATTCGATCTCCCTGGTGCAGGACCCCGACGGCAAGGACGTGCAATACGAACGCCTGCTGCTGCCGTTCGGCAGCACCGGCCACGTCGAGCAGATCGTCGGCTCCTACAAGGCCATCAGCATCGAGGGCGGCTTCAAGATCCGCAACCTGATGGGAATCAGGCCCCGCGCCGAGCCGGCGATCCTGGTGCGGGCCGTGATCGATCAGCCGATCGTCCGCAGCGCCCAGCACATCCGCGCCTCGGAAGACATCATCGAGCTCGGTTAGAGCGGAATGACTTTTCTTCGAATCGTCATTCCGCTCCATCTTTTTGTTTGAGCATGATCTTTTCGGAAAACCGGTTCCCACTTTTCCGGATCATGCTCTAGACTTTGCCCGCGGCGCCACTTCCTTGTCGTAGATTTCCGGCTTGAACCCGACCAGCAACTTGCCGCCGAGATCGAGCACCGGGCGCTTGATCGTCGAGGGCTGCGCCAGCATCAGGGCCAGCGCCTTGCGCTCGTTCAGCCCTTCCTTGTCGCCGTCGGGCAGTTTGCGAAAGGTCGTGCCGGCGCGGTTGAGCAGGGTTTCCCAGCCGAGCGTGGCGCTCCACTGCTTGAGCCTGTCCTTGTCGATACCCTCGGCCTTGTAGTCATGGAAACCGTAGGCGACGCCGTGGCCGTCGAGCCAGGCGCGCGCCTTCTTCATGGTGTCGCAGTTCTTGATGCCATAGATGGTAACGGCCATAGGCTTGCGTCTCCCCCGCTCTCACTTGCCTCTTGCGTGCCGGTCGAATGCGCTGAGCACCGCCAGCGTCATCGCCTCGACGCCGGTTTCGATGGTCGGCTTCGGCACCGGCGCGAACAGCGGCGAATGATTGGACGGCAATTGCGGTCCGCTGCCATTGGCCGCCGCGGCGACGCGCTCCGGCTCGTAGACCCCGATGTTGAAGAACATCGAGGGCACGCCGGCCGCGACGAACTCGGAATAATCCTCACTGGGGGTGCCGGGCGGCGAGGTCTTGAAGTTGTCGCCGAAGGCGGCCTTCAGCACCCCGGCCGCGGTCTCGACCACTCCGGGATCGTTGATGACGGCCTTGGCGCCCTCGACGATCTTGATGTCAGGGCTCGGCGCATCCGACATCCTGGCTACCGCTTCGGCGGTTCGCACGATACCGGCCAGCATATTGGTGCGCACTTCGGGCTTGAAAGAGCGGATGGTTCCGAGCAGCAGCACGTCGTCGGGAATGATGTTCTCGGCGGTGCCACCGTGGATCGCCCCGATGCTGACCACGCCGAATTCGGTCGGGTCTTTTTCGCGGCTGATCACGCTTTGCACGTCGACGACGAAGCGCGCCGCCATCATCACGGGATCGATGGTCTGCTGCGGCGCCGCGCCATGACCGCCGCGGCCGTGGAATTTGATATAGAGGCTGTCGGAATTGGACGAGCCGATGCCGACGCGATACCTGATCCTGCCGTAGGCGAAGGGGCCATCATGCAGCGCGAAGCCGAAATCGGGTTTCGGAAAGCGCGTGAACAGGCCGTCTTCCAGCATCGCCTTGGCGCCCGACACCGTCTCTTCGGCGGGCTGGGCGATGAACATCAGGGTGCCGTGCCACTGATCCTTCAGGCCGACCAGCGTCTTGGCCGTTCCGACCCAGCTCGCCATATGGATGTCGTGGCCGCAGCTATGCGCGACGAAGGTCTCCCGGCCGTTCCAGATGGTCTTGTCGTGGCTCGCATAGGCAAGGCCGGTCTTCTCTTCCATCGGCAGCGCGTCGAGTTCGGTGCGCACCATGATGGTGGGCCCCTCGCCGTTCCTGTAGATCGCGACCAGGCCGGTCTTGCCGACCTTCTCGGTGACCTCGAAGCCGAGCGCGCGCATCTCGGTGGCGAGTCGTTCCGCGGTCTTCACCTCCTGAAAGGCGATTTCCGGATGGGCGTGGATCTCCTTGTACAGCGCGTCGAGCTTCGGATAGTCGGCCTCGACCGACTTTTCGATCGACGCCTTCAGGCCGGCGACATCGAGCTCGGCGCGGACCGGCGCTAGGCTCAGGGCGCCCAGCGCCGCCGACGTCAGCAGTACCCTGGCAAATCGGTTCATGGCGACAACACTCCCAGATCGGATGGCTCGGCGGAACCCCGTCATGCGGCCTTTCCCAACATGGTCACGTACAGGCGGCGGCGAATTTCCATGCCTTGCCGCCGGTATAGCGCGATCGCGCTATCATTGTCGGAAAACACGTGCAGGAACGGGATTTCGCCGCGTGCCACGATTCCGCGCGCCACCGCCCCGAGCAGCGCCTGCGCGTGACCGCGGCCGCGGTGATCGGGGTGGACGCAGACCGCCGTGATCTCGGTATGATTGCCGGGCTTCATGCGCTCGCCCGCCATCGCCGCCAACTGCCCGCCGGCGCGGATGCCGAGAAAATTTCCCAGTTCATGGGTGCGCGCGGCGAACGGCCCGGGTTGGTGAGTTTTGTCAGTTCGATCATGTCAGGCACGTCGGCGGCGCCGAGCGTGACGATGTCGGCCGCTCGGGGTTCGTCGACGGGCTTCCCGATCATCTGCTCCAGCGTTTTGGCGAGCAATATCCTGAACGCCGTCGGCGGGCTCACAGCTTCCAGCGTGAACAGCACGACATAGTCGGACGGCGCCATCAGCGCATCCAGCGTGGCGAAGCTTTCCGGCGACATGTCCGCCATGTCCGCGAACGGCGCGAACTCGGGCGGATAGCGCCGCGCAAGCGCGCCGCCCTGCGCCAGCGCGCTGTGCGTCGAGGTCAGCGCATGCCAGATGGGATGATCGAGCGGATTCACGAATGCCTTCCCGCTCACGACCGCCTCGGAATTTCGAGCCCGCGCTGCACCGCGGGCCGCGCCAGGCCGCGATCGAGCCAGGCTGAGACATGGACAAAACCGTCGAAACCGACCAGTTCGCCCGCGCCGTAGAAGCCGACCAGACTGCGCACCCAACCGAGCATCGAGATGTCGGCGATGCTGTAGTCGTCGTCCATGATCCACTGCCGCCCCGCAAGACGGGTGTCCATGACACCGAGCAGGCGTTTCGACTCCGCCACATAGCGCTCCAGCGGCCGTTTGTCGGCAAACTCCTTGCCGGCGAATTTGTGGAAGAATCCGAGCTGGCCGAACATCGGCCCGATGCCGCCCATCTGGAAGTGCAGCCACTGAATGGCCTGCCACCGCCGCGCCGGGTCCGATGGCAACAGCTTTCCGGTCTTCTCGGCGAGATATTGCAGGATCGCGCCCGACTCGAACAGGCCGAGCGGCTTGCCGCCGGGTCCGTCGGGATCGAGGATCGCCGGGATCTTGCCGTTCGGATTGAGCGACAGGAACTCCGGCGTCTTCTGGTCATCCTTGCCGAAGTCGACCAGATGCACCTCGTAAGCCAGCCCGATCTCCTCCAGCATGATGGAAACCTTGACACCGTTCGGCGTCGGCAGCGAATAGAGCTGGAGCCGGTCCGGATGGGTTGCAGGCCAGCGTCGGGTGATCGGATAGGCGGATAGATCGGACATCGAACCTCATTCTGTGGCTGTCGCGGGGATGCCTAGCCGGCCGCGCCGTCGTCCAGGCTGACGATCACGGCGGCATTGGCGATGAGAATGGAATCGCCGCCGCTCTCGGCGGGAATTTCGAGGCCGCCCTTGACCGCCGTGACGGTTACCGTGCCGTAAGGCAGTTCCTTTGCGACGGCCGCCGTATCGACCGCGCCGGGATTGGGCACGGCGATGGTGACATCGACGAACATGTCCTTTGCGGTCTTGCCCAGCATCCGGAAGAAGCCGAGGCTGGAGTGGCGGATCGCGTCCGACACCGCGCGTCTGGCCGCCTTGGTTGCGTCCTTGCCGTGAACGTCGACGCCCATGCCCATTTCGGTGATACAGCGCACACGTGCCATGATGACCTCTTGTTATTTACTTCGAATTAGGCGGCAATTTTGCGAAGGGATCAAGCGCGACGACACCCAAAGGCTCAAGATGTCTGAGATTGCGCGAGAGGATTGTCAGCCGTCGCGGAGCGATAGATCATTCGCAGATAATGGCGCCTTCATTAGAAGACGGCCAAAGCTCGGCACAGTTGATAGGCGCTCCCATTCTTCGTAGCTTACGATAACAGCTTGGCGTTTGCCGTGACGGATGATGACGGCGGGATTTCCCTGCATGGCCTCATCCACCACCGCAGACAGGCTTGCCTTCGCGTCACGGAGCTGAATCTCGCGCATTGGCGACACTTTCTTATATGACCACTATAGTCATGCAAGCTAAAAACCTCCAGCTTTCAAGTTCGAGCAGAACGATCCCGCCATCGTCGCTGTCATTAGGCGCGCATCCCGATCGCCGGTCGGAACGGCGGCGGCTCGTTTGCAGGCGGCGCTTCCGCGTAGTGATCGAACTGCATGGTAAAGGTCGCGCGACCCCGGCTCATCGAGCGCAGATCGTTGACGTACCCGAACATGTTCATGAGCGGCACCATCGCGTTGATGACGTTGGCGTTGCCGCGCATGTCCCGATCCCGGATCTGCCCGCGCCGCAAATTGAGGTCGCCGATGACCGAGCCGGTGTAGTCTTTCGGGGTCACCACTTCGACCTTCATGATCGGCTCGAGCAGGACCGATTTTCCCTTCCGCAGCGCCTCGCGGAAAGCCGCGCGGGATGCGATTTCGAAGGCCAGCGCCGAGGAGTCGACGTCGTGATACTTGCCGTCGACCAGCGTCACCTTGACGTCGACCACCGGGAAGCCGGCGACGACGCCCGAACCCATCACGCTGTTGAGGCCCTTTTCGACGCCGGGGATGTATTCCTTCGGCACCGAGCCACCAACAACCTTGGACTCGAATACGTAACCCGCGCCGGGCTCGTTCGGCTCGACCACGATCGACACTTCCGCGAACTGACCGGTACCGCCGGTCTGCTTCTTGTGGGTGTACTTGACCTCGGCCTTCTTGGTGACGCGCTCACGGAACGCCACCTGCGGCGCGCCGATGTTGGCGTCGACCTTGTAGGTACGGCGAAGGATGTCGACCTTGATGTCGAGATGCAGTTCGCCCATGCCCTTGAGAATGGTCTGGCCGGATTCCACATCGGTCGACACCCGGAACGACGGATCTTCCGCGGCGAGCTTGGCCAGCGCGACGCCGAGCTTTTCCTGGTCGGCCTTCGACTTCGGCTCGATCGCGATCTCGATCACAAGCCCCTGTGGCGTTCGGTCGTCAGGCGATTCCATAGTGTCCTCCTAAGGCCTCAAGGTCAGGTCGCAAACCGCACCTTAGCACCCTCACGATGCTATTTCCAAAGCGTGTGCGCCAGCAATCCCGCGGCGCAAGGCGCCCGGGTTGTGCATGAAACCTTGTCCCTCCGGATGATGGAGGGCGCAGGGAATACCGGGTGCGCGCTGCACCCGCGGTCTCGTGTGCAACAGTGCACAAAAGAAACGCACACGAGCATACAGGTTCAGCGGAGGCAATCCGGCATTCCCTGCGCGATGGTTTTACGGCTTATAGCGAGCTCTCCCCGGCGATCGGGCTTGTTTGACACCGTCGCCTCGCGAATATGGTTTTGTCCGCCCGGTCGGGCTCGCAACACCTCCGCGAGACTTGACGCCAACCGCTGAGGCGTCAGGACCACACGCTTTTGCCGTCCGCTTCAATGCCGTTCGTCTGCGCGCCGTCGAATCGCTCACGGATCGATGAAATCCGCCCTGTGATTCAGCCTTGCGCGCCGGCACCGCCGCGTCCACCGCTCCCCGCCCCACGTTCGTGACGATGGCCAACGCCCCTCTTTCGGGACGGGATGGAAAACCACATAAACTGATTTGCACTTCGGAAAAACAGAAATATTTTTAGCAAAGGGACTGGACAGGGCAAATCACCTTGATCGGCCTCGACAAATCGGATTTTTCCCGCCCGGCAATATCCGCCGCGCGCCCCCACGATCATACGTCGAACACCTCGTCCTGATCCATGCGCACGGCCCGCGACGCGCGGGTCTTGCGCCAATCCTCCCGCTGCGATGCCTTGCCATAGGTGATCAGCAGCGACCTGCGCGGCGCCCCGCTTCGATTGAGCGTCGCGCCATGCAACAGATTGACGTCGAACAGCAGGATGTCGCCGGCTTCGCCTGCAACACCCACGGCCTGCGAATAATCAGGTGCTTCCGGCGCATCGCCGCGATGCGTGCCCGGCACGAGCCGGGTGGCACCGTTATCGGCCCCGAACGGGTCGAGGAATGCCAGCGCGGAAACCGCATCCGTGCGCCGGCGGTCGGCTCCGTCCCGATGCAGGGCCTGCGCGCCGCCGTCGGCACGCGGCTCGCGCCCCTCGACCTGCGCCAGGAAGAACGGCTGCTGCAAGAGGTGATGCACGGCGGCGAGCATGATCGGCAAGCGGCAAACCCGTTGCACGCTCGCGTCGAGGTCGAGCAGCGAATGACGCCAATCGCCGCCACGGGGAACCGGCCATTCCTCCGACGGCCGCGCGCCGGCCTCGAAGGCGTCGCGAAGCGATCCGATCCAGGCCGCGGGAATGGCGCCGCGCAGCAGCAGATAGCCCTGTTCGTCGAGCCGCCGCGCGTCGGCGGCATCGAGGCGGTCGAATCCGCTGCGTGTCAAAAACTCCGTCATGGCGACTCCGGCGCGGGAAGCGGATCGATCTCGCCGCGCCACAGCAGCGGCACGTGCACAATAGACCTATAGCAACCTCTACGGAGACCGCAAACAACGGGAATGTCGCGCCCAACTCCGCTCGACCAGCCACTTTCGGCTACCGATTGCTTGACCCCAATCCCCCGTAGATATACATTTTTCAAATGTATATCTACGGGAGAACCTAGCATGCAGGTCGCGAAATGGGGAAACAGTCTGGCGGTTCGCCTTCCCGCCGCTGTCGTCGAAGCGCTCGGATTGAGGGAAGGCGACGAGATCGAGATCCATGTCGCTGACGGGCGCCGGTTTGGTGTGGCGCGAAAGCCCGGCCGCGACGAGCTGTTGAAACGCCTTCGCGCCTTCCGCGGCCGCCTGCCTGCGGATTTCAAGTTCGACCGGGACGAGGCGAATGCCCGCTAGTTTTTTCGATACCAACGTCCTCGTCTACCTCACATCGGGTGATGCGGCGAAGGCGGATCGGGCGGAGGCTGTTCTTGCCAGGGGTGGCGCGATCAGCGTTCAGGTTCTCAACGAACTTGCCAACGTCGCACGCCGCAAGATGAAGATGTCGTGGGATGACACGCATGCCTTCCTGAACATGCTGCGCGGCCTGCTGACGGTTCATCCCCTCACTGTCGAGACCCACGAAACAGGTCTGCGGCTGGCGCAGCGCTACGGCCTGTCCATCTACGACGCGATGATCGCCGCGTCCGCCCTCGACGCCGGCTGTGACACGCTGTGGTCGGAGGACATGCAGCACGGCATGGAGCTGGAGGAAGGGTTGCGGATCGTCAACCCGTTTCGGGTTGCTTAGTTCGTACTTTGTCAGCACTGCCGTCGCATCGGCGACGCAGAGCGCCGCCGATAGATGCCAGCGCGCAGGACCTCCTAGAGCCCCGCTTCGATAGAATCGAAACGGGCCTCCAGATTCTTGATTTGACGCGTTTTCTCAACGCGAACCGGTTTCCACCCCCGGGTCAAGCCCGAGGGCATGCTTCGCTGGAAAACGCTTTAGCCATCCTGTTTGCGAAACGCCGCCTCGCCGGCGTCCGAGACCGCGACCCATTTCGGGTCGGGAGCGGCGTCAGGAATGTAGCTGTCATGCCAGTTCCACCACTTGTACGGCCGGGACTGGGGGTAGCCCTCCGGCGAGTCCTCCCACGCCTCCTGGCGCCCAAGCGCGGTGATGTCGAGATAGCTCCAGGTGGTGCCGAGCGCCTCGTCGCCGCGGCTGTTGATGAAGTAGGTACGGAATATCCGCTCGCCGTCGCGGATGAAGGCGTTGTGACCGTGCCATTCGTCCACCCCGAAATCGGCATCGAAGCTGTCGGTGATGGTGACCCAGGGGATATCCCAGCCCATCCGCGCCTTCAGGCGTGCGATGTCGGCTTGCGGGGCCCGCGAGGCGTAGACCAGAGTGGCGTCGCGCGCGTTGAGGTGGGTGAGGTTGGCGACCTGGTCGGCCCCCAGCGAACAGCCGATGCAGGCATGCTCCGGCCAGCCATGCACGCCGGGCTCGAAGAAGGCGCGATAAACGATCAGCTGACGGCGGCCCGCGAACAGGTCGAGCAGGCTCGCTTTGCCCCCGGGCCCGTCGAACATGTAGTTCTTTTCCACGGCCAGCCACGGCATCCGCCGACGCTCGGCGGCCAGCGCGTCACGGGCACGGGTCATAGCCTTCTCCTTCACGAGCATGCGCTCGTGCGCCGCGTTCCACTCCTGCGCCGACACGACCGGCGGCGTGTTCATGGCGGGCTGCTGGTCTTTCCGGTTCTTCTCGGATGATGTCATCGTGCTCATTGCAACCTCCTGATGGGAGCGAGCCTTGCTTCGGGCTGGAGAGCGGTTCCGCTCCCTGCCGATCGGCTCGCCGTGGGCTATGAACTCATCTTGCCGCCAGACGCCGAAGGCCGGGAGTGACAAGTGTGGCGGGATTCATTGTCGAAGCCGCCTGCAAGATCGGCGGACACCGCTTCATCGCCTGGAAATCCATTTCAGCCAGGGACCCAAATGGAACGCGCTCATCAGCAGGTACATCTGGGCCATGCCGCCCAGCGGTGACACGCCGTGCGCGGCCGAGCAGAGCATATCCGGCGCTCCCCCACCAAGAATCCCCGTCAGCAGCGCCATCATGGCGAAGGTCGGCGCGGCGGCGAACGACAGCCGATCGGCCGCGCTGCCGGCGCATTGGCGGCCGAGCGCAAGCGTGCCATCCGGCCGATCGAGGCGGCAGGCCTGCTTCACCCGCTGCCAGAGTGTTGCGGCTTCCGGCCGCGCCTTCGGCCATTGCTCGGAGCGACCGATTTGACCTTGCAGGATGCGTTTCGTCATCGCCGTTCTCCGCTGCTTTGCCTGATCTTGCCGGCGACCAGCACGGTCACGGCCGCGCCCGCCCACTCGACCATGGCGGTGAGATAGGTTGGGGTAAGGATCGTCCAGTCGACCATGACCATATCCATCTTCGCTGCGACGCCCTGGCTTTGGCGTCGTGTGATAGAGTAGGAGCGGAAATCGAACGGTGTGAGTGACAAGCGTGACGGGATTTGAATGGACTCGCTGATCACCGCCGCGGGGCGCGCGCTGGCCGCCGGCGATCCGCTGGGCGCCCTGAAGCGGATCGCACTGCGCGACGATGCGCCGGCGCTGGCGTTGCGCGGTATTGCGATGGCGCAGCTCGGCGAACTCGCGCGCGCCAAGATCCTGCTGCGCCAGGCGGCGCGCGGGTTCGGGCCGAAGGAGAGCGTGGCTCGCGCGCGCTGCGTGGTCGCCGAGGCCGAGATCGCGCTGGTGTCGCGCGATCTGGGCTGGCCCGCCAAGGCGCTCGATGCCGCCAGCGCGACGCTCGAGGCGCATGGCGACCGCGTCAACGCTGCGCATGCGCGGACGCTGGCGGTTCGCCGCCTGGTCCTGATCGGCCGCCTCGACGAGGCCGGCCGGCTGCTTGTCGGCGTGGATCCCGCGCCTTTCCCGCCGGCATCGCGGGCCGCGCACGAACTGGTGGTGGCCGGAATCGCGATCCGGCGGCTGCAGACCAAACCGGCGCAAGCCGCGCTGGCCCGCGCCCGCTCCGCCGCGCGTGCCGCCGCGATCCCCGCGCTGACCGCCGAGGTCGAAAGCGCGGAGCTTTCGCTGCTCGCGCCGGCGGCACGGCTGATCGCCGACGGCAGGCAGCGACCCCTGCTGCTCGAACAGGTCGAGGCGCTGCTGGCGTCGAAGGCGCTGGTGGTGGACGCCTGCCGTTACGCCGTGCGTCACGCCGGCGCCGTGGTTTCGCTGGCGACGCGCCCGGTGCTGTTCGCGCTGGCGCGGGCGCTGGCGGAAGCCTGGCCATCCGACATGTCGCGGGAAACGCTGCTCGCCCGCGCGTTCGGCGCCAGGCACGCCGATGAATCGCACCGCGCGCGATTGCGGGTCGAAATCGGGCGGCTTCGCGCCGAGCTGCGCAGCTTCGCCGACGTCAACGCGACCAAACAGGGCTTTGCGCTGGCGCCGCGGCGGGCCCGCGAGGTCGTGGTGCTGGCGCCGCCGCTCGACGAGCCGCACGCGGCGGTGCTCGCTTTGCTCGCCGACGGTGAATCCTGGTCGAGTTCGGCGCTTTCGCTTGCGCTCGGCACCAGCCCGCGCACCGTGCAGCGCGCGCTCGACGCGCTGGCGGAATCCGGCAAGGTGCGGTGGTTCGGCCGCGGCCGGGCGCGGCGCTGGATGACGCCGCTGTTGCCGGGTTTCACGACAATCTTGTTACTCCCGGGACCGCTGCCGAGCGACTAGATTCGAGCCTGATCCGGAGCGACAACCGAACGCCTGCTTCGCGATCCTGTTCAGGGGATGCAAACATGAAACGATCAGCCGCCGAAATCGTCAGGGAATACGGCCCCTTTGCCGGCGTCGACCGCGTCAACGGCGTCACCTATGACGGCCAGCATGTCTGGTTTGCCGCTGGCGACAGACTGCATGCGCTCGATCCGGAAAGCGGCCAGACGGTGCGCTCGATCGAGGTCGCATCGCACGCCGGCACCGCCTTCGACGGCCAGCATCTGTTCCAGATCGCCGAGGACCGCATCCACAAGATCGATCCGAAAACCGGCCGCATACTCGCCACCATCCCGGCGCCCGGCGGCGGCGGCGATTCCGGGATGGCCTGGGCCGAAGGTTCGCTCTGGGTGGGACAGCACCGCGCGCGCAAGATCCATCAGATCGATCCCGAAACCGGCGCCATCCTCCGCACGATCGAATCCAACCGCGTCGTCACCGGTGTCACCTGGGTCGATGGCGAACTCTGGCACGGTACCTGGGAAGGCGACGAGAGCGATGTCAGGCGGATCGATCCGCAAACCGGAGAGGTGAAGGAGAGACTCGAGATGCCGCCCGGAACCGGCGTGTCCGGGCTCGAATCCGATGGCGGCGAGCGATTCTTCTGCGGTGGCGGCGGTAGCGGCAAGGTGCGTGCTGTGCGTCGACCCAAGCGGAGCCCGGCGGTCAAACCGCAGAAAAACCCTGCATGACCGTCCGCAACATCGTCCGTTATCCCGACTCCAGGCTGGCCGTTCCGGCGCAGCCCGTGACCGTGTTCGACGGCGCGCTGCGCGAGCTGGCGAGCGATCTCACGGAAACCATGCACGCCGCACCCGGAATCGGGATCACCGCGCCGCATGTCGGTATCGCCTTGCGCGTGGTGGTGCTCGACCTCGGCGCCAACGACGGCGCGCGGGCCTATGTCAATCCGGAGATCGTCTGGGCCTCGCCCGAGATGATCCTGCATCGGGAAGGTAGCATCTCGATGCCCGGCGTCCATGACGAGATCCGGCGTCACGCCCGCGTCCGGATCGGCTATCACGACCTCGACGGCAATCTGCAGACCGAGGAATCCGACGGCCTGCGCGCGGTCTGCCACCAGCACGAGATCGATCAGCTCGACGGCACGTTCTGGATCCAGCGATTGTCCCGCCTCAGGCGCGAGCGGCTGATCAAGCGGTTTGAGAAGACGCGGGGCTGAGAGGACTGTCCGAGGACCATCTCCCTCTCCCCGCTTGCGGGGTCGAGACGAGCGAAGCTCGCTCTTAGAGGGTTGGGGTGAGGGGGACTCTCCGCAAGCAGGACTCGCTGAGAGTCCCCCCTCACCCGAAGCCTTCGGCCATTGCCGAAGCTTGGCTTCGGCGTTATCTAAAGAACGGCCGCCTAAGGCGGCCTATGCTCTCCCCGCAAGCGGGGCGAGGTAAGAAAGCGCCGCCGATTCGATTTAAGGGCGCCATGCGTTAGATTGGGTCTGGCGGAATACGCGGAGTTTATCAGCGAGCGCGCATCGCGCGACTCGTTGGCTAAAGCGTTTTCCAGCGAAGTGGAAACCGGTTCGCGTCAAGAAAACGCGTCAAATCAAGAATCTAGAGTCCCGTTTCGATTCAATCGAAACGGAAAGGGCTCTAATCCGCCTTACGGCCCTTTGACTTGGATTTGTTCAGGGCGATCGCGGCGCGGATCAGCGTCTTGAAGGCGCCCTCCTCCATCTCGTCGCTCTCGCCGAGATCGATCGCGCGGCGGGTGTTGCCTTCGAGGCTGGCGTTGAACAATCCCCTGGGATCATCGAGCGCGGCGCCTTTCGCAAAAGTCAGCTTCACGACGCTCTTGTAGGTCTCGCCGGTGCAGATGATGCCATCATGCGACCAGACCGGAACGCCCCTCCACTTCCACTCCTCGACCACATCGGGATCGGCCTGCTTGATGAGCGCGCGGACATGGGCGAGCGTCTTGCCGCGCCAGTCGCCCAATTCCCTGATCCGCGCGTCGATCAGCCGCGACGGGGATTCGCCTTTGGCCGCTGCGGTCTTCACCATTGCGGTCTTGGTCGTTGCGGTCTTTTTCATGCTGCTTGCACCGTTCGGGTGTTTTCGATTCCGGCAGACTTCAGTCGATCCGCGCCAGCACCACCTCCAGGCCCGCAAAAAATCTCTGCCAGCCGAATTTGGCGCCCTGGTAGGCCTGCTGCTGATCCGGCCGGAAACCCGACTGCTCCATGCGCAAATGGGTGCCAGTGCCCTTTGCGGTGAGAGTCCAGGTGACGACGCTTTCGAGACCGAGAGCGCCCCAGCTGTAGGACAATGTCTTGTTCGGCTCGACGGCCAGCACCTGGCAGTCGACGGAGCCCCAATCGCCGCGCAGAACAAAGCGGTGCTCCACGACCGGCTTGAAGTCGTTCTTCATCAGCCACTCTTCGATCAGGTGCGGCTGCGTCAACGCACGCCACACCTTCTCCGGCGGAAAAGCGATCTCGCGTTCGACGACGACGGAGAGCGTTTCGGTCGCGGTATTGGTCATTGGTCCATCCTCTTGAGCAGGTCTTCGAGATGGTCGAAGCGGCCTTGCCAGAAGCTGGTCATCCGGCTGGTCCAGTCGGTCAGCGGCGCCAGGGCGCCGAGCTGCGCGCTGCAATGGGTGTGGCGCCCCTCATGGCGATCGCTCACCAACCCGGCCTGCCTGAGAACGCCGAGATGTTTTGAGACCGCCGGTTGCGAGACGCCGGATTGAGCCGTCAGGGCCGCCACCGTCTGCTCGCCGTCGCGGCACAGCCGCTCGAAGATCGCCCGGCGGGTCGGATCGGCCAGTGTTCTGAACAGAATGTCGTCCGCTTCCGGCATCGCATAACTCTCTGGCTATGGATACTATTCATAACCGATTAGCTATGCATGTCAACCCCGATGAAGGTGTGGCGCTTTGCGCCGGGCAAGCTGCCTCGCTCGTTCCGGCCTACTGTCCGGCGTCGATCGCCGCCTGTACGCGCTTGTAGAAGGCTTCGCGCGCCTGCGGTTCCGGACCTTTGCTGGCCCGCGTCCAGTCGGCGTTCGAGGCGATCACCAGATGGCGCGCGCGATCGATGAAGATGCCCTGGCCGAATATCCCCCGCGCCGCCACCGACCCGTCGTCATAGGTCCACCAGAAGAAACCGTAGCCCCTGCCGGGAACGCCGATGTCCTTCTGCTTGGTCGTGGCCTGGGCGAACCAGTCGGTCGGCACAATGGGCTGGCCCTGGGCGGCGCCGCCGGCGAGCACGAACAGGCCGAAGCGGGCAAAGTCGCGCGTGGCCGCCTGAATGCAGCAGCCGGCGATTTCGTGTCCGGTCTTTCCCTTCAGCCAGGTCGCCTTGGCCTCCATCCCGGCGGGCTGCCAGATCTTTTCCTGCAGATATTGCGAGAGCGGCCTGCCGGTCGCGGACGAGACCAGCACGCCGACCAGGTTGGTCTCGCCCGTGTTGTAGCTCCAGACCTCGCCCGGCGGGTGCGCGCGCGGCAGCTTGCGCATGTAGCTGACGGTGGCGTCCACGCCCGGATCGGGCTGGGCGACATTGAAGCGGGAAACGTCCGAGTTCGGGTCTTCGTAGTCTTCGTTCCACTTGACCCCGGAGCTCATGGTCAGCAACTGGCGGATCGTCACGTCGTCATAGGCCGAGCCGCGCAAGTCCGGGACATACTGGCTGACCTTGTCCTCGAGACTTTTGATCGCGCCGTCCTGGATCGCCGCGCCGACCAATGTCGAGGTAAAGGATTTTGCGACCGAGAAGCTGGTCCAGCGGCCCGCGGCGTCGAAACCGAGACCGTAGCGTTCGAGGCGGACCTTGCCGTCCTGCAGGATCACGATGCCCGCCGCGTGCTGCCCGGCGAGATACTCGTCAAGGCCCGAAATCTCCAACGGCTTGCCCGCCGGCAGCGCGAGCGGATTTTGCGACGCCGCGATGTCGCCGGCCTTGGCGATGATCGGCACCCGGTCCAGCACGCGGAACGCAGCATCGCGCTGGGTCTGCGACCACGTCAGCAGATCAGCGTTGGCCGGACGGGTCGCAAGAAAGGCGCGCGTGTCCCTGTCCAGGCTGTTGAACCAGACCGCGCCCGCGATCAACGCTGCGCCTACGACGACAAGTGCGATGGTGCGTTTGCGCATGATGCTCCCGGGTCCTTTTTTATGTTGGGTTCGTGCGGCGGCGGCGGACCTACCACAAGCGATGTACTGCCACGTCGCGACCAGATTGTCTCGCACTTCGAAGTGCTCCGCACTGCCCAGCCAAGCCCGTGCGGAGAGCAATCCGTGTCCCAACCCTACGAGCTGTCCGACTGCAACGGATCGAAGGCATCCACACTAGGCGGGCTGTCCGGCGGCTTCCAGGATCAGTTTCGTGATTTCGTCGGGATGAGAGATCAGCGAGAGATGGCTCGCCTTCACTTCGACGGTCTTGGCACCCATACGTTTGGCCATGAACCGTTCGAGGTCGGGATTGATGGTGCGGTCCGCATAAAAACTCGGCTTCGAGCGCCAGGCAGCCTGCGTGGTCTTGCCGGTGAGCAGAACCTTTTGGAACGGCTGCTGGACCGCATAGAGCACCTTCGCCTTCGCTTCCGGCAGATCGCCAGCGAAATCGTGCAGGAATGCGGCCTCGCTGAGACGGCCTTCATCGCCGTCGAAAACGATCCCGGCAGACGCCGGCGGCGTGGGATAGGTCTTGGCCAGCGCGGTGTAATCCTCGCCGGCATCCGGCGCACGCGCCGCCCAAGACCAATTCGTTCAATCAATAAAGTGTGAGGCATCGCCGTCGGCATACAGTTTCCGTTTGAACTGTATTTACGTTCACGACCCGCAAGGTGTTACTTTTGATGTCGATATCTGTCCGGCACGGGTTCCGCCAAGGCGCGGAGCGCAGCCGGCAAGCGTCGCCGGCGACCTGCCGGGCGTCAGTCGCGCGATACGGACAGCCCCGCGAGGAGCGGAGCGTACGCGGCGAGCCTGCGGGATACGAACTCCGTGAAGAGCCGCACGCGCTTCGTCTTGCGTGTCTCCCCCTGTGTGAGGAGCCAAACCGTTCCGTACATGTGCAGGTCGGTACCCGGCACCCTCACCAGTAGGGGGTCGGCATCGCCAACGAAGCACGGCAGTGTCGTGATCCCGAGCCCTTGCCGTACAGCAACGATCTGCGCCTCGGCGTCCGTGGTCCTGAATGGAACCCCCGTGATGCGAACCTCACCCTCACTGGCCCAATCCGGAATTCCATGAACGCTTATGACGATCCACCGGACGGGATCAGGCGCGCCCGCACGCCACGCGGCTAGTCGATCGCGGGACATGTAGACGCCTCCGAACAGCTCCGGCCCCTTCAGGCCGTGAAGATTGAGCGGCAGGGTTTTGCGGTCGTAGACGACACGGATCGCGACATCGGCCTCTCGGTTGGTCAGATTTGCCAGCTCGCCGAACGACAAGATTTCCATCTCGATGTCCGGATGCAGACGCGCGAAATCGGCGAAGTCCGGCATGAGCAGGTGTGTCGCGAGGGGCGGTGCCAGCGTCACCCGCAGAAGCCCGCGCACGCTCTGGTCGCGCCCGAAGACGCGCGTCTCCAGCAGGTGAGACGACGCTTCCATCTGGTCCGCGAACTCGAGGACCTCCTCGCCCGCAGCCGTCAGGCGGTAGCCCGAAGGCAGCTTTTCGAACATGTGCACCCCGAGGCGTTCCTCGAGCTGGGCGATGCGTCGCAGCACGGTCGCGTGGTTCACACCGAGGCGCTCGGCGGCAGCCCGCACCGAGCCCCCGCGCGCGACGGCAAGAAAGTAGCGAACGTCATCCCAGTCGATCATGGTGCAATCCCGCACCGCGCGGTGCGCCTTCCAAAGCCCGTGTCCGACACATCGAACAGCATCTCATATGTGGGTAGCGCGGCGGTCATCATAGCCTATCCCGCAAGCGCGGCTCAATTCCGCACGGCGGAAACTTATCGTCGCGGCGGGCGTTAGTAGCGCTACCGGATCGTTTTTGCACCACCGATGTGTGTGTTTCCGCACTCAACGCCTGGCCCCGGCGGACCCATGTTGAGGGTCTCGGGGGCGTCCCCGAATGACCAAGGCGGAAGCCTGGAAAGATGCATGATATGACCAGACTGAATGGAAAGACCGCCGTGATCACCGGTGGCGCTACCGGCATCGGCCGCGCCGCGGCAAAGCGCTTCATCGAGGACGGCGCCTTCGTCTTCATCTTCGGCCGCCGGCAGGAAGCGCTCGACGCCGCTGTGGCCGAGCTCGGGCCCAATGCCCGCGCGGTGAAGGGCTCGGTCTCGGATGAGGCCGACCTCGACCGCCTCTACGCGGCGGTGAAGGCCGAGCGCGGAACCCTCGACATCGTCTTCGCCAATGCCGGGGCGGGAAGCCCGCTTGCGCTCGGCAAGATCACCGCCGAGCACATTGACGAAACCTTCGACACCAATGTGAAGGGTACGATCTTCACGGTCCAGAAGGCGCTGCCGCTGATGCGCCGGGGCGGTTCGATCATCCTGACCGGATCGAGCGCCGGCACCACGGGCGCCCCGACAATGAGCGTCTACAGCGCGAGCAAGGCGGCAGTGCGCAACCTCGCGCGGACTTTTGCCGAGGACCTGAAGGGCACCGGCATCCGGGTAAACGTGCTGTCGCCCGGGCCGACGGCGACCGAACTCGCGAAGGCAGCGCTCGGCGAGGAGGGCCAGAAGGTCTACGCCTCGATGACTCCGCTCCAGCGCATGGCCGATCCGGCCGAGATCGGGGCCGTGGCCGCCTTTCTCGCGTCGTCGGACAGCAGCTTCATGACCGCCAGCGAAGTCGCCGTCGACGGCGGCCTGGCGCAAATCTGACCCCGGCCCGGTCCCGTTCCTGGCCCACACACAAAAACGAAAGATAAAGATCATGAAAAAGCTGGAAGGCAAGGTCGCAGTCATCACGGGCGGAAGCAGCGGGATTGGCTTGGCCACCGCCAAGCGCTTCGTGGAAGAAGGTGTGCACGTCGTGATCACCGGGCGACGAGAGAAAGAGCTGAAGGAGGCCACAGCCTTCATCAATAGAAACGTTACGACGGTCGCAAGCGACGTGTCGCGCCTGGAGGATCTGGACCGGCTCTATGCCGTTGTGAAAGAGAAACATGGTCACATCGACATTCTCTTCGCGAACGCCGGCGCGGGGACAATCGCACCGCTCGCGTTAGCTACGGAGGCACATTTCGACCAGACCTTCGACGTGAACGTAAAGGGACTGTTCTTCACGGTGCAGAAGGCCCTTCCCCTCTTCAAAGATGGCGGCTCGATTATCCTGACCTCTTCGGTCTCGAACGTGTTGGGGCTGCCAGGCTTTAGCGCCTACGCCGCAAGCAAGGCGGCTGTGCGCAACTTCGCGCGTGCTTGGACTATGGAGCTCAAAGACCGCAAAATCCGCGTGAATTGTGTGAGCCCCGGACCGACCGATACCCCGGCCTTAGAGAAGACGACGGGCCTTACCGCCGAACAAGCCAAGCAAGCGGCCGCCCAGTTTGCCTCACAGATCCCAATGGGTCGCAGTGGCAAGCCAGAGGAAATCGCGGCTGCCGTCACGTTCCTCGCCTCCGATGAAAGTTCTTTCATCACCGGCGTGGATCTCGCCGTCGATGGAGGCATGGCGCAGGTCTGACCCCGGCGCGGTCCCGCGGCCGGCCCTCCAGCCCCGCCAGTCGTGGGACCACACTTTTCAAACTTTGATTCCAACACAAGCTCGGAGAAACAGCATGAGCTATGCGATTGTAGGATTCGGCAATATCGGCCAGGCTCTTGCTAAGGCATTTGCCCGAAGCGGCATCGAAGTATCCGTGGCAACCACGCGCGACCCGGAAAGCTTTGCATCCGCCGCGGCCGCGATCGGACCCAAGATCATCCCGAAGAAACTGGCGGAAGCGGTCAAGGCGGACATCGTCTTTTTGGCTGTCCGTTTCGAGGCGCACCCGGATGTTGCGAAGGCGCTGGCCACCTGGCAGGGGAAGACGATCATCGATGTGACCAATGCCTACGGCGTTCCCCCTGAGAAGCTGGGAGGACAGCCCTCGTCCAAGTTCCTCGCGCAGGCATTCACTGGCGCAAGACTGGTCAAGGGCTTCAATCATTTGGTCGCTGCCGTCCTTGACCAAGACCCGGCCGTCCAGGGAGGCAGGAGAGTCGTGTTCCTGGCGAGCGACGATGACGGTGCCGCAGAGGAGGTCGGTGCGCTTGCGGAAAACCTCGGTTTCGCGCCGATCAAACTTGGCGGGCTTTCGGAAGGTGGACTGCTTGTGCAGGCGCGGGGAAATAGCTGGGGCCGGCTGATCTTCAAGGACTTGGTCAAGTTCAACTGATGAGTCGTGATCGCAAATTTCGATGCGATCCTGCCTCGTGGACAACAACGTGTCCGATTAGATCGGACACAATCCGACATAAGGAAAACGGAGAGATATCGATGCGCATCGAAGAGAATATCCAGATAGTGAAAGATTTTTTTGCAGCAATGGGCAGCTACAATGAGCACGATCTTCTGGCGTTGGCTGCCGAAGATATCGAGTGGATCATTCCGGGCGAGGGCTGGCCGCTGGCAGGCACGCACCGCGGGCACGCGGAATTGGCGGCTGTGCTCAAGAAGGCGTCCAAAGAGGTGGAAATGAAATACCCAAAGCCCCCCGAATTCGTGGCGCAGGGAGACCGGGTTCTGGTCGTCGGCGTCGCTACGGGAAAAATCTACGCTACGAATAAGCCGTACAAGGACGAGTGGGTCTTCGACATCACCGTTCGAGATGGAAAAGTAGCACACATCCAGGAGTACATCGACACGCAAGCACTGGCGCGGGCTTCGCAGATGGACGCGTCCGGTCTGGCGTAGCGCTGGCCATCTGCGGCCATCGGGTCGGGGTGGACGGCGGATGAGCCGTGGATCCGCCCCCCGGCACGCCGCGCGCTCGTCGAATGCCCAATCGTAAAGGAGATCCTGATGTACGACCAATCCAAGCTATCCGAGTTGATCCGGTTCGCACGAGTCGATGCGAGCTGCACCGTGATCGACGTTTACCCAGGCGACGGCGACTGGACGCGCCTGTTCTCCGACGTCGTGGGACCCCAAGGACGGGTCTTCAGCTTCGTGCCGGCCGAAGTCGCCGACTTCAAGAACGATCCGGTCGGCCGCATGCGGACGCTTGCGAAGGAGCCGGGCCGAGAGAACGTCGAAGCCGTCTCGGCAGACCTCGTGGCGATGCCGGAGGCCACGCAACCAGCGGATGTCTTGTGGCTGCACCTGTTCTACCACGATCTCCACACCGCGCTGATCCAGGCCAGGGGCGCGACGGCGGCCCACTTCAATCGAGCTGTCTACGAGCAGCTGAAGCCCGGTGGGTGCTACGTCATCGTAGACCACGCCGCCGCCTTCGGGGCGGGCACGAGCGACGCCCAGTCGCTGCATCGGATTGAGCCTGCATCCGTTCGCGAAGAGGTGGAGGCGGCCGGCTTCGTACTGGACGCGGAAAGCACCATGCTCGCGAACAAGGACGATGCGCACTCGATCAAGGTGTTCGATCCCTCGATCAAGGGCAAGACCGATCGCTTCGCCTATCGGTTCGTGAAGCCCTGACAGGTTCCGGCTGAGACTTCAAAGAGCGGGGAGACGGCCGACAGAGCGGCATATCCACGGTACTCCCCCTACTCCCACTCAATCATCAATTGCCGTTCTAAATTCTTGTAATAGCAAATATTTTTTGGCGTTGATTCTTCAATACCGTCATCCATGCCGTCAGATTTCTTCGCTGTTGAAATTATTGGCTTAATCTTGGCCTCCCCAGAATATGCATCTCATCATCTATCGGCTGCAGACGACTCGACGAGCCGGCAGTCGAAGACGATCAAACGCAACTTCCGTTGCGCGACGAAAGATGTCGCTGGATAGCGTTAGAACACAGAGCAATGCGCACAACGCGACTCGCATTCTGGCGAAGTGCTTTAGTATTATCTAGCCGAACTGGTCGAGCACTGAAATGACAATGGGAAGGCTGTTGCCGTAAGCGGCCCATGGCGGTGTTTCTACGAATAGGTTCACCGCGATGGCCCTGATGCCTCGTTGCCGTGCGCACCTCGCAACGTATTTCTAGCAACGCCAGCCCGACGTCCTTGAACACCGCATGCGGCCCGCACAGCCGCACAGCGTCAGCCTTCTGAATCTCGACACAGGGCCGGCTGCCCATACTTCCATGCATTAACTGTTGTTATACTCATTTTGCGAAATGAGTATAAATTGGGGTGGACGCCCTTAGTCCGGCAAGGTTATACTCATTTCGCAAGATGAGTATAACGCCCCGGAGGTCGTCATGGCCGTGCCCCCACTGGTCGCCCAGACGACCTATGCCGAGTTGCTGGAGCGCTGCGCCAACGCTGCATTCAACGACGCCTTCACGGAAGGCGGCGCCTTCACCTCCAAGACCCTCAAGGGACGCAAGTACTGGTACTTTCAGACAGGGACTGGTGCGGCGCGAACTCAACGATATGTCGGCCCGGAGACGCCTGAATTATTGGACCGCATCGCGCATCACACGGAAACGCGTGACGACGAGCGCGAACGCCGCGCCCTAGTATCCACGCTGGTGCGATCATTCGGTCTTCCCCGGCCTATTCCCGAAATCGGCGATGTCATCGCCGCGCTCGCCAAGGCCGGCGTCTTTCGGCTTCGCGGCGTTCTCGTCGGCACAGTCGCCTATCAGACCTATGCCGCGATGCTGGGTGTCCGGCTCTCCGCCGCTCCCCTGCAGACGGGCGACATCGATATCGCTCAGTTCAAAAATGTATCGGTTGCGATCGGCGATAGCACTCCGCCGGTGCTCGAAATTTTGAAGGAAGTCGACAAGACCTTCCGTGCCATTCCGCACGTCGTCGATGGCAGGCGCGTGACCAGCTATACTGCCAAAGGCGGATTGCGGGTTGATTTTCTCACCCCCAACGAAGGACAGGAGACCGGCAAGCCCCAGGCACTTCCGGCGCTGCAAACAGACGCGCAGCCGCTGCGCTTTCTCGATTTTCTCATTCACGACCCGGAACCAGCCGTGATCCTGCACGGCGCCGGTATCCATGTTCACGTTCCGGCTCCCGCGCGCTATGCGGTGCACAAGCTGATTGTTTCGCGACGGCGTCCCGAAGGATTGGCCAAGCGCGATAAAGATCTTCAGCAAGCCGATGCCCTGTTCGAAGTGCTCGGGCAAAAAAGACCCAACGAGCTGAGGCTCGCGTGGCAGGAGGCCTATAAGCGCGGTCCGAGCTGGCGCGAATTACTCAACGAGGGTCTTGCCGCCGTCAGCGGCACCGGTCGTGATTGGGTGCTCAAGGCTATTGACGGTCGGCGCTCGGCGATCGCAGATATCGATCTGACCTTCAATAATCCACCCCCACGTTACGATTTCAGCCGGGATGTTGTGACGTTCGTCGGCCAGGCGCTTGGCAGCTCCGTCAGTTGTGAAATTAGCCGTGAAGCTCTTGATGATCATTTCGGGACCAATGGTCTCGACCAGAAGGGGCGGGTCGAAGCTTTTCTCAAAAACCGATCGAGAATTGAGCTTATGGCTCGCGCGAAATATCTTTCATGGCCGATCGAGGAACCTGGCACGGTTCTGATCAAGACCATGGACGTGCAGAAGCTCCTGAAAGAGATTGGCTCGTAGAACGTCGCGACATGTACATTTTGCGCAAAGCACCTCAACCTTATTGAGATGCGAGCTAACAAGCGCAATAAATTTTAACTGAGTGAGGCTGCCGGGCATCAAGGGTTACTCGAAACGGCCACTGCGTGCGCGATCCTGTTCGGTCTCGCGGCTTCGCCAAGCATCAACCTCTTTCTGCAAGGCATCCTTGGCCCTTGCCAGCGGCGCCGCAAGTGCGGGCATATCGCTAAGATCTAACTGGCCGAGAAGCTTGAGCCGGGCTTCGTACTGCGAGGAGAGCGAGCCGACGCCGCCCGTTGGAAACAACCGGCTGGCGATCTCCTT